>ERZ795053.4391-NODE-4391-length-15299-cov-22.947258_pt1 | contig 15299 bp, 15 predicted proteins | sample MGYA00375137_ERZ795053 | MGnify/ENA primary metagenome ERZ795053 (study PRJEB30182, sample SAMN05720284) | activated sludge metagenome | isolation source: Anaerobic digester | place: Hong Kong | collected 2014-12-17 ... | reverse complement strand
GTTAGTACGAGGGTGTGACAAGTTGTCGCGTCCAAACAAATCTGTGGACAACCAGTCCGATCCAGCAAACCTGGGGATAGGCAACCCGGCCAACGCCGTTGCCGTATCTATGACTGCGATCATCACAACCGCCTCCCCTCACATCGAACGCTAGGAGGAGGGTGCGACATCTTTTCCAGCCTCAGCAGAGCTGTGGACAAACGCTCACGCGAGGCAGACCTCGGGCAGAAGCAAACCTCAGCGACTCAGGGAACGAACCAACGTGCGCAGGAGACTCGACTTCGGCAGGTCCTCGATCAAGACGGGCTGACCCTCGGCGTCGGTGAGCGGCACACACCAGTTCGGGTACTCGGTGTCGGTGCCCGGTTGGTTCTGCGTGCGCAACTCCCCCACCCCGTCCACAAGCGACAGGCACAAGAGCCGGCTCGGCGCGCGGGACATCAGCCGGTGCATCGCAGCGGTGATCTGGGTGGGGCTCGGTTCCTGATCCTCGGCGAGCAGACCCTCCTCGCGCAGGACGCGGACCCAGGTCCCAACTTCCCGTCCATGACTGGCGAGTGCCTCGTCGACGGGCCGGTCGAGCAGGCCCAGTTCGTTCCACAGTCGAATGTGGGAGCCGGCCAGATATTGCGCCGTGGGTGGCAGATCATGAACTGTCACCGACGCAAGGCACTCGGTGCGCCAACCGTTGGGGTCGTGGACCGTATCGCCCTCCCGCTCGAACAGCAGGACGGTGGTGCCCAGGATGCCGCGGTCCGAGAGCACGTCGCGCGCCCACGGTTCGACGGTGCCAAGGTCCTCCCCGATAAGAGTCACGCCGGCCCGGAAGGCTTCCAAGCACAGGATGTCGATGAGTGCCTGATGGTCGTAACGAACATAGGTCCCGGCCGTAGCAGGAGCACCGGGCGGAATCCACCACAAACGGAACATGCCGATCACATGGTCGATACGCAGTCCCCCCGCGTGCCGCATGACGAATCGCACGATGTCGCGGAAAGGCCGGTACTCCGCCTCGGCCAGAGTCAGCGGGTTCCATGGCGGCTGGGTCCAATCCTGTCCCGCCGGGCTGAACATGTCCGGCGGTGCGCCCACCCGGAAACCCTGCGTCAGCAGGTCCCCCATGGCCCAGGTGTCGGCGCCGAAAGGATGCACACCGATCGCAAGGTCCTGGATGACACCGATCTTCATTCCCGCCCGCAGCAGTTCGCGCTGCACGTGCTCGAGTTGTTCGTCGAAGATCCACTGCAGCCAGGTGTAGAACTCCACCCGCCGCGGATCGACGGTCTCGTCGGCTGCCTTCGCGGGCCACTGATCCCAACTCGGCCCGTACTTCTCAGCCAGCACACACCACCGTCCGTAGGCCTGCAGGTCCTCCCCCTCCTCAGCCAGAAAATCGGCGAAGGCCACCTGCCGGGACGGGGATCGTCGCACATCGAAGATCCGCTCGAGAGCCTCCTTCTTGCCGGTCCACACCGCGTCCCGGTCGATCAGATCCCCGGTCTCGTTGTGGACGCGCAGTTCCGCAGCGATGTGCGTCACCCTGGCGGTGTCGTCGGCGGACAGGTACGCGTACTCCTCGATCTTCTCGGGACGAATGTAAAGAGGATGTCCAAAGCGCCGGGTCGATGGCAGGTACGGCGAGTTCTCCATCGGCGTGACCAGGGCTGCGGCATGCAAAGGGTTGACCAGAACGAAGTCGGCGCCCATCTCATCGGCGGCCCACACGCCTACATCCGCGAGGTCTTCGAGATCCCCGAAACCCCAGGACCGGTGTGACCGCACGGAGTACAACTGAACGGCCAGGCCCCAGCCGCGCGGCGCTCCCGGAAGGCGCCGGGGAGCCACCACCAGTGCATTGTCGAAGCGTTCGCCCTCGTCCTGCTGGATCCACAGACGATGCCACCCCAGGGGAAGATCCGGGGGCAGCAGAATCCGGGATTCGGTGAGCCGGTGATCGTCGATGCGATGGGTCTCCACGGGTTCACAGGGAAGGTCGTAGCGGCGTCCGCCGGCTTCGAGTTCCACCCAGATCAGCGGGGGCCTGCCCTCGGGATGGTGCACCCATGGACCGTTCGTGTCCTGCTCGCGCACGACCCACAGGGGAGGCAGGACCCGTTCCCAGTGCTCCTCGCGGCGGCGTTCGAGCGCAGCGTCGAACTCGTCCTCGGAATCCGCCTGGACTCCCAGCGCAGCCAGCGTGTGGGTCACGGTTGTCTCGGGCACCACGCGCAGGGTTCCGCCGAGGTCGAAGAACTCCGTGGCCACACCACAGGACGTCGCGAGGCGGTCGCGCGCGCTCACCATTGCGACGGCTTCCGGTCGGCCCACGGGTGGGCCTGTTCGAGCTCAGCGGCCAACGAGACGAGAAGTTCCTCGGCGAACATGTGCCCTATGAACTGCACTCCCACCGGCAGCCCCGCGTCGGTCCAGTGCAACGGCAGATTGATGGCCGGCTGTCCGGTCATGTTGAAGGCGGCGGTCCACGCCGCCCACTTCTTCTGCAGTTCGAAGTCGCGGGCGGGGTCCTCGCGGTCGAGGATGTCCTCGACCAGCGGCGCGGGACCGTTCACTGTCGGGGTCAGGATGACGTCGAAGGCCGCCCACTGCGCCAGGGCCGCCCGGGTCTGGATCCGCAGCATGGAGACCGCGGTCGCCAGCGCGATCCCCGACACATCGCGTCCCAGATCCCGAAGATGTCGGGTCAGCGGCTGCAGCCGCGGTTCATCGTCGGGCGCCACCGGAGTCAAAAGGGCCAACACATGCCACAGGACCTCGAACTGCGACATCATCTCCGGGCCGAAGGGCCGCGGTGTGGGTTCAACGGTGTGACCAAGGTCGGTCAGCATCGTCACGACCCGTTCGACGGCGGTTGTGCTTTCCGGGTCCACCGGAACGTCGGCGATGATCGGGTCGGTGAAGAACCCGACGCGTAGACGACGCACGGGGGTCCGGGCGGCCGTCAGGAAACTCGTCGAGGGTGGCGGCGCGAAGTAGGGGTCGCCTGGGAAGGGCCCGGACATCACGTCGAGCAGGGCGGCAGCGTCGGCCACGGTCCGCGCGAGGGGGCCGCTGTTGACCAGGTCCCCGACGGGATCGCGCAGCGGGCCGTTGCTGATGCGCCCGCGGGAGGGCTTTATCCCGACCAGGCCGTTGGCCGACGCAGGGATGCGCACCGAACCGCCACCGTCCGAACCGTGAGCTATGGGCGCCAGGCCGGCGGCAACTGCCACCGCGGCACCACCGGACGATCCGCCAGCGGTGCGGCGCTCGTCCCAGACGCAACGGGCTGGCGGTGCGACTTCGGGGTCGGGTTCGGTGTAGCAGGGCAGACCGAACTCCGGGGTGTTGGTCTTGCCGGTGAAAACCAGACCGGCAGCGCGCATGGCCTGCACGACGTTGTCGTCGGCGTAGGAGGGGAAGTCGAAGGCCGCCGAACCCATCCGGGCGTTCGCTCCGGCCATGAAGAACAGGTCCTTCACCGGGCACACGACCCCGAACAACTCGCCCTCCGCACGACCTTGCGCCACCGCCTCGTCAGCGGCGCGGGCTTGCTCGAGGGCGAGCTCGGGGGTGAGTTTCACATAGGCGCCCGGAACCGATTCGCTGCGGCGCAGGTAGTGCTCGGCCAGTTCCACCGAGGTGGTGTCACCGGACTTGATGGCGGCGGCCTGCTCCAATGCGGTGAGGTCATGCAAGCTCATTTCTCACCCTTGCCCTGGCGGCGGCGCAACAGCAGTTGGGCCAGATACATCACCAATGCCCCCAACAGGAAGATGCCAACCAGGACCACGATCAGCGGGATGCTGGCGGTCGTCACGACCAGGTTGATCTCGACCGTCTCCCGGTTCATAAGGAAGAAGAGCAGCGCATAGACGCTGATGACGCCGAGCCCGCCGATGCGCGCGATGCGCTTCCAGTCACCGGCACCGGGCGGCTTGCCGTAGACATGATCTTTGCGGGCGGATCCCGGCTGCGGGATCGGGGGCTTCTCGTCGGAACCACTCATAGGTCGATTGTGGTCGCATCCGCAGAGCAATGCGAGTCAGGTCCTGCTGAGTGTTCAGAGTGGTCGGGGCTCCGTTGCAATGTGAACCTGCGAATTCGGCCCTTGACCGCAGACTCACGATCTGCGGCCACGCGAACCCATGCGCCACTGACGGCACGGACATCCGCCCGACGCCACTCGAGGCCGTCCGCCTCCCGATCTTCGGCAACCCGAATGCACAATGGGACGGTGCCGGACTGGAACAAGATGTGGGAGACATTGCAGGGAGCCCCGCTGCAGATCCTGATCATCGTGATCACGGCGGTGATCATCCGTTGGCTGTCCGTACGGATCCTGAACCGGGTCATCAGGCGGATGGCCGCCCAGGGCCGACGCGAACGCCTCGGTGAGACCCGTCGCGCGGAACGTACTCAGGAACTCAGTGAAGTCCTCATGAACCAGCGGCGTCAGCAACGCGCCGAGGCCATCGGTGCTCTGCTGCGATCCGTATTCACCGCAACCGTGGTCATCATCGCCCTGCTTCTGATCCTGCCGATCCTGGGCATCAACGTTGGGCCACTACTGGCCAGCGCGGGCGTGCTGGGTGTTGCTCTCGGGTTCGGCGCCCAGAGCCTGGTGAAGGACTACCTTTCGGGAATCTTCCTGGTCTTCGAGGACCAGTACGGCGTGGGCGACCTGGTCGACCTCGGCGAGGCCGTCGGAGTGGTCGAGGACGTGACACTGCGCATCACCCGCCTGCGAGATCTGGGCGGTGTCGTTTGGTACGTGCGCAATGGCGAGATTCTGCGGGTGGCCAACCAGTCGCAGGGATGGGTCCTGGCCGCCGTCGACATTCCTGTCGCCTACGACGAGAACCTCGACAAGGTCCGCCGCACGATCGAAGCCGTCGCCGAGGACATGTACGGCGACCCGTTGTACGACGACATGCTGCTGGGGCGGCCCACCTACGCCGGCGTCGAGGCGGTCAGCGGGGAGGCGGTGTTCATCAAGATCATCGCCAAAGCCGCACCGGAGAAGCAGATCCCACTCACCCGGGCGATCCGGGCGCAGATCAAGGACGCTTTCGACCGCGCGGATATCCGGGTGCCGATGGTCGTGCGACCCTTCCCGCCCGGCGCCGCGGGGCAACCGCCGGCCCAGTGAGACGACAGTCCCCACGCTGATGAACGGCCCGCGGTCAGCGATTAGCCTGGGCACATGAGCACGCCCTACGAACAGTTCGGTGGCGAGCAGTTCTTCACCGACCTGGTCGCCGACTTCTACCGGGGAGTGGCCCAGGATCCCGGATTGCGCCCCATGTACCCCGAGCAGGACCTCGGTCCCGCTGAGCGCCGGCTGCGGATGTTTCTGGAACAGTACTGGGGAGGGCCGAAAACCTACTCGGCCGAACGTGGGCACCCCAAACTGCGCATGCGGCACGCTCCGTTCGAAATCACCGACCACCACCGTGACCTCTGGCTCAAGCACATGCGCGACGCCTTGGACAACCGCGAGCTCCCGGCCGAGCAGGACCGCGTCATGTGGGACTACCTGGTCATGGCCGCGCAGTCGATGGTCAACCAGCCAACCACCCCGGTCAGAGGAATGCTGCTCGATCCTCCTGGTTGACCCAACCGAGGCCACCAGTGCCTGAGCGGATGCGACGGCGCCCCACCTGAGCAACACTGAAGGAATGCGCTTGCTCGTGACCGGCGCGACCGGATACATCGGCGGTCGGCTCATCCCCCAACTCCTCGACCACGGCCACCAGGTCCGGGTGATCGCCCGGCACCCCGACCGCCTCAGCGAACGCAGCTGGGCCGACCGGGTCGAGGTGCTTCAGGGCGATGCCGAAGATCCCGCGGCGGTGGCTGAGGCCATGGCCGACATGGATGGCGCGTTCTACCTGATGCACTCACTGACCGCCGGCCACGGCTTCGAGAATCAAGAACGGCACATGGCCACGATCTTCGGCCATGAAGCCAAGCGGGCCGGCGTGAAGAAGATCGTCTACCTCGGCGGCATGGTCCCCGACCTGCCCGAGAAGAAGCTGTCGGCCCATCTGCGCAGCAGGGCCGAGGTTGGACGTATCCTGCGCTCCAGCGGCGTCCCGACCATAGAACTACGGGCCGGAGTCATCATCGGATCGGGGTCGGCCTCGTTCGAGATGCTGCGCTACCTCACCGAGCGACTGCCGGTCATGGTGACCCCTCGCTGGGTCAAGACCCGCACGCAGCCGATCGCCGTGCGCGACGTGCTCTACTACTTGGTCGGGGCGATGGAGGCCGAGGAAACGGTCAACCGCTCCTACGACATCGGTGGACCGGACGTCACGACCTACGCGGGCATGATGCACGGCTTCGCGTCCGTGGCCGGACTCCCCCGACGTGTGCTCTTCCCGGTCAACGTGCTCTCGCCAAAACTATCCAGCCACTGGGTCGGGCTGGTGACCCCGGTGCCACGCGCGATCGCCCGACCACTGGTCGATTCCCTGAAGATGGAGGTCGTGGCCCGCGACCACGACATCGCCGATTTGGTGCCGGATCCGCCAGAGGGTTTGTTGCCGTTCCGAGAAGCTGTGCGTCTGGCCATCAAGCGGGTGCAGGACGCCGATGTGGCGACCCGTTGGTCCAGCGCATCCGTGGCAGGCGCTCCGAGCGACCCGCTGCCCGAGGACCCCTCGTGGTCCGGCGGCACGTTGTACACCGACGTGCGCGAACAGATCGTGGACGCGGACATCACCCGGGTGTGGGATGTGGTCGAAGGCATCGGCGGCGAGCACGGGTGGTACAGCGCCAACTGGATGTGGCAGATCCGCGGGGCCATGGACCGGGTGGCAGGTGGAGTCGGCCTGCGCCGAGGCCGGCGGGACCCCGACCATGCCCGGGTCGGCGACGCCCTTGATTTCTGGCGCGTTGAGGCCCATCAGCCGCCTGTGCTGCTGCGTCTGCGCGCCGAGATGAAACTACCCGGGCGCGCCTGGATCGAGTGGCGCCTCGAAGCCCGCGGGACCGAGCGCACCCACCTGCGCCAGCGCGCGGTTTTCCATCCGCGGGGACTGGCCGGTCATGCGTACTGGTGGTCCGTTGCGCCGTTCCACGCTTTCGTGTTCCCACCCATGATCCGCGGGATGGCACGCGAGGCCCAGAGCCAGCAGTCGCAAAACCTGGCGCCCGTGGTGCAACGGGTCGGTTGAGTGGTTGGCTCTGCCGCCGCGCATCCGTTGGAGTTAAGTACACACGTTGGACGAACGCACAGACGTTGGACTTGATCCGCCCGCCGATCTCCAACGGATGTACCGATCTCCAACGCCTGTACCCAACTCCAACGCGTGTCGGCAGGCGTGCGAAATGCGCGCCCCGTTCTACCGCTTGAACGTCTCCAAGTGCTTGCGCAAAGCCACCGGGACCGGAGTCGGCCGGTGCTCGTCGTCTATGCACACGATCACGGTGCGGGCCCGCGCGTAGACAACGTCTTCGGCTCTGACCTCGTGGGCGAAGGTGAATGACGTTGTCCCGATCCGGTCGATCCAGGTCGGCACGTCCACTGGTTCCCGCCGGTAAGGCATGGGCTTGCGGTAGTCCACTTCCTGACGGGCGACCAGCAGGCCGGCCTCCCGCGGCACACCTGCCGCCGCGGCGTCGGACAGGAACTCGATGCGCGCCTGCTCCAAGTACCGCAAGTACTCGGAGTTGTTGATGTGGCCCAGCGCGTCCATATCGGACCACCGCAGAGCAACCTTCGAGGCGTACATCAGCCCCTCGTCAGTTTGCGGTAGGTGGCACGGTGGGGACGGGCGGCCTCCGGGCCGAGGCGCTCCACCTTGTTCTTCTCGTAGCCCTCGAAGTTGCCCTCGAACCAGAACCACTGGGAGTCGCCCTCATAGGCCAGGATGTGCGTGGCCACCCGGTCGAGGAACCACCGGTCGTGAGAGGTGATGACCGCACACCCGGGGAAGTCGAGCAGCGCGTTCTCCAGGCTGCCGAGCGTTTCCACGTCGAGGTCGTTGGTGGGCTCATCGAGCAGCAGCACGTTGCCGCCCATCTTCAGGGTCAGCGCCAGGTTGAGCCGGTTGCGCTCCCCACCGGACAGCACCTTCGCGGGCTTCTGCTGGTCCGGACCCTTGAACCCGAACGCTGAGACATAAGCGCGCGACGGGACCTCCACCTTGCCCACGTTGATGTAGTCCAGTCCGTCGGACACGACTTCCCACACCGTCTTGGTTGCATCCAGGCCGGCCCGGCTCTGGTCCACGTAGGACAGCAGCACCGTGTCTCCCACGCGCAGTGTGCCGGCGTCCGGCGTCTCTTCGCTGGGACCACCTGCGGCATTCACGATCATCTTGAACAACGTCGTCTTGCCCACGCCGTTGGGACCGATCACACCCACGATGCCGTTGCGCGGAAGATCAAAACTCAGGTCGTCCATGAGCAGTCGGTCGCCGTAGCCCTTTTCCAGGTGCTCTGCGACGACCACGACATTGCCCAGCCGCGGACCCGGCGGAATCTGGATCTCCTCGAAGTCGAGCTTGCGGGTGCGGTCGGCTTCGGCAGCCATCTCCTCGTACCGGTTCAGACGCGACTTCGACTTGGCTTGGCGCGCCTTCGGGTTCGAACGGACCCACTCGAGTTCGTCAGTGAGGCGCTTGCGCATCTTCGCGTCTTTGGCGCCTTCCACCTTGAGTCGCGACGCCTTGGTCTCCAAGTACGTCGAGTAGTTGCCCTCGTACGGGAAGCACCGTCCGCGGTCCATCTCCAGGATCCACTGCGCGACGTTGTCCAAGAAGTACCGGTCGTGGGTGATCGCCACGACGGTCCCGGGATACTTCTCGAGGTGCTGCTCGAGCCACTGCACGCTCTCCGCGTCGAGATGGTTGGTCGGTTCGTCGAGCAGCAGCAGGTCGGGCTGGCGAAGCAACAACGCGCACAAAGCCACCCGTCGGCGCTCCCCACCGGACAGCACGGTCACATCCGCGTCACCGGGTGGGCAACGCAGCGCGTCCATCGCCTGCTCGAGCTGGGCGTCGAGATCCCAAGCGTTGCGCCGGTCGAGCTCTTCCTGCAGTTTGCCCATCTCGGCCAGCAGCGTGTCGTAGTCGGCTTCCGGATCGGCCAGCGCCTCGGAGATCTCGTTGAACCGGGCCATCAGCGCCTTGGTCTCCGCGACGCCGGTCTCCACGTTCTCCAGCACGTTCAGCGACTCGTCGAGCTGCGGCTCCTGCTCGAGGATGCCGACCGTGTAGCCCGGTGACAGCAGAGCATCACCGTTGGACACGGTCTCCGTGCCCGCCATGATCTTGAGCAGCGTCGACTTACCCGCGCCGTTGGGGCCGACCACGCCGATCTTCGCACCCGGCAGGAAGGACAAAGTGACATCGTCGAGGATCACCTTGTCGCCATGTGCTTTGCGGGCCTTGCGGAGTGAGTAAATGTATTCAGCCACGTGCCCAGGGTAGATGCACCCTACCGGCCGGGACCTACCGCACCTGCTCGGCGATCAGCGCGCGCACCTGCTCGCACAACTGCTCGGAAGTGCCGATCGGGTCGACCGGCGCCAGCACGTGCACACCGATCTCGTGGCGACCCTGCAGCACGAATCCGTGTTTGGGCAGCGCGTTGTGGGTGCCGCTAATGACGATCGGCACCACGGGCACACCGGTGGCCAGTGCGAGTTCGAACGCGCCGGTCTTGAAGCGCTGCAACTCCCCGCTCTTGGAACGGGTGCCCTCGGGGAACATCATGATCGAGCTGCCCGACTCCAGGGTCTGCTGGGCTTGCTTCATCATCTGCACCACGCTGTCGCGCTGTCCGCGTTGCAGCCGGATGTATCGGTTCATCGACATGTTCCAGCCGATCAGCGGCACCTTGAAGATCTCCGCCTTGGACACCCATTTGAAATCTTTGAACAGCCGGAACAGCACCAGGATGTCCAGCAAGGAAAGGTGGTTGGCTGCGAGCACGTAGGTCGTCCCCGGCCGAATGTTCTCCCGACCGGTGATGGTCACCGGCCACAGCGGATTGAGCCAGGTGTACAGCGACGCCCAGAAACACGTGAAGCGATGCAGTAGGACCAGTCGCCGGTCGAACAGCACCGTCACCAGCCAGATCAGGACCGCTACCGGGAACAGCAGGATGGAACTGAGCACGACGAAGCCCCAGAACACCAGCGAGCCCACCTGCTTCACCCGAGTCAGGTTACTGGTCGGGCCCTGCCAGGTGTGACATCCACGCCCCGGGGTACAGGACCAATGACCAGCGAATGCTCAATGAACCGCCTGGAGGACAGAACCGTGGATTGGTGGATGTGGATCCTGGTGATCATCGCAGTGATCGTGATAGCCGTCGCCCTGGTGCTGGTCGTTCAGTCCCGACGCAGAAGTGGCGGCGTGATCGCCGTGAGCGACATCAAGAAGCCCTCGGATCCGGGGAGTCAGTCATGAGCCTGCTGATACGGGCCTCGGCCCTGACGAAGAAGCCGGTGGTGACTCTCGACGGGGAGGACATCGCCCAGGTCAAGGACGTGCTTTATGAAGGCTCCGGCGGTTCGGTCATCGGTTTCACTCTCAGCGGCCGCGGACTGTTCGCCGGCCCCAAGAACGTGGCGCTGCCCTGGAGCGAGGTCGTGGGATGTGGTCGGGACGCCGTCATGATCGCCAGTGACCAGGCCCTGCAAGAACAACAGGATCTCGTCGCGAGCCACGACATCGGGGAACGCAACGTGCTCGGTGCCCGGCTTGTGACGGACACCGGCGTCGATCTGGGCGCTGTGGTCGACGTGATCGTGGAGGCCGCCGATGTCGCGGACGTCGTCGGCTACGAGGTCGAGGCCTCAGCCGCACTCGGCGGCGATGCACGCAACGTCCTGATCCCACTGCCCGACGCACTATCCGTTTCCGGGGAGGCACTCATGGTGCCTGCCGCCGCCCTCGACTTCGTCAGCGACGACTTGGCCGGATTCGGTGCCGCCGTCGACGATTTTCGAGCGAGCCTGCGAGGTGAGAACTGATGTTGTTCAGTGAGGCACTACGCCGTCCGGTAATGAGTATCTCGTCGGCTACGAGCCTGGGCGCCGTGGACGGATTCGTCGTGGACGTCAAACGACCCCAGGTCGTCGCGTTGAGACTGGCAGGGTCGGATCAGGTCATCGAGTGGGACCGGATCGAGAGTTTCGGACCTGACGCAGTCACGGTCGCCGACGACGAGGTGCCCGCCGAACAGAAGGGTCGCGTTCAAGCGTTGGCAGACGCCCGCTTCGCGCTGCTGAACAAGCGCGTGCTCGACGATCGCGGTGATGAATCAGGCACGGTCCACGATGTCGACTTCGACCCCGAGTCGGGACGGGTCACTTCGGTCATCACGTCCACCGGTTCGCTGGACGGCGACCGGCTGATCGGCTGCGGCCCTTACGCCGTGGTGGTCCGTGCGGCGGACGCAGCGAACAGCTGACACGGAGCACCTATGGATCCGGTGCCGCCTCAGACAGTCCCAGTGAACGGCTCGCTGAGGATCTTCGACGTCACATTGGTGGGCGTGAATCCGACGACCGGCTACAAGTTGCTGATGACGATCGGCTTGATCGTCATCGTTCTACTCTTGCGCAAAGTCCTGCTGATGATCGGCCGGCGAACCCTCGGCGGCGACATCGCAGATTCGCGGCGGTTCTGGGCGCGGCAGGGTATCTACGTGGTCACAGCGATCATCCTGACGCTGGGCATCTTCTCGATCTGGGTGACGCCAGGCACCGATATCAGCACCGGCATCGGCCTGCTGAGCGCCGGACTGGCCTTCGCCCTGCAACGGGTGATCCTGTCCTTTGCGGCCTACTTCGTGATCCTGCGCGGTGACACATTCGGCGTCGGCGACCGCATCACGATGGGCGGCGTCCGCGGCGACGTCGTGCGACTGGGTTTCTTGAAGACGACAGTCATGGAGATGGGGCAACCGCCCTCGGTGGCCGACGAGGATCCAGCAGTCTGGGTGAACTCACGGCAGTACACCGGCCGCCTGGTGACGATCACCAACGGCGTCATTTTCAGCGAACCGGTTTACAACTACTCCCGCGACTTCCCCTACATCTGGGAGGAGATCGCAGTGCCCATCGCCTACGACGAGGACCGGGACACCGTGGAACAGATCATGCTGCGGGCCGCCCGCGCACACGCTGTGGTCGACGATCCGACGGCCCACCAAGCCCTCGATCGGATGCGCTCCCTCTACGCCATGTCCGATGCATCCATCGAACCTGCGGTCTTCTGGCGCCTGACCGACAACTGGCTGGAACTGTCTGTGCGATTCGTGGTCCCCGACCGCGGGGTTCGCCAGGTCAAGGACGCGATCAGCCGCGAAATCCTCGCCGGCCTGGACGCCCATAAGATCACGATCGCTTCGGCCACCTACGACATCTTGGTTCGTCCAAGACCCGAACCCGCGGGCCGCGATCGGACCGTCGACGGAAGGAGAGAACGATGACAGTCAGAACATTTCAGGACCTTCCCCTGGCAGACAGGGACCGTGAGTGGGATGGTTCGCAGGCGGAAAGCCGCGTGCGCAAGTGGGCAGGTGCCGAGGACGGCCCCAACGAGAAGTACCGCGACGCATTCGTCTGGTACGACGGCGACAACAAGGACAACTTCACCGCCTACAAATTGCCGATCGCCGACGTCATCGACGGCGAGCTCACGGCGGTGCCGCGGGCCGTCATGTCCGCGGCCGGTGTGGTGGACGGTGCGCGTGGCGGAGTCGACGTACCCGACGACGAGATGGGTCGCATCAAGGGCCACCTGGCCAGGTACTACAAAAAGATGGGAGACACACCGCCTTGGAAGGACGACTGAGCTATCGGCTCATCCCTGCTGGGGTGATGTAGCAGACTGGACCCATGAGCACAGTCCTCTTCACCGGCTACCCCGGCTTCCTCGGTTCCGCGCTGCTACCACTCGTGCTGGAGAAGCGACCAGGCACAAATGCCTTGTGCGTTGTCCAGGAACGCTTCATGCCGTTGGCGCAGAAACGACTTGCCGAGCAGACCGAGGAGCACCCGGACCTCGATGGCCGGGTGGAACTGGTCACCGGCGACATCACCGAGCCGGGATTGGGTATGGATCGGGTCACTGACGACATCACCGAGGTGTTCCATCTTGCGGCGGTGTACGACTTGGCCGTTCCCAGCGAGTTGGCGTACCGGGTCAACGTCGAGGGGACGCGACACGTCCTCGACCTGTGCTGGTCACTGCCCGGCCTGAAGCGCCTGCAGTACGTCAGCACGTGCTACGTGAGTGGCAGCCACCACGGCCTGTTCCTCGAGGATCAGCTCGACACCGGCCAGACATTCCAGAACCACTACGAGCACACCAAGTTCGAAGCCGAGCAACTGGTGCGCAACGCGATCGCCGATGGACTCCCGGCGACCATCTACCGCCCAGGAATCGTGGTGGGCGACTCGGTCACCGGAGAGACGCAGAAATTCGACGGTCCGTACTTCTTGCTCCAGTTCCTCATGAAGCAGCCCAAATACGCAGTCGTCCCCCGGGTCGCTGACCCCGACCAGGTCAGGTTCGGCCTGGTCCCCCGCGACTTCGTGATCGGGGCCATCGATCAGCTCAGCACCATGGACGTCGCCGTCGGCAAGTGCTACGCGCTGGCAGACCCGAAGGCGCCAACCGTGCGTGAACTGGTCGAGACGTTCTGCTCCTTGCTGGACAAGGAGCCGGTCTGGATGCGTGTTCCACTGAAGTTCACGCAGGTCCTCATCGGACTGCCCGGCGTTGAGCGACTGGTCGGATTCCCCGAGGAATCGGTGGCCTACTTCGCCCATCCGACGGTGTACGACACGACCAACACCGTCACCGACCTCGAGGGCACGGGTGTGAGCTGCCCACACTTCGCCGACTACGCACCGATCATGATCGAGTACGTCAAGATGCATCCCGATGTTTCTTCAGCAGCCATGGTCTGAGATCTCCTGGTCCATGCAGACCCCCGAACGCTAGGTCCACGGCGGTCCCCTGGTCTGGGTGATGACGGGAATCGCGTACGTGTCCATGGTGATGATGTAGCGACCCAGGTGCAGATCGTGATGGCATCTCGAACACAAAAGGGCCAAATTTGACAGGTCCGTTCTGCCTCCGTTCTTCCAGTGGTGGATGTGGTGGGCCTGGCAGAACCGCGGTGCCCGCCCACAGCGGATGCAGCCACGGTCTCTGGCGATCAGCGCGGCCCATTGTGCGGCGCTTGCCAGGCGTTTACTCCGCCCCAGGGCGAGCGGCACGAAGGTGCCTTTCACCTTCAGTCCGAAGATGACGGTGCACGCCGCGGCACAGGACAACAGATCGAACGTGTCGGCTCCCAGCGGGGTGCCATCCGTCAGACACGCGTTGGCGCCCTCCGGCAGATTCTCCAAATCCACCAGAATCGACACCGCGGACACTCCCAGCGGCCGCTGATTGGTTGCAGCCGCGTTGGCGATGGCGGCCAAGGCATCTGCACGGCGCTGGGCCGGGGTGGCCTTGTCATGCGTATCGCGCGGCTGGGTGAACGCGGCCAGAGTTTCAGCCAGCACCGCCCCATCCACCTCGTCAAGGAGCCCGGTGATCCCCCACATCCCGTTGGCGCGGGCCGACAATCTGAGGCCGCGTTTGGCGCGTTGCTGCTCGCGGGTCAAATCCAGGTGTTCAGGGTTGTGGGCGTCTGCAACGGTCTGCAGCACCCGGCGAACCTCGGAGGCATCGGTGGCCTTGGCCAGGGCAACCACCGCCGGTTCCGCGGTCGTGAAGTCATCTATGTGTGGGGCCAGGTTCAGGATCTGGTGCACATGCATTCCAGAAATGGCGCCCTCGGCGTACGCGTCCGTGACTGCCGGCAGGCCCTCCAACGCTTTGGCGGTGTTCACGATCCCCGACCCGACCGCAACCGGGTTGTTCGTGGCGATCGCGACCAGACTGCCGGTAGTCCCGGCACCCAGAACCCGGGAGTCGCCAGCGGTATCGGCCGCTCCTGCCAGAAAGGTCAAATACGCGGCCAGCCGGTTCTGCAGCTTGGCCGTGTGACTCATCGCCGCGGCGCGTTCCTCCGCGCACAGATGCTTCGGATCCGGCAACGCATCGATCTCATCGTTGATCTCGTCGAACCCGGCCGGAGCTGTTGTCGGCAGGCTCGCCCGGATCCGGGCCCGGCGATGCGCCGCCCGAGACACATCGAAAAACGAAGAAGGAGAAGAAACGGCCACAGCACACCCCCGATCGACAACAACCTTGAATGTCGTATCGGAGGACAGGTGCCCACCGCGACGTCGCTCCACGAGCTGACGAAAACCAACT
>ERZ795053.4387-NODE-4387-length-15310-cov-10.055588_pt1 | contig 15310 bp, 14 predicted proteins | sample MGYA00375137_ERZ795053 | MGnify/ENA primary metagenome ERZ795053 (study PRJEB30182, sample SAMN05720284) | activated sludge metagenome | isolation source: Anaerobic digester | place: Hong Kong | collected 2014-12-17 ... | reverse complement strand
AAATTTTTCTTCATCCGGGAAGTTCCTGGAAATGGAATAGATATGATTTGTTAATCGTCGAGCTAGTTTCCATACCTCCAATCTCTCAAATGAGTATTCTTTCATTTTGTTAACAAGTCAAAAAACGACATACGACAAACAAATAAACAACACACAATTCCCTATCTATCCATACAATCGCATCCATTGCCCCAGCACCTGATCCCAGCCGGACAATTGACTGATCTCGGCTTCGAAGTTTTGGGCGGGCTTTTTGCGGTCAAGCAATTGATGCAGGAGAGGCATAATTTCTTCCAGTTGATCCACTTCATTCCATGAAATTCCCAAATCCTTTAGATCCTGGTATTCAAGCCATCGCCCGGCGATAACATGGGATCCGCAGAAAAGAGCCTCCTGCAATACTGCGGATAATTGATCCGTAACCGGAACATGAATTAAAATGGCGGTCACCAGCCTTAACCTGGCGACATCCTTATGACTGAGGTAGTTGGTGAATACGCTGGATGAAAATGGTGCTTTGGACAATAAGGCGTTGATCTCTCCCACATAGTCGTCGGAAGTGCTGCCATACGTTAATGTCAGGACGAGGTGAAAGGCGAATTCCGGGTTGTAGGATTGGATCATCTCCCGGAGGACAGGAATATGCTGATGGGCGGGAGATGCATTGTATCCCAGGCAAATGATGGGCAGATCATCCGGTAACCCCAGCGATTTCCGCCATTCAGCTTCTCGCTCCAGAGATCGTATCCGACGGATAACGTCCAAACTGATCAATCCAAAACGGGCAAGATGCAACCGGCCGGTAAGGTTTGGATATTTTTGGGCAAATGCCTTAAGCGTACGGCTATTGGCAAATGAGATCTCATTCATCTTGCCGTAGAAGAGTCGAAAGATGCGATGCCTCCAGGCTGCGGTCCGATAAAAATCACTGCCCCAAATCGTGTGAACGAATTCTGAAGAAAAACGGCGCCACCAGAAATAAAGCGGAAGATAAACGATATGCGAATAGTGAAAGTGAAGCGCATCAAAGCCTTCCATGTTTTTTAGTGTATGGCTAATAGAGAAAAAACGCTTCAACAGCTTGACAGGATGTTGACCCGAAATACCCGGACTGGTCAATTCTCCATTGTGCTTAAGCTCGCCGGTAGCAATGAGGTAATGATAAACGTCATAATCTTGCTGATGGAGCAGACTGGCCAATTGTGACAAATAGGGCCGGTCAACAAGATAGGATACCAATAAAATGCGCTTTAACGGCATGACTCCAGCGTTCAATATCAAAACGGTTGGAATAAATTCATATTATGATGCTTCGGCATTGGAATCGTAATAATTACCGGTTATGACGTCTTGACTGTAAAATCATCAAACAGATTGTTACAATTCCGCGTATCAGAGGCGCAATCGACCAACATCTTTTTGGGCTTTTTCAAAATCCTGATGACGCCCGATATCCAGCCAATAGCCCAGGATAGGGTAATGCAGCACTTTTTTACCTTTTTCGATTAAAACATTCATCAAATCAGTTGCATCAAAGTGTTGATTGGGAGGAATGAATTGGATCATTTCTCTACGGAGCAGATAGATACCCGCATTGGAATAATAGGTGTAGGTGGGCTTTTCCCGGAGCGACGTTATGTGATCGCCCTCCGATTCAATGACACCATATGGGATCTTGACTTCGTAGGGTGTTGAAGCAATGATCATGTCTCCGTTTTTATCCACCAGCTCACGGTATAGATCCTCGAAATTGATATCGGTAAGCAGGTCTGAATTCATAACCAACAAGTAATCGTGTTCGAAATGTTCGACCATGCGAATAGCTCCAATTGTTCCAAGCGGCTCTGCTTCTTCAAAATAACGTACCTGGATTTTGCGGGAAGCCCCGTCCCCTAAATGACCCTTGATTTGCTGGCCGAGGTATTTTATGGTTAACGTATAATTCCAGACACCAAAAGAAATCAACCGATCAATGTTGTAATCAATGATGGGTTTTCCTGCAACTTTTAATAAAGCTTTGGGCGTATCCAGCGTCAAGGGCCTCAGTCGCTCGCCCACACCACCTGCCATGATGACGGCATCAATCGGTAGATAAGAACGTTGGATTCTGAAATTAACAATATCAATAATCTGATTGTGGTCGTTAAGCACCGGAATGACCCGGTAATTTTGCGACCGCCAACCAGCCATTTGTTCCAAATTAAATTCATTGCGTTTAAAATACCGGGGATTGGGTTGTATGAATGAAAGGATGGAATCATTGAGTCCCAGGCCCCGGATTAAGCCGCGGCGAATGTCCCCATCGGTTAAAGAACCCAATAAACAGCCGTTCGCATCCACAAGAAACAGAATAGCATCTGACGCTAACATTTCCAGACGCTGAAGCACTTCCCTTATAGTAAGGTCGGAATGGATGAGGTGTTTTTGGTAATCATTCATGCGATCAATCTAGCGGGGTTTCCGGCAATTTTCGCCCCATCAGGTACATCGTGCAGCACAACCGACCCGGCTCCAATAATTGCCCGCCGACCGATTTTTATACCCGGGATAACCGTACTGCCGGCGCCGATGAAAGATCCGTCTCCGACGGAGACATTGCCACATAATACTGCACCGGGCCCGATATGAACATAATTAAGGAGCGTGCATTCATGATCTATGCTGCTACCCGTATTGATTATTGTTCCCTGCCCGATGTAGCAGCCCGGATGGATAATTGCGCCGGTACCGACCAGGCATCCGGGCTCAATCTGGCTTGCTGGAGATATATATGCGGACTTGGCTATCGCTTGTACCGGAGGGAGATGGATCTGGTCATACACATAATGACTAACCCGTTCCCGGATATCGTTATCGCCAATGGCGACGAAATATTCATTTCCCGGTAATTTAGAAATGGAATCCGGATCACGTTCTGATCCCCAGTATGGAAGGTTTAAGTACTTGTTTTCCATTGCATCGGGTGCCATGTATGCCACCGGATGATAGCCCTGTGCCACCAGGATTTCATGGACTACCAGCGCATGCCCGGAATAACCAATTAGTATGATGTCCCGGTGATTAGCAGTCAATGGTATCTATTGTTTGATTCAGGTAACAAAACAATTTCGCGATTCCAATCCAGAATAATTAATCAAATGACCATACCCGCTGCTACGGTATTGTTCGTTCCCTCGTCGACCAATATGACGCTTCCGGTGATGCGATTCTGCCGGTAAGGGTCGGAGAACAATGGTTTGGTGGACCGGATAGCTATCCGGGCGATATCGTTCATCTGGATCTGTGGTTGATCCATATCCCGGTGCAGCGTATTGATGTTGAGCCGGTACCGGATGTCTTTGACCACACAACGGGCTTCCTGGGTGGCATGCCGGATGAGGTATTTACCGCGTAATTGCAAAGGTCTGGCCTGATCGAACCAACAAATCATCAGGTCAAGATCCTGGGAAACTTCCGGTTGGTTGTTGACCCGGACAATCATATCTCCCCGACTGATGTCTATGTCGTCTTCCAGAAGCATGGTGACACTCATCGGAGGAAAAGCCTCCTCGATTTCGCCATCGAAGCTGTCGATCTTGGCGATACGTGACGTGAAACCGGAAGGTAAGACGACCACCTCATCACCTTTGCGAAAGACACCTCCCGCAATACGACCGGCGTAGCCGCGATAATCGTGGTATTCGTCGGTATTGGGACGGATGACCTGCTGTACCGGGAAACGGCAGTCGATCAGGTTATAATCGCTGGCTATATGCACATTCTCCAGGTAATACATCAGCGTTGGTCCCTCGTACCAGTGCATGTTGACCGACCGGTCAACCACATTGTCCCCTTTCAGCGCGGAGATAGGTACAAACTGCATATCGTTGATATCCAGGCGACCGGCAAAATGTTCAAACTCATCCCGGATGGCCTCATAGACTTCTTGCCGGTATTCGACCAGGTCCATTTTATTGATACAGACCACCAGGTGGGGGATTTGCAGTATGGACGCAATGATGGCATGACGACGGGTCTGTTCAACCACGCCATGACGCGCATCAATCAGGATCAAGGCCACGTTAGCCGTGGAAGCACCGGTCACCATGTTACGCGTGTACTGGATATGACCGGGCGTATCGGCGATGATAAACTTGCGTTTTGGCGTACTGAAGTAGCGGTAAGCTACGTCAATGGTGATGCCTTGCTCACGTTCGGCCCGCAATCCATCGGTTAACAAGGCCAGGTTGACTCCTTCTTCACCCCGGCGGGCGCTGGCTTGCTCAATGGCTTCATACTGATCCTGAAAGATCGATTTACTGTCGTATAATAGCCGGCCAATTAACGTTGATTTTCCATCATCAACAGATCCGGCAGTAGTAAAACGGAGAAGTTCGGTACTCATAAGCTATATGGTATACGCTACTCGGTATACGCTATACGCGATTCGCCAAGGTAAAATGAAGAGCGTATTTGTTAATTAATTTAAACGATTTATGAAGCTGGATACTTTCCTTTGCTCTTTATTGATGAGTTCAAATAATTCATCAAAATCAAGGTTTTCAATAGAATACCGTTGTTTCGTTAGAATTAGCTGAGTTTCGAGTTCATACAATGATCCTAGTGCAATTTCCAGAAATCTTTTAAATTCTTTTTCGCTTGATCTACCAGCCCCTTCTGCGATATTTGAAGGGACTGAAATTGCACTTCTGATCATTTGGCTTTGCAAGTTATACCTTTCAATTGATGGCATTTGGTCAACCAATTCATAAATAATACTGGCGATCTCCATGCCCAATCTCCATATTTCCAAATTTTTGTAATCTCGCATTTGATCACTATGCGAATCGCGAAAAGCGTATTGCGAAAAGCGGCCTTAAAAGTAACCCTGCTTTTTGCGGTCCTCCATGCTCGTCTCACTTCGTTTATCATCAGCACGGCCACCGCGTTCCGTGAGACGGGTAGTTGCTACTTCTTCGATGATGTCGGCGATGGTTGTTGCCGTAGACCGCCAAACGCCGGTACAGGTCATATCACCGATGGTACGGCAGCGAACCAATTCGGTAAATGGCGTTTCTTCCGGTTTTTTAGGAATGTAATCGCAATCGGCCAGTAAAATACCGTCGCGCTCCAGGACGATGCGTTCGTGGGCAAAGTACAGGGAAGGCAGCGGCACCTCTTCCTGGGCCAGGTATTGCCACACATCGAGCTCTGTCCAATTGGATATTGGAAATACGCGAAAATGCTCACCATGGTGTTTACGGCCATTGAATAGATTCCACAGTTCCGGGCGCTGGTTTTTGGGATCCCACTGACCGAATTCATCACGGTGTGAGAAAAATCGTTCTTTGGCCCGTGCTTTTTCTTCGTCACGACGGCCTCCACCCAGGGCGGCATCAAATTTGCCCTGCTCGATAGACTCCAACAGCACATGTGTTTGCAAGCCATTGCGGCTGGCATTATATCCTTTCTCCTCCGTTAATTCTCCGCGGTTGATGGCGTCCTGCACCGAACCAACCAGCAATTTTAATCCATAATGTTCAACCAGCCAATCCCGGTAGTCCAGGGTTTCCTGAAAATTATGGCCGGTATCGATGTGCAACAAAGGAAAGGGAACACGGGCAGGATAGAATGCTTTTACCGCGAGGTAAGTCATCAGGATGGAATCTTTACCACCCGAAAAGAGGATGACCGGATTTTCAAACTGCGCAGCAACCTCACGGATAACGTAAATCGACTCGGATTCGAGTTCTTGCAAATGTGTTAATTGGTAATTCATAAATTAATTATTGAGGTGTGGTATGGGGTGTGTGGTATGGGAAAAGAAATCAAAATGGTGAAAATGATTCAGAACCCATGAGATTTGCGATATTGGATTAATTTTCCCAATTGCTGTAGTAGCACAGATAAATCATTCAATATAGCATCGAGATCATTGAAAGTATATAATTCTTTAACTAACAATAGCTGTGTATGCAATTCAGATGCGGAGCCTTTTGCAATGAATAAATAACGAATAAATTCTTTATTACTTCCGCGATTATATCCTTCTGAGATATTAGATGCAATAGATACCGAAGACCTGATAATTTGATCCCTAAGACCGAATTCTTTAATTTCTTCGACCATTTTCAAAAGTCGTGAAGTTATTTGCATTGCCTTCTGCCAGACGATGAGATTTTGAACACTTTTTTTATTGTATGGGGCATAGAAATCACTGGCTATATTTTCCTCATCTTCCGTTAATTCCTCACTGTGCATCTCATACCCCATACCTCGAACCTCATACCCCATACCTCGAACCTCATACCCTGTGCTTCTCACTTTTGCCATTAGATTCCCCACCGCCTCCTTTACCCCCACCGTAGTTGTATTGATGTGGATCTCTGGGTTTATAGGTGCTTCAAACGGACTGTCGATGCCGGTAAAGCCTTTGATCTCCCCTCTTCGGGCGCGGGCATAGAGCCCTTTGACATCCCGCTGTTCACAGATCTCGAGCGGGGTATCCACAAAAACTTCCACGAAGTCACCGGGACCAATGATAGTACGTGCCTGCTCACGCATGGCGATGGTTGGGCTGATGAACGAACAGATGGTAATGATTCCATTCTGACAAAACAATTTGGCTACTTCAGCGATGCGACGGATGTTTTCAGCCCGATCGGCTTCCGAAAAGGACAAATTGTTGTTGAGGCCGGTCCGTATGTTATCGCCATCCAGGACTTCTGCAAAATATCCTTGTTCGTACAAGGTGCGCTGGAAGGCCGTGGCGATGGTACTTTTTCCGGAACCCGACAGTCCGGTGAACCAGAAAACCATACCTTGCTGGGAAAGAAGTTTTTCTTTTTCCTGGCGGGAGACCAATGAGTCGTGGATGGGATATAGATTATTCACGGTTTCGAGGTATTACGGTGTAATGTCACGATTTCAGAGTGTCAGATTTAAGACCCACCCCTTAATCCCCTCCGGAGAAGGGGACTCCGTTCCAAACAAATGGATATTCATAAAACACGGTAATAAAACTACTTTTCTTTGTTGCTTCGTTTGAACCAACTCCTGATCGTGCCTCTGGGCACAAGCATCCAGGCGCGTTCGTGGAGGTAATAGATGAAAATTTTACCCACAAACTCCAAGGCACCGACTTTAACAGCCGTTTCGACTTTACCGGTGATGAAATAAGTGATGGCGATGGTCGTGGAAGTAGCAACAATGCGCCAGGTAAATCCTTTCAGGATGCTGCGCGCATGCGATTCGGTTCTGTATTCAGCCAAAAGGAAATGATTTGATTACCAGCCGGAAATGGCCTGGATCGAAGAATGTTCTATTGAAAAGTAAAATGCAAGCTTAATTCTGACAAATTCCCGATCCGTATTTTTTGGAGTAAATCAAAGTCTCCAGTAGACCAGATTGGGATCCGAGGGCCGATCAAAAACTCCTTTAAGATCGTACAGGATCGGCTGACCATTCATGAGCGACCGTATGTATTCCATAGACATGGACCGATATTCCTTGTGACCCACCGCGACAATGACCGCGTCGTAATTACTGGATAATTCATCCATCATCATCAGCTTGTATTCATGAGCCACCTCATTGGGTGAGGCGTGCGGATCCATCAAATGGACATTGATCGAATAATCCATCAACTCGCGCACCAGGTTTACCACCTTAGAATTGCGGATATCGGCGACATCCTCCTTAAAAGTAACTCCCAAGACCAATACTTTCGAGTTACCGGGATTCTTTCCTTTTTGAATGATGGTTTGGACCAATTTTTTGGCGATGAAGTTGGGCATGTTGTCATTTACCCTTCTTCCGCTGGCGATCACTTGGGGTTCAATACCCAATTCGCGGGCACGGTGCAGCAAATAATAAGGATCTACACCGATGCAGTGGCCACCAACAAGTCCGGGATACAATTTCACGAAGTTCCACTTGGTACCGGCAGCTTCGATCACTTCTTTTGTATCAATACCCATCCGATCGAAAATAATCGACAATTCATTCATCAGGGAGATGTTAATATCCCGCTGCGTATTTTCAATCACTTTCGCTGCCTCGGCAACTTTTATGCTGGACGCCGGATAGACACCTGCTTCAATGATGTGTCCATACGTCTTGGCAATCTCACTGCGGCTTTCTTCGTCACAGCCGGAGACAATCTTGAGGATCTTAGTCAGGGTCCGAACTTTTTCCCCGGGTACGATGCGCTCAGGTGAATAGCCCAATTTGAAATCCTGTCCCATTTTTAACCCGGAAAGCTGTTCCAGAATCGGCAGGCAATCTTCTTCGGTACATCCCGGATATACGGTGGATTCATATACGACATAATCGCCAGCTTTGAGGGCTTTCCCCACTGTTTCCGATGCCTTCTTCAACGGGGTGAGGTTAGGAACCCGGTGCTCGTCGATGTCGGTCGGAACGGCAACGATAAAGAAATTTGCCTTTTTGAGCTCTTCAGGGTCGGCAGTAAAAGTAATGCTGGTATTGTCAAATGCAGAAGACTCCAATTCCTGGGAAGGGTCGATGCCTTTTTGCATGAGGCTGATCCTTTTTTCATTGATGTCGAAGCCAATGACGTCAAAATGGCGGGCAAATTCAAGCGCAATCGGTAATCCCACATAACCTAACCCGACTACGGCAATCCGTTTTTCCTTATTCAGAAGTTGCTGATACATGACACGATTGAATTAAAAGCTGTAAACTGCTTCAAAGACGGCATCGTAAGGTTTCCATTCCGGCAAATAAAAAGACGAGTTATGCCATAAAAAAACATAATCACCCTGGTACTTGCAGGTGGTTTCCCAAATAGATTGAACCAACCTGGTCGCAGTTTCGGTCGTCAAATTTTTCTTCGTCAAATGCCTATCCATCCAAAGCAATGGAAGCTCCCGGACCGGTATTTCGATGCCTTGCTTAAAGTCAAAAACAGGAAAAGCGGTACAACAACTGCACCGGAACCCCGGCTCCTCGGAATAGGCCATTGAACTATCTTCCTTTATGCAAGCATCGTGCCAATAGCGCCAGGTATCGGGGACGGTAAAATTTAAATAATGCGTACGACCGGTATCCGCAGAGACGGGGAGAATCGCCTTCAATTTTTCATATTCATTTAAAAATATTTCCTCGTTGCCAGCGGCGGCTATCCCCGGATGGAATCCAAGCCGATGGCCGGATTTGGCGATTCGATTTATCCATTGCCCTAAATGAGGATCTAGCAGGGAATAATCCACTTCATCGCTGCGGATGTAAAATGTCGCCGTCACATTTCTCACAGCCGCTTTTCCGATAAGTCGTTCAAGCGTATGGTACGGATTGGACGTCAATTTGCCAAACTCCTTCCACATCCAGCGGGTAAAGGTTAAATCACGCCGGACCAGAATATCACCGCCAATGGTACGCAGGCGATGGTACCAGGTAGGCCATAATGAGATGTAGTCGATGTCGTGGGAAGGTAGAAACCGAACCTCACGGGCAGGCAAATCCACCGGATAGCCGAGGGAACGAAGCACCTGGGCCAAAAAGAAGGCATATTCATTGACCAATGGACGGTATTGCAACTCAAACCGGCAATTTACTGAAGCGGAAAACGGGAACCGGCCAAAACGATCCCGGGTTTCCACTACGGTTTCTTCCCAGCGAGTCAACATAAAAAAGGTAGATGCGGTGATATCCAGGTGGCATTCAAAATGCTGATCGGAGGAATTTATTTCCGGAGCTCCGTATAAGGTAACCAGATCCCCTTCCGGAGCAAGTGGATGATTCAGCCGCACCGGGAGTTTCGGTAAATTTTCCAATGAATAGAGGTGGTCAATACGCTGGCTGCGGTGAAAAAAATCATCTGCAAACCATAATTGCCGATTATTTGCCGTCAAAAGATAACCGGATTGGCCCTCATTGGCCTCAAAACGCACTTGCAATTGCAACAATTCGCCCAGCAGATAATTCCAGACGTATTTTTTTTCTTCAATAAAATCAGGATGCAATTGGATGACAATCACCGGTGGAATGGATGCGAGGGGACATCTTTATTGGCAAAAGGATGCGATTGTTCAGGAATATACCCGGCTGGTTTTGCATTACGGATGGTGTAAACCATATTGATGGCCTGCCGGCAATCTTCCAGTCCAAATCCACCTCCCGACAAGACATCCTCGTAGCTGCGGGTGTGCAATTCGGTGAAGCCTTCACTGAATTCGAATTCCTGGCCGTCTATCTGGATGGAACGGTAGGTTCTTTTACCGGCTGCTCTTACATCTTCCGGTAAAGTATCGGCATTGATGCTCAGGAACCAGCGCACTTTTGCTTTTTCAAATTCAAGATATCCGGCCGCCCGATCATAAGCATGAATATGTACGACATTTTCCTGCAAAGCCCCAAATAGCCAATGGAGCATGTCAAAAAAGTGGACGCCAATGTTTGTGGCGATACCACCAGACTTGTTGACATCACCTTTCCAGCTGGTGTAATACCAGTACCCACGTGAAGTGATGTAAGTCAGATCGATGAGGTGTTTATCTTTTGATGGATTTGCATCAATGTGTTTTTTCAAATTGATTACACTTTCATGCAAACGCAACTGGAGGATATTATAAATTCTTTTTCCGGTCTCCTGTTCAATTTCCTGCAGCGCATCCAGGTTCCAGGGGTTTAATACCAGGGGCTTTTCACAGATCACATCTGTTCCATGCCGAAGTCCAAAACGAATGTGGGCATCGTGCAGGTAATTGGGCGAACAAATGCTGACGTAGTCAATGGGATGATTGCGACGTTTTAATTTCTCAACGTGTCGGTCGAAGCGCTCAAATTCGGTAAAAAAAGCTGCCTGCGGGAAGTAAGAATCAATGATACCTACGGAATCATTGGTGTCCAAAGCGGCAACCAGGTCGTTACCGGTATCTTTGATGGCTTTCATGTGCCGCGGTGCAATATACCCGGCTGCGCCAATCAATGCAAATGACTTCATATCTAAATTTAGGCGTTATTGGATCTGGGAAAATCCCAACTTTCAGGTAATAACCTCAAATCTTATACCGGTTTTACGGTTCCCTGGTCCAACAGATAAGTATCACCGGATCCGGGGCAGGTAGCTTTATTATCCGGGCCAAAATCCAAGCGATGTCCATGGGCGCTCATCCAGCCAATTTGCCGGGCAGGATTTCCAACCAATAGAGCATAGTCAGGCACCTGTTTGGTAACGACAGCACCCGCGCCAATAAAGGCGTATCGGCCAATATCATGACCGCAAACGATGGTCGCATTTGCGCCAATCGAAGCACCTTGTTTCACCAACGTCCGGAGAAATTGATTCTTTCGGCTCACGGCACTGCGTGGATTGGTCACATTTGTAAACACGACGGATGGGCCAATAAAGACGTCGTCTTCACAGATCACGCCAGTATATATAGAGACATTATTCTGGACTTTCACATTATTACCCAAAATCACATCATCAGAAACCATCACATTCTGTCCCAACGAGCAACCGTTTCCAATGATTGCCCGGGCCATGATGTGGGAATAATGCCAGATGCGGGTATCTTTTCCAATGGAAGCACCGGAATCAATGGTTGCTGTCGGATGGAAATAGTATTCCAGGTCAGGTTGGGCAATAGCTGCGTCTGATGAAGGTGCATAACCGAGTGGACCGAAGGATAACTCCTTGGTTAAGTGGCTGATCTCATCAAGTTGGCCCATTAACGAAGTATATGGTTCCAAAGCAAGCAAACCCAACTGATGGGCCAATTCAACCAGGCAGATGGTTTCAATGCAATGGGTATTGGCCTGTTTGTAGTATGGAAATTTGTACTCCTCCGCTGTTTCGGATGATGCTTCTGCTAAACTTGCAGTGGTTGATACGATTGCCTGACGTAACTGTGCTGCAAGTCCGGTTAGTTCATTAGAAGGAAATGCCCCGGTGAGTAAATAAATTTCCTTTGCAACCTCAGTTGATTTTTGCCATGCTACCATTTTCTCGATCGAGTCGGTATTACCCATAATTAAAAAGAATAAGTAAATGCTGTAGTCAAAAGAGATAACCCAATGACTCAGGTCACGTACTCAAAAAAAATTATTTACAACACTGGAAATGTATTGGACCATCGATTCATCCATTTCAGTATGTATGGGCAAAGATATGACGGATTTACATAGTTGATCAGTCACAGGTAAGAAATCGACCAATCCACGGAATGGCGCAAATGCATTTTGTTGGTACAAGGGTACCGGATAATAAATGCTATGCGGGATGTGCTGTTCGGTTAAATACCGGTCCAGGGCATCGCGTTGGCCATTATTCACTTTCAGGGTGTACTGATGATATACATGGGAAGTATAGGGCGCTTCGAAAGGAGTCGATAAATGGGGGTTCCCTTCAAATTGATGATGGTACCACTGCGCTGCCTGGTAGCGGGCATGACCATATTCATCCAGATGTGCCAGTTTAACCAGCAAAATACCGGCCTGCAGGGCATCAAGCCGTGAGTTCACACCGATGACTTCATGGTAATAACGTTGGCTTTGTCCGTGATTAGCGATCATTTTAATTTTTTTCGCCAATTCTGCATCACGGGTAAAAATGGCTCCACCATCGCCATAACATCCCAAATTTTTAGATGGAAAAAATGAGGTGCAACCGATATGCCCCATCGTGCCTGATTTCATTTTACGACCATCCCGGAAGGTATAGTCCGCACCGATGGACTGGGCAGCGTCTTCAACCACCCAGATATTATGCCGGCGGGCTAATTCTAGGATTGGTTCAAGGTCTACATTTTGACCAAACAAATGCACAGGAACAATGGCTTTGGTCTTTGATGTGATGTGTGGTTCGATGAGTTCAGCGGTCACATTAAAGGTGTCGGGGTCCACATCGATCATAATGGGTGTCAGTTGAAGCAAAGCAATTACTTCAGCCGTTGCTACATAGGTAAAGGAAGGAACGATAACTTCATCGCCAGGCTGAAGATCCAAAGCCATCAGCGCAATCTGCAAGGCATCGGTGCCATTGGCACAGGGTATGACATAATCGCAGGAAAGGTAATTTGCCAGCGCATCTGCAAAACGCTCTACTTTGGGACCATTGATAAATTGAGCGGTATCCAGCGTGTTATGGATTTCGGACAGGATTTCATCCTGGATCTTGGCGTATTGACCATGCAGGTCAACCATGTGTAGGTTCTTAACCATTATGTTGTTTTATTGAGATTCAAATTTTCAGATCTCCCGATGCTTTCGTAATGATACCCTAAAGAAAACATCTCATCCGGATCAAATACATTGCGGCCATCAAAGACCACCTTTCCTTTCATCAAGGACTCCATCCGTTCGAAATCCGGTGTGCGAAAGGCATTCCACTCTGTGATTACGACCAGCGCATCTGCTCCTTCGAGTGCCTGATAAGCTGAATCGGCAAGCTGAATCCGGTCCTTATACCGTTTACGAACATGTTCCATCGCTTCCGGATCGTATGCCTGAATACGGACACCATAATTCAGCAAGCGATCTATAATTGAAAGCGCCGGGGCTTCCCGAATATCATCGGTGTTTGGTTTAAAGGCCAATCCCCAGATGGCTATGGTGGTACCATCAATTTTTGAGCCAAAATAGTTGATTATTTTTCCGGCAAATCGCTCACGTTGGTTTTGGTTGACCTCCATGACTGCGCTGAGAATGGAAAAATGGTAACCGGAACTTTCAGCTATCCTGGCCAGTGCCTGCACATCTTTTGGGAAGCAACTTCCTCCATATCCAACACCGGGGAATAAGAATCGTTTACCGATGCGTGTATCGGTGCCAATTCCCCTACGGACGTGGTCTACATTTGCACCAACTTGCTCGCAAATATTGGCGATCTCATTCATGAAGCTGATGCGGGTGGCGAGATAGGCGTTTGCTGCATATTTGGTCATTTCTGCCGAGCGGATATCCATGTATAAAATTGGATTTCCCTGGCGCACAAAAGGTTGGTAAAGCGTATCCATTCGTTTTTTTGCCCGTTCAGAATCTATGCCGATCACCACGCGGTCGGGTTTCATAAAGTCATCTACAGCGGCGCCTTCCCGCAAGAATTCCGGGTTGGAAACGATATCAAACAGATCCGTAGAGAGTTTCTGACTCATCAGTTCTTTTACCTGATCTGCAGTACCTACCGGAACCGTACTCTTATCTACAATAACTTTATACGTATCGATGAACGGGATCATGGCCTCCGCCACATGCAATAATGCAGAGAGATCGGCAGAGCCATCAGCTCCGGGAGGGGTAGGTAAAGCCAGGAAAATAATGCTACCATGACGAATTCCTTCCTCAAGGCTGGTTGTAAAATGCAGGCGATTTTGTTCGATATTACGTTCAAACAGCACGTCGAGGCCGGGTTCATAGATAGGGATCTCCCCTTGTCGCATACGGGCCACTTTTTCAGCGTCCACGTCAACACATACCACCTGATTGCCGGTTTCGGCAAAGCAGGTCCCGGTGACCAGGCCTACATATCCGGTTCCGATTACGGAAATTCTCATATTAATTGAAGATTGAAGATTCTGGATTTATGATTTAGATGACCGATTACTTGAAGTGTTTATCGCTGCAACAATAATGGCAATTAATTCATTGGTTTCTTTTTGCAGATCTTTTAGAAGCTCATGAGAAGAAATTCTTTCGGTTATTTCCAACCAATATAAAGTCTCATCAATTTCCTCCAACACCACCTTTAGCTTATAAATGAAGTCGGCAGTTGATTTAGCACGACAGGCGGCCCGATAATTTGCTCCAGCAGACATGGAAGATCTTACAATCTGTTTCTTAATAACTTCAAACTCATATTCAGTAGGGAGTGTCTTATACAAGCTAATAAGACTCAGACTAAGTGAAACAAATCTTTCAGAGAGAATATATTTATCCATAGCAGGCAAGAATCTCAAATCATAAATCTCAATTCTCAAATTTTCACGGGCTCCGCCCATCATAAGTCGCAGCCTTATGTCCCAGTTGTGGATCCGATTTAAGTCCGGTACGGTGGTTAGGCCAGCCGATACCGGGGTAGTGGGCGAATGTGTGCCGGGTCAACTTCCAATCGTAAGGCTATGCCGATGTGTTCCAGTTCGATTAACATGCCTTGTTTTCCCAGGGTCTTGATGATTTTTCCTTTTAGTCCGGTCAACTGTCCTTGGATGATCTCCACCCAGTCGCCTGTCTCATATTGGGTTTGTACCAATTCCAGGGGATATAGTTCGCCGGTGATTTGTTTTAACATATCAATTTCATGATCGGGAATACGTGCTTTTTCCTTAGCCTGCCGGACATAACCAAGCACATGGGGTGCCTGTAATGC
>ERZ795053.4386-NODE-4386-length-15311-cov-8.902530_pt1 | contig 15311 bp, 8 predicted proteins | sample MGYA00375137_ERZ795053 | MGnify/ENA primary metagenome ERZ795053 (study PRJEB30182, sample SAMN05720284) | activated sludge metagenome | isolation source: Anaerobic digester | place: Hong Kong | collected 2014-12-17 ... | reverse complement strand
GAGCTGGACAAGCTCAAGAATATAAAGAAAGCCTGCCTCGAAAAGATGTTCGTATGAAGTTAATCGCGCTGAGACGCAAAGACGCAAAGATAATTCAAACGAAGAGAATAAGAGAAATAGAGGCCCGGAAAGAGATAACTTCTAATCGCCTTCTCTTTCCTGTCTCTGAGCCTCTTATCCTCTTCGCCCGCCTTCCTCTGCGTCTCCGCGTCTCTGCGCGAGACATGTTCGTATACAAGGAGATGGCGGCATGACGCAATCGCAGATCGTTCTGTATACCACCCCGGATGGCGAGATTAAAATAGATGCCATCGTTCGGAATGAAACGATCTGGCTGACGCAGACCGCGATGGCCGAGCTCTTCGGCGTCAATATACCCGCCATATCCAAGCATCTGGCCAATATCTATGAGGAAGGCGAGTTGAACCGCGAGGCAACTGTTTCCAAAATGGAAACGGTTCAAACCGAGGGAGGTCGACAGGTTGCGCGCAATAAAGATTTCTTTAATCTCGACGCCATAATCGCCGTGGGCTATCGCGTCAACTCCAAACGGGCCACTCAGTTCAGGATCTGGGCCACGAAGATCCTGAAAGAGTACATCGTCAAGGGCTTCGCCATGGACGACGAGCGGCTTAAGAACGCCGATACCTGGGACTACTTCGACGAATGGCTGGCGCGCATCCGGGATATACGAGCGTCGGAGAAGCGCTTTTACCAGAAGATCCGGGACATCTACGCGACGGCGATCGATTATGACAAGGGCTCGGAGGAAGCTCAGGCCTTCTTCAAGAAAGTCCAGAACAAGATGCTCTGGGCCATCACGGGCAAGACCGCAGCCGAGTTAATCGAATCCCGCAGCGATCCCGAGTCGCCGAACATGGGCCTCACCTCCTGGCAGGGATCCATAGTCCGAAAGCAGGATGTGGCCATAGCCAAGAACTACCTGAAGGCCGACGAGATCAGGGACCTCAATGAAATAGTGACCATGTATCTCGACTACGCGGAACGGCAGGCCAGGCAGAGGAAAACCGTCACCATGGAACAGTGGGCGGAGAAGCTGGACGCCTTCCTGACCTTCAACGAGCATGAACTCCTGAAACATGCGGGCAAGGTAAAGGCCGAGGTGGCTAAGAGGATAGCCGAGCAACGATACGACGAATTCGATGCCAGGCGAAGGGACGAAGAGGCCATAGCCGCCGACAACGAAGACCTCAAGGAACTGGAAGAGCTGGAGAAGCGACTACAGGAGCATAAGAAGCCATGACCTTCACCAAGGAAGCTGATTTCGAGGATGCGCTCGTCGAGGCCCTCTCCCACAAGGGCTGGGAGGGAAAAGTCCTAGAGAACCCGACCGAAGAGGAACTTCTCCGCAACTGGGCGGCCATACTCTTCGATAACAACCGAGGCATAGATCGCCTCGGCGACTCCCCCCTCACCGACGGCGAGATGCGACAGATCATGGAGCAGATAGCCGCCCTGCGCACGCCCCTCAGGCTCAACGGCTTCATCAACGGTAAGACCGTCTCCATAACCCGCGACAACCCGGAAGACAGGCTCCATGTCGGTAAGGAAGTCAGCCTCAAGATCTACGACCGGCGCGAGATAGCGGCCGGCCAGAGCCGTTACCAGATAGCCAGGCAGCCCCGGTTCGCGAGCAAATCCAAGCTCTTGAGCGACCGCCGCGGCGACCTCGCCCTCCTCATCAACGGCATGCCCGTCATACACATCGAGCTCAAGCGGAGCGGCCAGAGCGTGAGCCAGGCCTATCATCAGATAGAGAAATACTCGGACGAGCGCATATTTTCAGGCCTCTTCTCCCTCGTGCAGATCTTCGTGGCCATGACGCCCGACGAGACGCTCTACTTCGCCAACCCAGGCCCCGACGGCACGTTCAACGATGACTACTACTTTCACTGGGCCGACTTCAACAACGAGCCCATTGACGGCTGGAAGGACATAGCCTCCTCCCTCCTCTCCATACCCATGGCCCACCAGCTCATAGGCTTCTACACCGTGGCTGACGCTTCCGACGGCGTCCTCAAGGTGATGCGGAGCTACCAGTACTATGCCGCCAACGCCATCTCCGACCGCGTCTCCAAGATAGACTGGAGCGGCCACAAGGGACGCGGAGGCTTCGTCTGGCACACCACCGGCTCGGGCAAGACCATGACCAGCTTCAAGTCGGCCCAGCTCATAGCCAATTCAAAGGACGCCGACAAGGTCGTGTTCCTCATGGACAGAATCGAGCTCGGCACCCAGTCCCTGAAGGAGTACAGGAGCTTCGCCGAGGAGAGCGAGGAAGTCCAGGCCACAGAGAACACCAAGGTCCTGATAACCAAACTGAAAAGCTCGAAGCCCGCCGACACCCTCATCGTTACCTCCATCCAGAAGATGAGCAACATCAAGGACGAGGATGGCGGCATCAACGCCCGCGACCTGGCCCTGATGCAGGCGAAGCGTATAGTCTTCATCATCGACGAGGCGCACCGCGACACCTTCGGGAAGATGCTGCTGCGTATAAAGGCGACCTTCCCCCGCGCCCTCCTCTTCGGCTTCACCGGCACGCCCATCCAGGAGGAGAACCAGAAAAAAGACAGCACCACGTCCACCATTTTCGGCGACGAGCTCCACCGCTACAGCATCGCCGACGGCATACGGGACGGTAACGTCCTGGGCTTCGACCCTTACAAGGTCCTAACCTATAAGGACAGGGACCTTCGCCTCGCCGTGGCCCTGGAACAGGCGAAGGCTATCGACGAGGCCGAGGCCATCGCCGATCCCAAGAAGAAGGAAGTCTTCTATCGCTTCCTGAACGACGTCCCCATGGCCGGGTACGTCGCCGATGACGGCCAAGCGGTCAAAGGCATAGAGGACTACCTGCCGACGTCCCAGTACGATAGGGATGAACACCGGGAAAAGGTCGTCGAGGATATCCTGGCCAACTGGCTCACCTTGAGCAGGGGCGGGAAGTTCCACGGCATCTTCGCCACGTCGAGCATACCGGAGGCGATAGAGTACTACCGCCTCCTTAAGGCCAAGGTTACCGGCCTGAAGATAAGCGCCCTCTTCGACCCGAACATAGACAACTCGGGCGGCGTGAAGTTCAAGGAGGACGGCCTCGTCGAAATAATCTCGGACTACAACGCGCGCTACGGTCGGGACTTTTCAATACCCACCCACGCCCAATTCAAGAAGGACATAGCCTCCCGGCTCGCCCACAAGGATCCGTATATACGCATAGAGCGAACCCCGGAGAAGCAGATCGATCTCCTCATCGTGGTCGACCAGATGCTCACCGGCTTCGACTCCAAGTGGATCAATACCCTGTACCTGGACAAACTGCTCCGATACGAGAACGTCATCCAGGCCTTCTCCAGGACCAACCGCCTATTCGGCCCGGACAAGCCCTTCGGAACCGTCCGCTATTACCGCAAGCCGCACACCATGGAGGAGAACATCAACAAGGCCGTCAAGCTCTACTCCGGGGACAAGCCGCTCGGGCTCTTCGTGGATAGGCTCGACGCGAACCTTCGCAAGCTGAACGCCTCGTACCGGGACATCGCCGAGCTCTTCGCCCGGGCCGGCTTGCCCGATATGTCGAAGCTACCCCAGGACGTCGCGGAGCGCGGAAAGTTCGCCAAGCTCTTCAAGGAACTCACCATCCATCTCGAGGCGTCCAAGATACAGGGCTTCACCTGGAACAAATCGCATTACGAATTCGACGAAGGGCCGGAGAAGCCCAGGACCGCAATCGATATGCTGTTTGACGAGAACGACTACCTCGCCCTAGCGCTCCGGTATAAAGAATTGTCCGACGGCCACGAAGGAGCCGGCGATGGCGCCGGCCCCGATGTTCCCTACGACATCGACGGCTACCTGACCGAGATCGATACAGGCAAGATTGACGCCGACTATATGAACTCGCGATTCGATAAGTACCTGAAAACGCTGAACCAAGAAGGCGTCGACGAGAGGCAGAGGCAACAGACCCTGGACGACCTCCACAAGTCCTTCGCCTATCTCAGCCTAGAAGAGCAGAAGTACGCCAACCTATTCCTGCACGAGGTCGAGAGCGGCTACGCGGTGATGCGGAACGGCAAGACCTTCCGCGACTACATAACCGACTACCAATGCAAGGCCAAGGACGATCAGATTAGTACGCTCGCTAGAGCCTTGGGCCTGAACGAATCCATGCTGCGCGGCATGATGAACTCAGCCATCACCGAGGCGACCATCAACGAGTTCGGCCGCTTCGACGAGCTTAAAGCCACCGTCGACAAGGACAAAGCCAAGGAATACTTCGAGCGCCATGAAGGAACGCCGCTTGCGCCGATCAGAATCAACATCAAGGTGCACAACCTCCTACAGCACTTCATAACGAGCGGCGGCTTTGACCTTCCGAATCCCGCTAATGCAAACACTGAGAGGCAGAGTCACGGAGAAGAATGAACGAAAAAGACTAGTATCTGGTCATCGTGATCATCATGTTCATCCCACTCATCTTGTCCATCGTCTTCCATCCTGACATCCTGTTCTCGTCTTCGCGTATACCGATTCCTCCGTGCCCTGACGCTAGCCGTGCCTTAGCGCCTTTATGCGCCGGAGCCTAGAAAGGCCCGCGCGCTTCGGGGCCTTTCCTAGGCGATGTTTTTTACTATAATACGCGCATGGAACCCACGATGATGATGCATCCCGCCACGGGATTCGCGATAGGCGACCCGTATATCGACCCGCTCGCTAAACGGCCGACGCCCGAACGGGCGCGCGCCTTCTTCGATACGCTCATACTGTCGGCGTCCGGCTGGCGCGGCGTGTTCGCCTCGTCAGACGACGACCTGGGCGAGGCTATCGCGCCGGCGTCGGCCTACGCGGCGGCCAGGATGGCCGATACCTTCGCCGGCTTCCTGCTGCGCGGACGGGCCGGAGCCGGGGCGCCCGTCGTCGCGCTCGGCGTCGACACGAGGCCGACGGGCCCGGCCATCGCCGACGCCATGGCCCGCGTCTTCCTGGCCCGCGGCCTGTCGGTACGCTACGCCTTCGTCTGCGCCGCGCCGGAGATCATGGCGTGGACCAGGCGAGCCGGGGCCCTGCCGGAGGACCATCCCGAGAGGCTCGACGCGTTCTGCTACGTCTCCGCGAGCCACAACCCGCCGGGCCACAACGGCGTCAAGTTCGGCCTGTCCGACGGCGGCGTGCTGCCCGGTTCCGACGCCAAGGCCCTGATAGCGACGCTCAGGGACGGCGCCTGCGCGGCGGACGATATAGCCGCTATGGCGGCGCTGACCGCGGCGGCCGAGCCGAGGGCGGTGGCCGCGCTCTACGCCGGCTGCGCGGCGGCCAAGCGCCGCGCGATCTCCGACTACACCCTGTTCGCGCGAGAGGTAGCCGGCGCCTCGCCGGAGCTGGCGGAGCAGGAGCGGGAGCTCGACGCGCTCGAGGCCGCGATCTCGGCCAGGGGCGCCGGCGTCGTGGCCGAGATGAACGGCTCGGCCCGGTCGCTGTCGATAGACGGCGACTACCTATCGTCGCTCGGCGTCGCGACGCTGCGCCTGAACGACGAGCCGCGCCGCTTCGCTCACCGCATCGTACCGGAGGGCGAGTCGCTCGAGCCTTGCCGGCTCGCGCTGGCCGAGGCGAGGCGGGCCGACCCGCGCTTCTCGCTCGGCTACGTTCCCGACTGCGACGGCGACCGCGGTAACATCGTCTACTGGGACGAGGCCGAGGGCGAGGCCAGGGCGCTCGAGGCCCAGGACACCTTCGCGCTGGCCGCGCTCGCCGAGCTGTCCCGCTCGGCCGCCCGCGCCTTCGCCGGGAACGAGGCGCCGAGGCTCGCGGTCGCCTGCAACGACGCGACCAGCCTCCGCGTCGAGGCGCTGGCCTCCGCACTCGGCGCCGAGGTGTTCCGGGCAGAGACCGGCGAGGCGAACGTCGTCGGCCTGGCCCGCTCCCTGCGCGAGAGCGGCTACGAGGTCAGGATACTCGGCGAGGGCTCGAACGGCGGCGTCATCACCCACCCCGCCAGCGTGCGCGACCCGCTCAACACTATGACGGCCCTGCTCAAGCTGCTGTACCTGCGCGACGACGGCGACGCGCCCGGCCCCTTCAGGCTTTGGCTCGAACGATCCGGCCAAGGCGACGCCTACCGCGACGGCTTCGGCCTGGCCGACGTACTCGCCAGCCTCCCGCGCTTCACGACGACGAGCGTCTTCGAGGACCGGGCCGCGCTACGCGTGCGGTCGCGCGACCACGCGGCCCTGAAGAACGCCTACGAGGCGATCTTCCGCCGCCGCTGGCCGACCATCGCCAAGGAGCTGGAGCCGCGGCTCGGGCCGCTTTCATGGAAGGCGCTCGCCAGCTCGGGCCAGTCGGAGCGCGAGCTATCCGGACGCTTCGGCGATTCGGGCTCGGGCGGCCTCAAGCTGCTGCTGTCGGACGCCTCCGGCCATGCTGCCGGCTTCCTGTGGATGCGCGGCTCGGGCACCGAACCGGTTTTCCGCGTTATGGCCGACGTGCGCGGGGCGGACGCGTCGCTCGAGTCCCTGCTCCTCGGATACCATACGGAGATGGTAACCGAAGCGGACTCTATTGCATAATACCGCATAAAGCGTTAAGATCCGCGAGTGTATTCATAGGGAGGGGATCGATGGGCCTTCGTGGAGAGCTCTTTTCAACGCGCATGGCGTGTGACGGCAGGACGTACTTCTTTAACGTCAAGGAAAACCGCATGGGCGACCTCTTCCTCTCGATCGTCGAGAGCAAGCCCACCGAGACCGGCGACTTCGACCGGCGATCGATCGTCGTGTTCCAGGACAACGCCGACGAATTCCTCAAGGCCTTCACGAAGTCGCTCGAGGCGATGAACGAGGCCGCCCCCTCCGAGCGCTCCAAGCCGCCCCGGACCAGGCGCGAGGCTATGGCCCCGCGCGACGACGGCAGGGACGCCGAGCGCCGCCTGTCCGACGACGAGAAGCCCAGGCACTACATCGACACCGGCAAGAAGCGCGACAAGGCCGCCTCGGGCGAGCGCGGCCGCGCCGACCGCGACTCCGTACGCCGAGACTCGGTACGCCGCGATATCGAGAAGGCCACCGGGCGCTCGGCGGTAGGCCCGAACGACGACCGTCGCGCCAGGACCACCGGACGCGTGCTGCGCGTCAAGAAGGCGGTCAAGCCCGCGGCCGCTACGCCCGAGAAGAAGCCGGCGGGCAAGCGCCTGACGGTCAAGAAGGTCCCGAAGCGGGACGAGTAGCGCCGGTCTCCGCGAGGCCGGCCGCGGGGCCGGGCCCCGCGATCATTCCTTCGAATAATCGAAGCTCATCCTCTGCACCGGGGACGGCCCCAGGGCGCGGCATGCGGCCCGGTGCGCGGCCGTCGGGTAGCCCTTGTGGCGCGCGTAGCCGTACTCCGGGTACAGCCAATCGTAGCGCTCCATCAGCCGGTCCCTCGAGACCTTCGCGACTATCGACGCCGCCATCACGGCCGGCACGATCGCGTCGGCCTTGACCATAGTCCTGCACTCGCACGGGAGGCCGGGGTCCCGGTTGCCGTCGACGACGACCAGGTCGGGCGCCTCGCCGAGCCGCGAGAAGGCCCGCCGCATCGCCAGCATCGTCGCCCCGAGTATGTTCAGCTCGTCGATCTCCGCGGGCCAGGCCCACTCGTTGGCCCAGCGGGCCCGTTCGACTATCACGGCGTAGGCGGCGTCGCGGGCCTTGGCCGACAGCGCCTTCGAGTCGTCGAGCAGGCGTAGCGGGAAGTCGTCGGGCAGGATCACCGCCGCGGCCGACACGGGCCCGGCCAGCGGGCCTCGCCCCGCCTCGTCGATGCCGCAGACGACCCGGTAGGACGACAGGTCGGGCGGCCCGAACAGGTCGCCCTGCCCCGCTCTCCCTCTCACGAGCGCTCCGAGTAGAACTTGGCTATCGACTCGAATTCGGCGAAGCGCTCGCCGAGCTCGCGGAGCGAGGCGGCAGCGGCCTGGGCGTCTCCGTCGGCGGCCGCCTTCTCGATGATCATCGCCGCGTCGCCGAGCGCCCTGGCCGACAGGCTCCAGGCGGCGCCCTTTATGGAGTGGGCTATCTCGCGCATCGTCTTGGCGTCGCCGGCGGCCGCGGCCGCCTCGAGGTCGGCGAGCTGCGACCGGGTCTTCGTAGAGAAGCGGGAGAGCAGCTCGATCACCTTGCCGCGCTGGCCGAGGAAGGTCTCGACGAGGCCGTCGAAGTCGAGCGCGGCGCTTTCCTGGCCGCCGACGCCCGATTCCGGCGCCGCGGCGTAGACCGGCGCCTCGGCCTCGCTGGCCTTCTCGGCCCAGAAGCCGAGGGTAGCCGCCAGGTCGGACTTCTTGAACGGCTTGACGAGCACGTCGTTCATCCCGACCTCGATGCACTTGTCCCGCTCGCCCTTGAGGGCGCTCGCGGTCACCGCGATGATAGGCTTGGCGTAGCCGCGCTCCCGCAGGGCCCGGGCCGCCTCGTAGCCGTTCATCCTCGGCATGAAGATGTCCATCAGCACCATGTCGTAGTCGCCGCGCGAGGCCAGCTCCAGCGCCTCGGCGCCGTCCGAGGCCAGGCCGACCTCGCAGCCGAGCTTGCGCAGCAGCGCCGCGAACAGCTCCTGGTTCACCGGATGGTCCTCGGCGAGCAGCACGGTCAAGTTCAGGCTGGCGCCCGCCGCCCGATCCGAGGCGGCCGCGCCGGCGTCGGCCGCGGGCGCGGCTTCGGCCGCCGACTCGGCCTCGTCGGCCGACGGAAGGTCCACCTCGTCCGCCAGCGCGCGCTCGAGCACCCCGTAGAGCTCGTCGGGATTGATCGGCTTGACCGCGTAGCCGTTGAACCATTGCAGCAGCTTCATCTTGGCGTCCGGGCCTATGGCTCCCTCCGGCGCCAGCAGCACGAGGCGCGAGCCGTTTATCTGCCTGTCCGCGGTAACCTCGGCGCCGAGGCGCCAGCCGTCCATGCCCGGCATGTTCTGGTCGACGAGGCAGACCGCGTACGGCTTCTTGGCGGCCGCCGCGCCCCGCATCACCGCCAGCGCCTCGTCCCCCGACGTCGCGCCGTCGGCCCTGAGCCCGAACGAGACGGCCAGGCGCATCGCCTGCGCGAGGGCCATCGGGTGGTCGTCGACGACGAGCACGCGCGCCGGCTTGAGCCTGCCCCGCGGCGGCTTGGGCGGGCGCGGCGGCCAATCGGTCGGCTCGCCGAGCGGCAGCTCGACGCAGAAGCGAGACCCGCGCGGCTTGTTCGGCTCGAGCCAGATCCTGCCGCCCATCGCCTCGACCAGGTGGCGCGATATGGCGAGCCCGAGCCCCGTGCCGCCCCTGGTCTTGGAGCCGGCGCTCTCCTGCGTGAACGGCGTGAACAGCCTGCCCTTGACGGCTTCCGGTACGCCGGTCCCGCTGTCGGCCACGGACAGCGCCATCGAGGCGGGCCCGCCCTTGCGGGGGGCGCCCCTCGCGGCTACCACCACCTCGCCCGAATGCGTGAACTTGACCGCGTTCTTGAAGAGGTTGACGACGATCTGCCTGAGCCGGCCGGGGTCGCCGTGGACGACATCGGGCAGCGCCTCGTCGATATCGACTATGACCTCGAGGCCCTTCTTGTGCGCCTCCAGGATGATCAGGTCGACGGCCTGCCTGAGCGTGGCGCGGAGGTCGAAGTCGGCGGCCTCGATATCGAGCTTACCGGCCTCGATCTTGGAGAAGTCGAGCACGTCGTTGATCAGGCCGAGCAGCACGTCGGCCGAGAACCGTACCGTGCGCACGTAGTCGGCCTGCTCCCGGTCAAGCGCCGTCTCGCCGAGCAGCTCGGTCATGCCGAGGATGGTCTGGATCGGCGTGCGTATCTCGTGGCTCATGTTGGCCAGGAACTGGCTCTTGGTCTGGGTGGCCTTCTCGGCCTCCTCCTTGGCCGAGACCAGCTCGCGCTCCTTGAGCTTCTGCTCGGTGACGTCCTGGAACGAGCACCATATCCAGCGCTCGCCGAGCGCCGGATCGATGGGGCCGGGCCCGCGCGCGTCACTGTCGATACGGAGCGGCGACAGCGTGGTCCGCAGCCAGAGGCGGCGGCCGGTGGCGGTCCGCGCGCCGGCCTCGACGACGGCCTTGCCCATGCGGCCGTGCAGCACCTCGGTCACGTAATAGGAGAAGCCGAAGGATTCCCGCTCCTCGAGCCAGTCGAACAGCGGCACCGCCAGGCTCTCGGGCACGAAGCCGGCCAGCTCGGTGAACAGCTCCTCGAACGCGGCGTTCCAGACGGCCGGGATGCCCCGCTCGTCGAGCACGATCATCGCCTGCCTGGCCTGGACGAAGGAGGCGCGGAATATATCGTCGGGCGCTGTCATGGTCGCTCCTGCCCCGCCGAGGGCGGCTCGCTAGAAATTGGCCTTGAGTATCTCCAGGGTCTTCCTGAGTATCTGCTCCGGCTTGAGCGGCTTGACCAGGTAGCTCTTGACGCCGGCCTTGAAGGCCCTGACCACCGACTCGCGCTGGGTGACCGCGGACAGCACGATGATCGGCATCTCGAGGTCCTGGGCGGACAGCTCGGCGAGCACCCCGAACCCGTCGACCTCGGGCATGCGCAGGTCGAGGAAGACGAGGTCGAACACCCTCGAGCGCACCGCGGTCAGGAATTCCCTGCCGTTCGGGAAGGTATGCACCTTCGCGTCTATCGCCTCGAAAGTGGTCTTGAGCAGTTCCTGGATGACGAAGTCGTCGTCGACCACGGCTATCGACAGGCCGTCGCCGAGGTGCCTGGCCGACTCGATCGACAGCTGCGGCGCCGAGCCCCGTTCCGCCTCGAAGCGCATCTCCACCGACTCGCCGCCGGAGGCCGAGCCCTGGGCCGACAGGATGCGGTCGGTTATGATGGCCGCCTTGTCGCCGGGCGCGTCGGCGGCCCTCGCCGCCTCGGCGACGAGCCCGTCGAGGGCGTACTCGAGGCTCGATACCACCTCGATGTCGGCGAAGCGCGGCTGGCCGGTCACGAATTCCTTGGCGAAGCTCGAGCGGCTCAGCACCTTGATGTGCCTCGGCTTTGCCCGCGACGCCTCGGAGACCGTCTCGAGCAGGGCCTCGAGGTTCGGCCCGTCGACGAAGCTCAGCTCCATGTCCGACAGCATCACGAGCACGCGCGGCTTCTGGATCGCGTACAGGTCGAGCAGCTCCCGGATCTTGAAGCGCAGCAGGTCGACCTTCTCGAGGTTGATGCCCTTGGCCAGCTCGACGAACACGATGTTGTCGTTGACGTGGGCCTCGACGATGCACGGCGTCCTGTCGACCTCGAAGCGGGCCCCGGTGATCTCGGAGACTATCTGGTAGAAGCCGTCCATCTTGATCGGCTTCATGAACACCTTGCGTATGTTGTAGCGGACCAGCTCGAGGAGGCGGCTCTTGTCGATCTTGTGGGCGGTGAGCACGACGGGGATGCCCGCGGTGTTCGGGTTGCGGGCCTTCTCCTCGAGCACCTCCTGGCAGGTCTTTCGCGTCAGGTGGTAGTCCATGACGACGAGGTCGGGAGGGTCGTCGCGCATCTTCGAGATGCCGTCGAGGCCGTTGATCGCGGCCTCCGCCACGAGCCCGGCCCGGCCGAGCCTGGCCTTGAGGTAGTCCCTGAACAGGTCGGACTCGTCGATGATCAGCACGCTGGCCTTGGCCACGCTACGCCTCCCGCGCGTTGCGCATCGAGACGGGCTGGCCGGTCGCGTCGATGGCGTCGCGGTACAGGCTGCCCTCGGGATCCACCTTGTTGCGCCGGGTCACGACGACGCCGGTGGGCAGGTGGACGAATTCGTTATTGACCATGCCGATCAGGACCCGGGTCTTGCCGGCCATCGCGGCGTGGACGGCGTTGTTGCCCAGGCGCTCGCAATAGACCGAGTCGGTCGGGCAGGCCGGCGCGCTCCGTATCATGTAGCTCGGATCGATGTACTTGAGGTTCAGCTCGACGCCGCGCGCCTTGAAATGGGCCGCTATCGCGTCCTTGAGCCACGCGCCGACGTCCCCGAGGCGCCGGTTGCCCGACGCGTCGGTCGCCGACGGATCGGTAACGATCGCGTCCTGGCCCGCTCCCTCCGCGACGACGATGACGGCGTGGTTCCTGGCCTGGAGCCTGCGCTCCAGGTGAGCGAGCAGGCCGTTCGGGCCGCCCAGGTCGAACGGCGCCTCGGGTATCAGCACGAAATTAGCCTCGTGGGTCGCGAGCGCCGTATGCACCGCGATGAAGCCAGAGTCGCGGCCCATCAGCTTGACGAGCCCGACGCCGTTGATCGACGAGTGGGCCTCGGCGTGGGCGGCCGTCACCGCGTCGGCGGCCCGCTCGACCGCCGTCTCGAAGCCGAAGCTGCGGTCGACGAACAGGAGGTCGTTGTCGATGGTCTTGGGGATGCCGACCACCGCGACCTTGAGCCTGCGCCGTTCGAGCTCGTCGGCTATGGCCATCGCGCCCTTCTGCGTGCCGTCGCCGCCTATGGCGAACAGCACGTTCAGGTTCATCCGCTCTATCGCGTCGACGATCTCGGCGGTACGCTCGCCGCCGCCGCGCGACGAGCCGAGTATCGTGCCGCCTATCTTGTGGATGTCGTCGACGACGTCCGGCGTCAGTTCCTTGACCGGCAGGCCGTACTCGGACAGGAAGCCCTTGTAGCCGAAGCGTATGCCGGAGACGCGCCTGACGCCGTAGCGGTTCCAGAGGCAGCGGACCAGTGCGCGGATGACGTCGTTGAGGCCCGGGCAGAGCCCGCCGCAGGTCACGATGCCGGCGTGCACGTGGGCGGGATTGAAGTACAGCCGCTCCCTGGGCCCGGCCTTCTCGAGCAAGCTGGCGTCGACGCAGCCCTCGCCGGTGACGCGGGCGCTCGAATTCCAGCGGACCCTGTCGGCGTCGTCGACGTAGTTGGCGATCGAATCTCCGGAAGACAGCGAGAAGGCCAGCGGGGAGCGCACCGTGCGCGCCCCGAGATCCGGAACGGTGAAGTCTAGATCGTCGGACATGTTCCATCCTTGCCGGGCGATGCCGCGCCATGATAGTGGGCGGCCCGGTATCGCGATGGCAAAGAGTATAGCGGATGCATGCGCCTTTCTCAATCACAGGATTTTATGCGATGCTAACAATTATGTGCTACAATTTTGTCGTATTAATATAGCATATATCATATCGTTGGTACTGCCGATATTAGAGGCAGGCTAATCCGTTCGTTCCAGGGAGTCCGCCATGGGTAAGAGGGCATATCGCATACTCGTCGCGCTGTTCGCCTGCATGCTCTCAGCGCCGGCCATCGCCCAGGATGGCGGCGAGCCGGCCGGCAAGCCGGGCACGGAGTACCAGAGCGCCGACGGGCTCGAGAACTGGACCACCGAATACGACGTATCGGGGCTGAAGCCAGGCTCGTACAACCTGCTCGCCAGGGCCGTAGACGCGGCCGGCAACGTCACGTTCGCTATACCGTTCGACCTAATCGTCGACCCCGCCTCAGACCTGCCAATCGCCGGCATAGTCAATCCGCTGCCCCTTTCCCGGGTCGGCGCCGACCTGAACGTCGTCGGCACCTGCGTCGACGACGACGCCGTCAGCCACGTCGAGCTCAGGCTCGACGACGGCGAGTGGGTACGCGCCGTCGGCTCCGACTATTGGTCGTACTACCTGCCTACCGCGGGCGTCGCCGACGGCCTCCACACGATCTCGGCCCGCGGCGTCGACTCCAACGGCCTGGTCGGCGGCGAAAGCTCGGTCTCCTTCCACCTGGACCGGACCAAACCGCTCCACGAGGTCTCCAAACCGGCCTTCGGCGCTATAGCCTCTGGGCGGCTGACGGTGACCGGTACGGTCTACGACGCCAACGGCCTATCGTCGGTATCGTACTCGGGCGACTCGGGCGAGACCTGGCAGCCGCTCCGCCATTCGTACGACAAGAAGACCAAGACGGCGTCCTTCTCGCTCGCCGTCGACACGAGGAAGCTCGACGACGGCCCCGCGGTGCTGTGGCTCAAGAGCGTAGACGCGGTCGGATCCGAGGGCGTCGCCGTCTTCCTGTACTTCGTCGACAATACCGCGCCGGAGCTGGTCGCGCTGTCGCCGGCCGACGGCGAGGCGGTCAACGGCCGCTTCGAGCTGCGGGGCCGGGTCTACGACACGGTGGGACTCCGGAGCCTGTCATGGGCCTACGGTAAGGAAACCGGCGAGGCGGAGCTCGTGCCCGGCAACCCGTATTTCTCGATTCCGTTCACCGCGCCCGCCAAGTCCGGCCCGATGACCGTCAAGCTGACGGCTACCGACGTCGCCGGCAACCAGGCCGTCGTCGGCGTGACCCGCCGCGTGGACCCGGCGGCCGACCTTCCGACCGTCGCCCTGGCCTACCCGGCGCCCGAATCGACGTTAGAGGGAACCGTACGCGTCGTAGGCATGGCCAGGGACGACGACGGCGTCGCGTCGGTGGCCTGGAGCCTCGACGGCGGCCCGGAGACGCTCATACCGAGCGCCGGGGCGTTCTCGATCGAGCTCGGCGCGGTGCCGAGCGGCCGGCGCGAGCTGTCGCTGCGGGCCGTCGACTCCAACGGGCTAGCCGGCCCCTGGCTCAGGCTGCCCTTCGTATACTCCGGCGCGGCGCCCTCGGTGGCCATCGAGCGCGCGAGCGACGCGACGGGTTCGATCGACTTCGCGCCGGGCGTCGCGGTATCGACGATAGACGGCAAGGCCTCGCTGCAAGGCTCGGTACGGGCGGCCAACCCGCTCGTCGAGCTGTCATACGCGATAAACGGCGGCGCGCCGATGAAGCTGCCGTTCTCCAAGACGGCCGACGGGGCGAGCTTCACGCTACCCCTGTCCCCGTCGCTGCCCTACGGCGCGCTCGACCTGCGCGTCGAGGCGGTCGATTCGTTCGGCAAGCGCGGCGCGGCCAGGGCCCCGGTCCTCGCTATAGACTACTCGAGAACGCGAGTCGGGCCGCTCCTGGACTTCGGGCTCGCCGCCGAGCCGTCCGCCGCGCCGTCCGGCTCGCCGCTCCGAGCCTCCGCCGACGCTCCGACGGTGACCCTGCGCGACGGCTCGCCCCTCGTCGGGGCCTTCGTCACGCCCTTCGACGGCGAAGCCCCTCGCTCGGTCAGGCTCGAGCCCGAGACGGGCCTCCTCCGCGCGTCGATCGACGGCATGTTCGTGCGCGTCGAGCGCGTCGCGGACGGCCGGACGGCTCCCACCGCGGTGATCGTCGAGACCGAGCGGGGCCACGTCTTCTCCGAAGGCCCGTTCACGTTCAAGACCGACGACGCTCCGCCGGCCATAGCCGTCGTCGAGCCGGCCTTCGGCTCGTGGCTGCGCGGCCGC
>ERZ795053.4384-NODE-4384-length-15314-cov-19.864015_pt1 | contig 15314 bp, 18 predicted proteins | sample MGYA00375137_ERZ795053 | MGnify/ENA primary metagenome ERZ795053 (study PRJEB30182, sample SAMN05720284) | activated sludge metagenome | isolation source: Anaerobic digester | place: Hong Kong | collected 2014-12-17 ... | reverse complement strand
TTTCATATGAGAGTAGACTATATCATTATTATTTTAGGTTAAATGTTCCAGATCCGTAAATATTACATTCTAACAATTGTGGACCTGAAAATTCAATTGTAGAATAATTAAATTGCAATGGAGAATATTTATCAAATTTTTATTTTTAACCTAAAATAATACCAACCATTTCGTTTTAATAGACTTACATTAGACTAATCTCATCTAAATGCTAACCACTTGGCACTACTCTACTCACTTCGTGCAAATGCCTTATTTTTAACTAGAATACTAGTATATTAGCTTTCGATAGTCGTTGAACCTTGTCCTATTCGGACCTTGGATGCTGGTTATCCGTTTTATTGTACTTAGGATTTAACCATATACAATCCTTCTTACTTCTTTCTGTTTTCACTACCATCGCACTTAGATATATTTCATTCTTATGCTGTGGCGAGAAGGCTTTAGGCACTTTCGTGTAGTTCTCTAGGAACTAATTTTCCAGCAATTAAATTGGTGTGTACTATGCACATTACTATACATAGGGACTATTCATTATTAATCCTTTTCAAACATAAGGGTCGAGGCTCCAGAATCGAATGAGCCCAAAAGTACCGACATCTGAATGTTAGTCTTCAAGTCCGTTGAAATAGTAGATCCACTCGCTCTCTGACACTGGTATAAACTACCATAGACTATATCTTTAACCTATATACTATTACTATATATAGGCTACCCACCGCTTCGCATTTCTGCTACTCTACTTGTTTATTCACTTAAGTATTTCTTCTTAAGCTATACTTTCGATAGTCGTTGAACCCACCTCTATTCGAGGCTTGGATGCTGATTGGTATATTATTGTACGACCTTAGGACCAGTTTACTTTTTCTGGCTTTTATTTCACCTTAGCCTAATTTTTCTATTTTTTCTACTTTCGTAACATATCACGCTTGAGCATATTTCATCTCTACGTTGTAGTCAGAAAAATATTAATATCTTCCAGCAATTCAATGGGATAACTACACACAATTACTTGTATATAGTGCCTGTCTAAAATATTATGTTTTTTAATAATCATGTCTAATTTTGAAATTAGAATCTATCCAATTCTGAATATCTTCTATTGTCCATAGAACTACGTAATTTAACTTATTACTTTTGGCACAATTACGTTTTTCTATATCAATTTTTGTCCAAATATTTATAGCTGATTGTGTTCTTGTAGAAGTTTTAGCTTTCTTTTTCCACTCTTTTAATGTGTTTAAATCTTCTATAGAATTTTCATCAAACCAATGTGTATTATGCATCCAATAACCATTAATTTCTACAAATATATCTGAATCTGATAAATAAAAATCGCAATAATATGGATAACGTAAATCTTTATTATACTCGTACTTAAAATTAACATTAGCATTTTCTAAAGCAATTTTTAACATACTTTCCCAAGAAGATCTAGTTCCATTATACTTAGCAAATATATTTTTATTACATACCATAGGATTTTTACTACCATACCGTTCTAACATCGTATTTTGTACTTTACGTTGAGTTTTCATTGTACAAAATGAACTAACATAGCCATACTTATTTATCATAGTAGTTCGTTTTTTATCCATAGCATTTTTATTATGACTTTTGTTTAACGCCTCTTTAGTAATTAGTGGCGTTGATTTACCATATTTTTTAATATTTGTAGTTTCTATTTTCTTTCTAGTATCTAGATGCTTTTGTCCACAAGATACACTACAAACTTTACGATATCCAACATTGAGATTTATAAAATTTGTTGGTTTACTACATACTTGACAAATATCTTCATCATCTTTCTTAAAATATTTGTCATAGTAGTCTTTAGGACTCATGTTATGTGCCTTTCTAACATGATTACTGAGTCCTCTAAAATTAGGACTTTTGTGATCGCAAATTAAACATTTCATTAATAAAACCCCGTATTTTTAGTTAAGCAAGAGCGAGGTGTACTGCTGCCACTATATTTTATATTTTCATATAAACGTTGGACTATATCTTCATCTCATAATGCATTAGCCAATATAAAATGCCTACCGCTTCGCATTTCTGCTACTCTACTCATTTACTTCTATAAGTATTTCTCTTATAGTACACTTTCGATAGTCTCTGAACGTTCCTCTATTTGAGGCTTCGATGCTGGTTATCCATTCTTATAACCCTTAGGATTTAACCATAGGTCATCTAACTACTTTTTTCTGATTTCTCTGCATTCACACTTAGGTCTATTTCATCCTTATGCTGTAGCGTAGTTAGCTTTAGGTTCGTATTCATTAGAAGAATACTATTCCAGCAATTCAATAGGTTAATTTTTGTATATATTATTATAAGGTAAATTTAATAATCATGTCGAATTTTAAGTCCAGAATCAATCCAGTCAATAATATCTTGTCTAGACCACAATACAACATAGTTGAGTTTATTAGTATATTCAACATCATAACGTGCTAAATTAGACTGTTTAATTTTATATTTAACTTCATTAGAACTAGTAACTTCAGCTATAATTTTTCTACATTCTTTCGTTTGTAAATAACAATCTACTCCATAGTGTTCTCGAGTAGTTTGTTTAATTTTAGCTTTTGTTTGTTCAGCCTGCCAAGCATAATCTGTGCCATATTTTTCTTGACAAGTAGCTTTCATTTTGTCTTGTATTTCTGGATCTAATGGAATACATCTTTTACAACAATGTTTATTATAACCATACCACATATCTCTAAATTTAGTTGGATTACCACAATGACATATTCCTTCACCTTCTTTTTTGAGATATTCATCATAATAATCTTTTGATTTTATATGATGATGTTTTAAATGATTATTAAAACCTTGTCTTGTAGATGCTTCATATCCACAAATTTTACATTTTAATTCATTTAACATTTACTTACCTTATGCCTTATAATTTTATATACCGAGCCTACAACAATTAAGCTCTGCCGAGTCTCGCTATAGACCCAAGTGCCTGCTTTACAGTATCTACTGATTTGTAGTCATCGGAATTCATGCAAAATACTTAAACTTTCATTTAAGTTTAGACTATATCTTCATTATATATCGCACTAGCCTTTATATAATGCCTACCACTTCGCATTTCTGCTACTCTACTCGTTTATTCACTTAAGTATTTCTTCTTAAGCTATACTTTCGATAGTCGTTGAACTTTCCTCTATTCGAGGCTTAGCTGCTGATTATCCAATATAATTCATTTTTAAACTATCACGCTTAAGCATATTTCATCTTTACGTTGTAGTTGAATTATCTCTAAGGAAGTTCCAGCAATTCAATAGGTTATTTATTATATGGTACATTATATTAAAAGTCTTTTCTAATTTCAAAATCAGAATTTATCCAATCAATTATATCATTTTTTGACCAGAGTACTACATAATTTAAATTATTCTTTTTAGCAAATTCTCTTTTCTTAAGATCATAATTAGTCCAAACATTTATAGCAGTTTTATATTGAGGTTTAGTTTTAGATTTTTCAATCCAGTTATTTAATTTTTCAATATCTGCTCTATTATTTTCATTAAACCAATGATGACCGTGATGCCAATATCCATTAATTTCTACAAATATGTCTTTCTCTGTTAAATAAAAATCTGCATGAAATGGATATTTTTTACTTTTATTGTATTGTATTTCATATTTAATATTATGTTGTTTTAATTCTTTTTCTAATAGAGATTCAAAAGAAGAATAATTACCATTTTTCTTCATTGACTTAATAATTTTATGTCTTACTTCATTAGATTGAAGTGGACTTTCTACACCATAATGATTAAGACATGTTTGTTTCATTTTTTCTCTTGATTCTTTAGAATTTGCTTTTTCTTGAATATGAGGAATATTATAAGGATTTGTAACATTATAATTTTTAACTAATGTTTCTTTTATTTTAGATCGCACTTCTTTTGATTGAAGTGCATATTCAACTCCAAAATGTTTTAATGTAGAAGATTTGCATTTTTGTCGTACTTCATCTGAACTTATGGCATATTCATTACCGTATTTACTAAGCATATTTTGTTTACGCTTATTTTTTGTTTCATCTGATAATATTGCTTGTACTGCTTTTTCTCTAAATTTTTGTGTTTTCATATATGACGATACACCAAATTTAGCAATACACGTTTCTCTTTTTATTTTAAGTATTTGTGGATCATTATTGGCACATTTTTGATTACAATGCTTTTTATAACCATCTTTAATACTAATAAACGGTGTATGTTTTTCACAAGTAGGACAAATATCTTCATTTTCTCTTTTATAAAATTGAATATAATAAAATTCACAGCTTATTTTGTGAGTTTTATTTATATGAGAAGATAATCCTCTATATCCATCTACATTTTTATTACAAATCTTACAAATCATATAAATATTCCTTTTAATATAATTTTCCATATTGAGCCCATGAGATTAAGCTCGTTAAGTTCGTCACAAAGTAACAATAAGATCTTTGCTTTAAAAATTCCTTTAGTTTTTCTAATAGACTGCTTATCGATAAAAGAATTGTAGCCTTTAACTATAGGCATTTGAGGATGTCTTCCATCCCATTTACCTTCCATCATTCCATCATAAATGTCTTTAATAGAAATGATGAGTGGCTGTCTATAAGTACCAAGACCATATTCTTCATCAATAGAATAACTAGATTTTGTCTTTTCAAAGTTACGGTCAGACTCATCCATGTCAACTATAAACTCAAACATTTCGTCAAATTGATACTTTTCTCCAGCCCATTCATAGTAATCTACTTCTTTGTCTTTGATTTTATAAATGTTATTGATCAGCTGTTCTTCCATAAACTTGTATCGAGACATCATTTGTCTCTGGAATTCTGCAGCCGTAGCAGCAGCGGTAGTTACGTCTAACGCAACACCTTTGACTCCTTTTACTCCCCGGAGCAGCTTAAATTCAACCAGTTAACTTATTATGTTTCCATAATAACCTGACTATATCTTGTATAATTTTCCAGCACCATAAACATGAAGACCATCTTGATTAAAAATCATTATTAAAAACTCCTTTAAATTATACTTCTACCACTTCCACCCGTAGCTCATCCTCGGATGTACGAACTTACGTTCTAGTCGATACACATTCTCTTTCGAGCTTAGCACGGTATTACCTTTAACTGACCTATTTCTAGGCTTAGGTTCTCTTACGAAGCTGTTTCGTCATTATAAAGATTAGTACTGTTGTAACACCCAACTAATCATGCTTATTTTGCTTCTACCGTTAGCATATATGAATAAGATCATATATACACCTCTGAGCAATAGAGTTCAATAGAAATGCGCATTGAAATAAATACGCTTACAATCGACTCCCACTAACTGAAATCTATCTGGAAATCTAGAAACGTGACCCACGATTCCCTGTTCAAGAACACTTTTCGGTTCTTTTTTATAATTTCTTATAAAACCTGACTATATCTTAATATAATTTTCCAGCACCATATATAGTATTTTTACCGTCTTTATATATGATTTTTGGTTTAGGTATTTTATTATTAAAATTATTCTTATTAAAGTCATCTTTAGGATAGTTATCTTGTCCTAATATTAAATCTTTAAGTAATTGTTTTTGTATATTAAAGTCTTCAAATTCATAAATATGTATTAGTCTTACATTCTGATTCTTACACATTAAAGATTTATTTAAGTGATAATTTATTTGAGGGTTATGATTTCTAAAAGCATTGTCCACATTAGGATCTATTTGTGCACATTTAGCACAACAATGTTTTTGATAACCTTTTGACATACGTAAAAATGATGTAATCTTTCTACAGGTAGAACAAATACCTTCATTTTCTTTTTTAAGATATAAATCATAATAATATTGCGAATTCATATCGTGTTTGTTCTTAATGTGTTTAGATAAAGCTTGATAGCTTTTTATTTCTTTTTTACAAATTTGACAAATCATAATAAAATACCTTTAATTATATTTCTACCACTTCCAACTGTAACTCGTCCTCAGTTGTACGAGCGCAATGCTCTAGTCGATACACCTTCCTTTTCAGACTTGGCACGGTATTGCCTGCTATCCATTGCTGGACCGTAGGTTCTCTTAGAAAGCTACTTCGTCTTTTGTAATATCATTATCCAGTTGTAACTTTTGAATGATAGTCTTATTCAACTTTTACCGTTAGCCACTATTAAGTGACACCCTTGAGTAATAAGGTTCAATAGAAATGAGCAAAATTATTTACCCGAGTTATGGAAGACTGTTCCATCTGGCATTAAGTGTAGAGGATCTTTATAAAGCTCAAAGCCATAAAAAGGTCCTGAACGATTTAAAGGCCTAACAGAAAAGTCTACTAGTTCTTTTGTCATAAGACACCTCCTTATAATGATTTTATCTCTCGTATTAATTCTTGAGTTTTAATTATTGGAATTTCTGGAGAATAAATCTTACGATAATATCCCATAGTTAGATCTTCTATGAAAGTATTAAAGTCTCCATCTTTAGATGACTCAAGAATTCCTTTATAAAATGTGAAACTGTGTCCATTATTTAGAGGAATCCATCCATCAAATTGAGTGTATTTTTCTGACGTCTTTCTTCCTCCATATTTAGCAGAAGGATCTACTGTTTTTACTAACAGCTTTCCTAGTTCTAATGTAGACAGATTATCTTTTTCAGATTCATATATTTTATGAAGTCTGTCGTACATTTTCTTTGCTTCAGTTAAGTATTCTGAATTATCCTTACTCATACTAATCTCCTTCATTTTCCATTCGCCAAATAGAATAAATCGTTTTTCTAACTGGCGTTGCCGGTATAATATGTTCATAAAGTCCTTTCTTTCTATAAGTTATATAGTTAAATAGACTCTAAAAAAGAAGAGACCTTTTAAGATCTCTTCTAATAAGTTTATTTTTAGTTAATTGTTATCGTTTCCACTCAGGATGTGGATCTGATGTTGGTGTTACATAATGTATACTTTTTTCTAATAAAAAACTCCTTAGCTAAAAATAGCCAAGGAGTCTTAATTAAGCAAATGTAAGGCAAACTCTCATCTGTCCATATAATTCTTTTTCATCTAACTTAACGCTAGATTGCTTAGTTACACCTTTAAAAGTAGTTTCAAACGTTACAGTTTCTCCGGCAAAAAGCTTATCTGCTTCTTCTTGAGTAATATTATGTTCTCCAAATACTTTATTAAAACGTGCTTCTTTACCATTCCAAGTTCCAGTGTATTTTTCTTTATTTTCCATAATAAGACCAAGACCAATATAATTACCAGTTTCACCTGTTTCTTCATTAGTAAAAGTCTGATTATCTATCTTTAGCTTAGCAGTATAAGTATTTCCTGTTTTACCTGAAATAGCTTCAAATTCTACAATCTCATCACTACAAAATTTTTGAAACTCTTCGTCAGTAAAAGTATGGCCTTCCCATCTAGCATTCTTTCCCCAAACTTTCTTAATACTAAAAGGTTTGCCTCGCCAAGTACCACTAAGCTTTTCTACGGTGTCACTCATAATTTACTCTCCTTAAATTTCCATCTTTTTAATTCTAACTTTTGTAATAAATATATTTCTATATCTTCTGGATTGTTTCCACAATAAAAGTAGTTGTTCTAGTTTCTGTCAAAATAATTTCACACTTCACGATTACTTCTAGTGAAAGAAGAATACTCTAACATGCTTCTAATTCTAAAACAATCCTCATCATATTCAAGAGCCTTGAGAGTATCAATGACTCCATGAATATAAGAAGGATATTTCTTATCCGAGTTCTTCTTAAATTCTATTTCTCGTTTTATTTCTTCAATATTTAGTTGTTTAACTATAGATTGTATCTGACTTTCTTCTAGTCTCATATCAATCTCCTCTAATTCTTATAAAATCTCCCTTTCCAGCAACATATCCTTCTGAGGCCTCAAGTCGTTCTCCTGGTCTAGGAATAATATAATCTCGATCTTCATGACCCTTATATCCGCCTTCATAGACACTCTTAAAAGAACCAAATAATGTTACTAGCGTAAGAATAATTACTAGCTTCTTCATTTCATTAATTTCCTTTCAAAATATAATTAGCAATCAAAGGTATACTCTTGATTTCTTAATCTTTCTTTTTGCTCAGCTGTAAGCTCTACTTGAGGAATCTTCATCCAAGCAATGACTTCATAAATAATAATATTATATGCCTTAATGCAATACCATCCAAGAGTGTCCTTCTTAAATGATCTAGGATCAAGTTTACTTAAATCATTAGCCCAATAACCGATTTCATAACTAACTTGACCGCCACCATTATTTACAGCAACAAAATACTTTCCATCTTCTACGGGATTATTTACATATTCCCACATAAGCATCACTCCTTTTATAGTTTTTATGTTTTTACAATTCTGAGTACCTCGTTTTTAACTTTCTAAAGACTTCTTTTAGAATATAAAACAATTATAAATATATATTCTAAAACGGTAAATACTATTCGAAGTCTTCAAACATTTTTTTCATATTTTTCATTAGGAAAAAATTCAAAAAATGTATTTATAATTTTCCGATCCAGAAAAGTGATCAGTCTTTAGCTGGTCACAGCTTCACTATTCTCTCCATATGCCACTTAGATTTAAAACTATCGTCCATTTGCATATAGACTCCAACTTGAATATCTAAAACATTTGATTCATCTTCTTTATCTACTAAATGAAGAATATGTCCTTCATTTACTGTATAAGTATTATCTCCAATTTTAATTTCAAAAAGATTTTCTTCTCCAGTATGTAAATCGGAGACTAAAGCAGGACCATTAGGACCAGCTACAAAATCTCCAATATTGATATCTTGAGAATCTTTTACTCTCATATTAAGAGGAACGTCTTTTCTCTCATCAGAGCTAATAATACTAAATGACAAAGGAACTTTATAAATACCCTCTGGACAATCAATAAAGAAAAAGTTTCGGATAAAAGTTTCCCAAAACTTTAGGTAAGCTTTTACGCCTACTTTAAATGGTTTACCATTTATTTTTCGGTATAAATGCATCACATAAGAGTCATCCACAAACATATAACTCTTATCTGAAAAACTTATCTTATACTCCATATTATCTCCTTAAAGTACTCCTTGTAATTCTTGTACTCTTCTTAGCTTTCTAGTAGCTTTTATTTCAATTTGACGAATACGCTCTCTAGTAACTCCTATAATGTCTCCTACTTCTTGAAGAGTTCTAGGCTCACCTCTATATAAGCCAAAACGAAGAATGATTACTTCTATTTCTCTTTCTGTTAATACTTTACGCATAGCTCTAACTAAGCTATCTTGTAAAACATTTTTCTCTGTAAGATGCCATGGAGATTCTGAAATAGTATCTTCTATAAAATCTCCTAAGCAACTGTCTTCGTATTCTCCAATCGGCATATTGATAGAAACTGGAGAACTATTGTAATTATTCATGCAAAGCTCTACATCTTGAGTTGTTAGTGGTAGTCTAACTCCGTCAGAATTCTTAGATTTTCTATTATATCCATTTTCATTAGCGTACTTAGCTATTTCTTCATAAGTAGGCTCTTTTCCATTGCTTTGATAAAATAGAATATCATGTACCTTATTAAGTACTAAAGCTTGCTCTACTAAGTGAACTGGAAGTCTAATCGTTCTTCCTTGGTTAGAAAGAGCTCTAGAAATAAATTGTTTAATCCACCATATAGCATAAGTACTAAACTTATATCCAAGACTAGGATCAAACTTATCAATTGCTTTCATTAATCCTATATTTCCTTCTTGAATAATGTCTTCAAGATCCATAGTACTATTTGTTCTTAAATAATGTTTAGTAATACTTACTACCAGCTTCAGATTGCTTTCAATAAGAAAATCCTTAACTGAATCGTCTCCTTGGCGTAACTTAGTAAATAGCTCAATTTCTTGCTCACTTGAAAGAATTTGTCTGTCTTGATTATTAATATCTTTTAGATACAAAGAAAAGGCTCCTGCATTAGCGCCAAAATGTCTATTTTTACTAGCTTCATCAATAGTTTCTGTTTCCTCTTCTTCTATCTCATTACTCATAAACAAATCTAAATCAGATGATAGATCAATATCATCACTCTCTAGATCTATAATATCCTCATTTTCATTTTTCTTAATTTCTGCTTTTTTGCGTCTAGCGTTAACCAAATCTCCATTAGGAACATTGATTATATCCACTCCCTTATCACTTAGAAAATCTATAGCCATAGATAATTGGCCATTTGTTCTATAATCTTTATTAGTAAACAAATAGTCTCTTAAATCAAAGAAATCGATTGTATCATCTTTTATGAAAAGATTATTAAGTTTTGACTCGAGTCGCTTATTCATACGTCATCCTCATATTATTCTCTTAGCAACTACTACAAATCTTCCATTAGAGGTATGGTAGCTGCAGGTTGATAAAGTAATAAACTCATCTCCATAATCGACATCAGCCGTAGTATACGAAGTTCTTCCTTTTGTGTTTTCTATAAATTCATTAAATTCTTCTTCTGTTCCATTTACAAATTCATAGTATTTATATGTAGTAGCATGCAAGTCTGTTTCAAATGCAGCTATTACTTCATAAGTAGTATACCTATTCAATGTATTAAATTGAATGTATTTATGCGTTGAGTAAAAGTCTTCATTTCTATAATCATCTAATTGAGCAAACATTGTTCCTGCTATCATGTGGTGACCGTAAATTACTATATTCATAGACGGAGTAACTACATCTGAATTGGCACTACAAAACAGACAACCGGATGAACTATAGTCTCCGTAAAAATCTCTATATATATAGTACTGTTCATTATCTGGAGTCTGTACTACTGGATAATCTATATTAGTACCTGGAATAGTTATCCATCCTACAAAATCAGGATTTGCTTCTGCTAATTCAATATAAGCATTAACTTGACTAGTATCAACATTAAGTATTTCTTCAGGTTCTACTAAATTTCCGCTATCATCAATATAAACTACTGGCTCATCTATAATAAGTTCTTTTACTTCGCCAAAACTATCTTCTGCTTCATTAATCTCATGAAAATAGGAATATAGAACATAAGAAGAATATCCTAAAACAGATAGACTAACTATCATAATTATAATAGCTAATACTTTGCTTATCTTACCCATTTTGTACTTCCTTTCTATATTTTATATTATTATAATTCAAAAAGAAAGATAAATAAACAGATTTTACTCTATTCGATAAAGATTAGATCCGACGTAATGTCTAGCTTTCTTTTTGAACTCTTCTGGAATTCCATATTCTGCTTCAGCTAAGGCTCCAGTTACTGCAGCAATTGTATCGCTATCACCTCCAACTGAAATAGCGTTTCTAATTGCATCTTCAAAATTCTTACTTTCAAGATAAGCTGCTACTGCTACTGGAATTGTTCCATCACATGAACAATCAAATTCATAAGTAGGTCTAATTATATCGATCTTCGGAATATCATATCCAAAAGATTCAATATAATCTTTAACCTGTTTCTTATCTTTAGTTTTTCTAGCTGTCCAAATTGCTCCAGCAATAGCAACAGCTCCAGCAATAGCAGAAGGATGATTGTGAGATACTTCTGCCGAAAGCTGAGCATATTTTTCTACTTTATCTAAATTATCAAATTTCCAAGCAATTGGAGATACTCTCATAATGGCTCCATTACCGAAGCTACAATAAGGTACTGGATTGTCAAACCATGCTAAAAATCCTTTGCCATATCCATACGAAGGATGATCCTTTCCCCACTTAACCATAATATCTCTAAACTCATGTTTAGCTGCTAGATCAGTTAAATCAAAATTAATAATATTATCACAAGCTTCTGCTACAGCCAAGGTCATAATAGTATCATCAGTGATATGACAATTACTAGTAAACAATTCAAACGTCTTACTTTTACGATTCTGTTGTTCGAATCTACTACCAACAATATCTCCAATAATTGCTCCTAGCATGCGGTTTACCTATCTTTCTTAATCTTATATATTTATATTATATACCATTAGAAAAATGCGGTAAACAATTTTCACAATAAGGTATCAGACATTGGAATAGGAGTATCTTTTATAAATAACCTTTAAATTACCACAATCGCATACATGTAACCAACCACATCTTATCATGTTTTGTGTTTCTGTTTCGTTAGGATTAAATTTATCTCCTAAAAGTTTAGATAATTTATGTTTTTGAGTAGCAATTCTATTTAATTCAATGCCACATTTATAATATTTATATGATGGACCGGTATTAGAAATGACAGTGAATCCTATTTCACTATAACCATGACCATCGAATTTTGATCTATCTACATACGAAATAAATGTATCATATGGTTGGTGTTTAATTAACTTAGAAAATCCGCCAATTACTTGAATATTTAACTTAGTACACATTCTAAGTAATTCTATCTCATCTTTTTTAAATCTAGATTTTCCTAAACATATTAATTGAACTAATTCATTTTTATAGTATAAACCTAATCGATAAGTTGCTTTAATTTTTCCTTGTATATGATTTGTATTTAAAAAATTATCTGTATCATTTTGAGTAACTTCTTTTACTTCACATTGACGAGCATATATTTTAGTATCATAAACATTTAAAGCAGAAGAAATTATAGATTTACATATATCTGGTCTATTTTCCCATTCCCAATCATTAATATGAATAAGACGTATACCTAAACTATCACAAGCTAATGTTTTAGATAAATGATAATCTTTTGGAGTGAAATTATTAGTACTATGAAACCATATTCCATCTACCTCAATTGCAAGTTTTTTATCTGGAATATAAATATCAAGTTCTTTAGGATTAATAATTGATCTAGTATTTCTAATTATCTCTCCATCATATATTGACTCAATAAAACTGGCAATAGAATTTTCTATTACTGATTGATTATTGTTTTTAGGCGTATGACTAATAATTTCATTAATATTTTCATTTTTTACGTAATATCTATCATTAAATAATAATAATTTACTATGAAAAATAGAATCTTTCACGCTATAATCTACGTCCAATTCAGTTAATGGAATACAATTATTTTCTTCGCAAAATTGTATAGTTTTTTTATTTTTTGTTTCTTTTATTTTTTGTTGAGCTTGTTTGGATGCTCCACCATTTTCACAGCCATAACGTTTTAAATTCGTTTCTTTGATTTTTTGCTTGCCATAGTCTGAAGCATAAATATTTTCAGCTCCATATTTTTCTAAATTAGTCTTTTTAATCTTATCTTGAATTTCTTTAGATTGAGATGGCGTATCTACTCCATATTTCTCTTGATTAGTCTTTTTTCTTTTTTCAATTACTTCTTTAGACTTAATCGATTCCATGGTTTTTTTACGTACATAATCTAATTTTAGAGTACTAGTGACGCCATATTTTTCTAAACACGTTTGTTCACGTTTTTTAGCAATAGCTAACTTTTGTTCATCAGTTAGTTTTAATTTTGCCTGTACTTCAGGGTCTAAATTTGCACATTTACTACTACAGTATTTAGAATAACCATATCTTATACCTCTAAAAGTTGTAGGTTTATTGCACATTTTACAAATACCTTCTATTTCCGTTTTTACGTATTTGTCATAATATTCTTTACTCCCTAAATTATGTTTTCTAGACAAATGACTCGGCATACCTAATGGTAGTACATATTCACTACAAATTTTACACTGAATCATATCATCAGTTATTTCTTTTTTAGGAAATAATTCTGAATATTTAATTTTAAATTGTGCCAAATCTATATTATGCGCTAATTTATTATGTTTACTGAGACCACTTATATTTTTACATTTAGTGTCACAATATTTACATTTAATCATAATAATTTGCTCCTTTATAGGTTTTATTTTTTTTATTATAATTAAATAGTACTTCCTTTAACTAGCGTACTAATGTATCAGACATTGGAATAGGAGTATCTTTACCAAAGCATCCAGTACCTCCCGCTATAAGAATAGAGGTAGATGGAATTGTTTTAAGTAATTTTTCGTCTTCTTCAGTGTCATTCAAATACCAACCAATAGGAGCAATTGTTTGTCTTATTGGATGGATGGTATCTCCTAATAAGATAATATTCCAATGAACGTCATTAGATGATTCAAAAGTAGCTCTCTTTGGAATAGGTTGTCTTCTCTTACACTCTACTACAATATAACCGGCATCAATGTCTGTTTTTACAAAAAAGTAAGAATAATTAACTGACTTATCTGACATTTCTGTAACAAAGTCTTTCTTTTCTACTTCTTTACCATGTCTATCGTAGTTGATATAAATATACTTACTGTCATAGAAGATAATTGATGTACCTAAGGTTTTCTCAGCAATCTCAAATACCCACTCATCAAATGGAGCTTTTCTTAAGAAAGTTTTTAGAATAAGAAACATCATTAATAAGAAGAATACTCCAAGAACAGCAAAACCTCCTACAATAAATTTTCTATAAATGGAGCTAGAAGTAATATTTACTAATAGTTCAGGAGATTTTAGAAACGTAATAACAAAAGCAAGAACTGCTAGTACTATAGCAAATATTCCTAAAAATCGACAATACTTAAATATTTTGAACATAAATTGATGTCTTGGTTGCACTCCATGTAACACTTGCTCATCATTATGCTCATTAGCAATCTTTTGATCACCAATAGCTTTTCCCGCTGCCATAAGTTTCCTCCTTATACATTATTTAGTGATAGATCAAATTCTACATCTTTTCCAAATTCATCATTCCAACTAACATCTACTGTTCCGTGCCAATAAATACTTCCATCATCATATACTTCTATTGAACTATAGTTAGCCTTAATAAACTCAACAGCAAAGATAGTAGAGTCAAGTGGCTCAGTTACGACATTGTAGTTTTTGATCTTAAAAATACAGCTAAAACTTACTTCTTCTAACTCGCAAATAGAATTAGGACAATAAGCAGTTACGTCAATAGAATAAAGGATTCCATCTGCTTCTTCTTCTTTAGTAATTTCTTGATTAGTAATTTGATAAGTGTAACTTCCAAGTTTTAGTGTATTATTCATTTAATTTTCCTCCAATTTTATTTCTTCAGTAGTAGGTCTCCCAAGTTCTCTAGCAACTATAACAAGTCTACCATTTGAATGTGTATATTTATAAGTAACTAATGTAAGATGCCTGTCGGTATAGATAGTTGGATCATAACTGAAATCAAACATAGATGCGTTTTTACAGCGAGTTCATAGCTTACACCGATAGAAAAAGAGCAACCTAAAACTACGAAACATGAAGATTCCAGCCTTTAGGCTGGGATTAGTTCATTTTAACATCCTCAA
>ERZ795053.4381-NODE-4381-length-15318-cov-5.228002_pt1 | contig 15318 bp, 11 predicted proteins | sample MGYA00375137_ERZ795053 | MGnify/ENA primary metagenome ERZ795053 (study PRJEB30182, sample SAMN05720284) | activated sludge metagenome | isolation source: Anaerobic digester | place: Hong Kong | collected 2014-12-17 ... | reverse complement strand
CCGAACACACTCTTTCCCTACACGACGCTCTTCCGATCTAACGATTCGAAGATCCGCCCATGATTCTCGGGGTGTATTCCGACGCCGGTGTCCACCACTTCGAACTGCAGCGCGGGCTTGTTCGCGAGCGTGCGTTCTGCCACCCGTACGACGATCTCGCCGTGCTCCGTGAACTTGACCGAGTTGCCAATGAGATTGATGAGAACCTGTCGCAAGCGACTGCCGTCGCCAAGGCGGTGGCTGTGAACGTCCGCAGGGATATCGCAGATCAGTTCGAGATTCTTGACCGCCGCACGTGGCGCCAACAACTCGACCGCGTCTTCAACGATCTCACGCACGTTGAACGGCGCACAGTCCAGCTCGAGACGTCCAGCCTCGATCTTGGAGAAGTCCAGTATGTCGTTGATGACACCAAGCAGTGATTCGGCCGAGTGGCGAATCCCGTCGGCATATCGATGCTGCGCCTTGTCGAGGCCGCGTGAGCCGATCAGCAGCTCCGTCATGCCGAGAACGCCATTGAGTGGCGTGCGGATTTCATGGCTCATCCTGGCCAGGAACTCGCTCTTCGCGACATTGGCCGCTTCCGCCCTGTCGCGCGCGCCCCGCAAGTCATCCAGCATGGTCCGTAAGTCTGCGCCGAGCCCGTTGAGCGTCGTCGCGAGGTCGCCGAGCTCGTCGCGGCTGGCCAACGGCACGCGAATGTCGTACTGCCCTTGACCGATCAGTCTGGCGGTTTCGCGCAAGGCCTGCACCGGCCGCAGCACGAAGCTCCGCAACAGCCAGTAGAGCGACAGGTAGATAGCGATCGCACCAGCCAGCGTAACGCCGATAACCGTCCATTCCAGATCACGGCGGATAGCCGCGAGTTGGGTATGCGGAATGGCGGCGACCAGCAGCGAGTTGCCTAACAATGGCAAGGCGCTGAGATAGCTGTGACCGTCATGCAGCTCGGCATCGATGCCGGCGGCCCCACCGCTGATCAGCTGTGCGAGCAAGCTGTTGCTGAGTCGCTGTCCAAGAATCTGTCGGTCTGGAAACCAGGGTTGACCAGTGCTGTCGATGATGGTCACACCTCCGCCAGCACCGAGTTCAATGCCGTCGAGTACTCTGGCAGCGAAGCCGAGATCGACGACGACGATCAGAACCCCCTTGCGCTGCAGACCTGCGGCGAGGCTGACGCGTGCATCCTTGAGCTCGACGGGCACGGCGACGAGTAGCCGTGGTGGACCATTGTCGCGTCGCACGATCTGGAGTGCGGTGCTAGCGGTTCCCCGCGCGAGCGAACGCCCCAACTGCGCCGCAGCTTTGTCGACCTCCGGCTGCACCGGGCCGTCGCTCGTGCGCGTGTCGAGCTCGCCGTTCAGCTGCCGCAGCTCGATCGCTTCGTAGTTGGGGAAGCCGCGCCGGTAAGTGTCGAGAAACTCCAGCAATCCTGGTTCCATCAACGAGTACTTGATCTCGGTATCCGACTCGAGCAGGTAGCGCGCTACGAAAGGTGAGGCGGCGAACAGGCGTGCATGGGTCTCGGTGGTCCGCAGTTCGCTGGCAAGCCGCTCACTGACTGGGCCCATCACATTGCGGACATCCGACAGACGATTCGTAACCGCCACGCTCTCGAGCTGGCTGAAAGCCACCAGACCGAGAACCAGCAGCGGCAATACACAGGCCGGCAGGATCAGCAGACTCAGTTTCCACTGCAAGCGCATGGATCAGCGGCTCACCGCGACGAAGATCCGATTGCGTTGGCGTGTGCTCTGGATGTCCGTGTCCGTGTCGAGCTCGAATTTCTGCAAGCGTACCGCCGACGGCACGATGTCCGGGTTGTCGCGCAATTCCTTGGGCAGACGTTGCGTCACCCGGGAGCTGGCCGAGGCGTATTGCGAGTACTTGGCAAGACGGAGGAGGTTGCGTTCATCGAGCAGGTGATTGATCAGTGCCATCGCATGGCGCGGTTCCCGCGCATGGGCACCGACTACCAGGTAGTCTGCCCACACGATGCCCCCTTCCGTCGGCATGACGTATTTGATCGCTGGCGCCATTTCACGCATGCGCTGGGCGTCGCCGTTGTATGCCATCGCGGCAACGATCGTGCCGGTGACAAGTGGGTCGTCTTCGCTGACACTCACGAAGTCGTACTCGTTCACGCAGGATTTCTGTGCCCGCAGTAGTTGCTCTACTTGGCGGTAGTCGTCCACGCTAGGCGATCGCAACGACGCACCAACCGCCTTGAGGACCGAGCCGATCACGTCACGAGCATCACCGCCCATGTTGATGCGACCGCACAGCTCGGCAGTCGGCTGCAACAACTGCAACCAGGAGGTGATCGGAGTCTTCACAAGATCAGATCGATACGCAATTCCCAACGTTCCCCAGAAGATGGGCGCGGCGTACTCGTTGCTGCTGGTAAAGGCGCCTCGCCATTTCGCGTCGACATTGGTCAGGTTCGGAACCTGGACCGCATCGAGCGGCTGAATCCACCCGCGCCGCCGGTAGCTGTCGATGGCCAGACCATTCACGACGATCAAGTCATAGCCAGCGCCGTCCTGACCAACCAACAGCGTATCGCGCTCGCTATCGCTATTGAAGTAGTAGGGCTCAATCGCGACCCCAGTGCGCCGCGTGAAATCCGCCAGCACTTCCGGGCTGATGTACTCTTCCCAGGTAAGTAGCCGCAAGACTGGCGCCTCACGACTAGCCGCTGTCTGCAGCGGCGTCAGCAGGATTGCCAACGTGAGCAACGACAAGCAGCAGAACGACCGTCGAGAATTACGACTAACTATCATTGTACGTACCTAGGCGTTGCAACGGCACTCGCAGAAATTCCAGCAGCTCCTCCGCTGGCATCGGACGCGCGAACAGATAGCCTTGACCTTCATCGCAGCCGGCCTTCTGCAAGAAGTGTCGTTGCTGCTCGAGCTCGATTCCTTCGGCGACGATCTTCAAACCGAGCTTCTTGCCCATCGCGATGATTGCCGCGCAGATCGCGGCGTCGTCCGCGTCCTGGTGCAGGTCCATGACGAAGCTACGATCGATCTTGAGCGAGTCGATGGGGAATTGTCTGAGATAGCTGAGGGACGAGTAGCCGGTGCCAAAGTCGTCGATCGCCAGGGTGATGCCTGCGTCCTTGAGGGTGTGCAGCATGGCTTTCGCCGTGTTCACATCCCGCATCAAGAGGCTCTCGGTCATCTCCAGTTCGAGGAGCTGTGGCTGTATGCCGTGCTTCCAGACCGAGCGCATGATGAGATCTGCAACGTTGCTGCGAGCCACTTGTTCTGCCGAGATATTGATCGCGAGTCGTTTGCCGCGGAGCGGGCCACTCTGCCAGGTCTGAAGATTGCGGCAGGCTTCATCGATCACCCACTCGCCGAGTGTCATGATCAGGCCGGTTTCCTCTGCGAGCGGAATGAACTGCCCCGGAGAAATCCAGCCGCGCTCCGGGTGACGCCAGCGCAGCAGCGCTTCGGCGCTCGTATATTCGTTGGTGCTTAGGGAATACTTCGGCTGAAAGTACAGCTCGAGCTGCTGACGCTCAATCGCTACCCGCAGCGCATCTTCGAGCTCGAGTCGATCCAGCGCTCGTGCATTCATGGATTTCTCGTAAAATCGCACGGTATTGCGACCCGCGTCCTTGGCCTGATACATCGCTGTGTCGGCATGCATCAGCAGCGTTTCCACGTCGCTGCCGTTCTCCGGGTAGATCGCGACGCCGATACTCGGCGTGATCACGAACTGGCGACCTTCGTAACTGAACGGCGCGGTGAGGGACTGACGGATGCGGTCGACTACCGCGCTCACTTGATCCTGTGCTTCGAGATCGGTCAATAGCGCCACGAATTCGTCGCCGCCGAGCCGCGCGAGCTGGACGGCCATCTGATCGCCAGACGCTGGCTTGGCCACGAAATCGCTGGGACGAATACCTTCCGACAGTCGTTGTGCGACCGACTTCAGCAAGGCATCGCCAACCGTGTGACCCAAGGTGTCGTTGATACGTTTGAAGCGGTCCAGATCGACGTACAGTACGGCGACCAGCCGGTCACGTCGCTTTGCCTGGCGCATCGCGCGACGCAACTCGCGCACGAACAGCTGCCTGTTGGGCAGGCCTGTGACGCCATCGAAATACGCAAGATGGCGTATTCGCTCCTCTGCGAGGTGCCGTTGGCTCACGTCCCGGATGATGGTCAGCACGCTGTCGTTGGGCTGCGCCAGCAGCCGCACTTCATAGGATTTGCGTCCGGCGTCGGTCTGAAACTCGAAGGTCTGCGCCTGAGCTGTCGCGAGCACGACGTGCAGATGCTCGCGAGCGAGGCGCGCGACGTCGGTTGGCAGCATGTCCTCGATGCTTCGACCGGCGCCGAGTGCAAATGATGCTGGGCCGTGCAACTCGCTCCGATTGACTTCTTCTACGAGCATGCCTTTGTCGTCGAGCACGAAAATTCTGTCCGGCATCGCATCGAGCAGAGTCTGTGTGCGCGTACGGCTCACGCGCAGCTCCTCGGTTAACGTCGCGGAGCGCAGCAGATACTGCAATCGATAAGGAAGTGTCGGCCAGCGCATCGGCTTGTTGGCGAAGTCGGTTGCGCCAGCGTCGTAGGCTCGATGCAGCGATTCGACATCCTCCTGACCGGTCAGCACCAGAATTGGAATATGTGCTCGCGCGCTCGCGCGGACATGGCGGCAGACAGACAGACCGTCGGCGCCGGGCATCTCGACATCGACGACGACGCAATCTGGTAGCTGCTGATCGAACGCCGCGATCGCAGCAATGCCATCCGCGACAGCGAATACGCGAAAGCCCGCGCCGGTCAGCGCGTTCGTCGCCAACAGACGAACCGTCGGGTCGTCGTCAGCCAGCAATACGAGTGGTTCGGAATTCGTCTTGGTCACTGTCGTGCGCGCACGGCGCTCCCATCTGTCCTGTCATACGCAGATAGCCGCTGCCAGTATCGGCATACCGCGGCACAACTGCAGGAATTGGGATATCAACTGCGACATGATTCGCATGGGACCGGCAGACGGTTGCCAGATTCAGGCGATCGCCCGAGCCAGAGCGTGAACTCGATCACGATACAGTGGCTAGGCGCTCTCAGGCGAGGACGATGTTGCTCGTTGCAGGAGCAGGGCGGACAGCCACGCGATCGCGGCCACGACGACGCAGAACGTCAACACGGGCACCCAGCTGTCGACTGGCGCGAAGCTCATCAGTTGCAGACAGAGCGCTGATAGGGCGATCTGACCGAACCCCATGACGCTCGATGCGACGCCGGTATAGCCGGGCGCAAGGCTTACGCCGCGCGCCATGATGTTAGGCAGTGCCAGGCCTTGGCCGATACAGAGCGGAAACTGTGCGCCGAAAACGTACAGCGGATCGACGTAGCCCAGCATGACCAGTAGCAGCGCGACGACTGCAAAGGAAAACTGCAGCCCGAGGCCACGCGTCATCATCTGCGCGCCAGTGAGGCTGCCGCGCGCGCGGGAAACGTACATGTTCCCGAGAAAGTATCCGAGCGACAGAAACAGGTAGTAGATACCGAAATCCGAAGGTGGCCTGCCGAGAGAGGTCGCCATGACGAAGGGTGCGACTGAAATGAAGACGAGGAACAGTGCGTACACCATGCCAGCCTGGACGACGTAGGCGAGGAAGACCGGTCGCGAGATGACCGCGAGTGATTCGCGCCACAGTTTGGTGAAGCTGTTGTCCAGTCCGTTTTGGACGCGTGTCTCGGACAGATAGCGCATGATAGCGATGCCGATCAGCAATGACCCGGCGAACAAGAACCAGAAAGCGCTCTGCCAGCCGAGCTGCTCGGCAATCAGTCCGCCGAGGTACGGCGACATCGCGGTTCCAGTGACCATAGCCATGGTCAAGGTTGCGAGTTTGCGCGCCATCTCCGAGCCCTCGAAAACATCGGCGACCGCGGCACGGGCCACTGTCACACCCGTTGCAGCGCCGAGGCCCTGCACCGCGCGCGCAACGATGAACCAAGTGAATCCCGGTGCGACGAGTGCGATAGCCGATGCCAGTGCTGCTACCAGCATGCCGCCAGCCAGCAGCGGCTTACGCCCGTAACGGTCAGCCAGTGGGCCCGACGCCAATACGCCAATCGCGAACGTGATCAGGTAGACCGAGACGGTCAGCTGTGCCTGCGGTGTCGCTACGACATAGGTGAGTGCGATATCGGGCAGTGCCGGCAGCAGCAGAAAATTGCCGATGACACCCGCGGCGCTACAGGCAGCCAGTAGTGGAATCAGCCCGCGCGATCGCGGGTTGACGGTGCTCAATCGATGCCGCCGACACAGACGTACTTCATCTCCGTGAACTCGAGAATGCCGTATTTCGATCCTTCGCGACCGATGCCTGATTCCTTCATGCCACCGAAAGGGGCTACTTCGGTTGAAATGATGCCAGTATTGAGTCCGACGATACCGTACTCCAGCGCTTCGGACACGCGCCACGAGCGCGCCAGATCACGCGTGTAGAGGTAGGCGGCCAGCCCAAATTCCGTGTCATTGGCCAGTTTGATGGCCTCTGCTTCAGTCTTGAAGCGAAACAATGGCGCTACGGGTCCGAATGTCTCCTCTCGTGCGATCGCCATCGTCGCCGTGACATCGGTGAGTATAGTGGGCTCGAAGAAAGTACCGCCCAACGCGTGGCGCTTGCCGCCGAGCGCGATCTTTGCTCCACCGCGCACGGCGTCGGTGATATGTCGTTCCACTTTCTCAACTGCGTTCGAATCGATCAACGGACCTTGATCAGTGGCACCTTGCAGGCCGTCACCGACGCGCAGTTTACCGACCGCGCCCGCGAGCCGCCGGGCGAAGTCATCGTAAACGGCGTCGTGGACCAGCAGACGATTGGCGCAGACACAAGTCTGACCCGTATTGCGATACTTGCTCGCGATCGCGCCCAGCACGGCCGCGTCGAGATCTGCATCGTCGAAAACGATGAACGGCGCATTGCCGCCGAGTTCCAGCGATACTTTTTTTACCGTTTTCGCGCATTGGGCCATCAACAGTTTTCCCACCTCGGTCGAGCCGGTGAATGACAGCTTGCGGACCAAGGTGCTGCCGGTGAGTTCGCCGCCGATCGCTTTGGAGTCGCCCGTCACCACATTGAATACGCCGGCGGGCACGCCGGCGCGCAACGCAAGCTCACCGAGTGCAAGCGCGGAGTAGGGGGTTTCGAGGGCTGGCTTGCAGACGAAGGTGCAGCCTGCGGCGAGTGCTGGACCAGCCTTGCGGGTGATCATGGCCGCCGGGAAGTTCCAGGGCGTAATCGAAGCCACGACGCCGATCGGTTGGCGCAGAACTAACAAGCGTTTGTCGGCTTGATGGCCCGGAATGACGTCACCATAGACACGTTTGGCTTCTTCGGCAAACCATTCGATGAACGATGCGGCGTAGAGGATCTCGCCTTTCGATTCGGCGAGCGGCTTGCCCTGCTCGGCAGTCATCAAAGTTGCGAGGTCGTCCTGATTGAGCAGCATCAGGTCGTACCAGCGGCGCAGGATCGAAGCGCGCTCCTTGGCAGTCTTCTTGGCCCACGCCGGAAATGCGGCATGAGCAGCTGCAATCGCGCGGCGCGTCTCCGCTGCTCCTGCCATTGGAACGGTACCGATGTTTTTGCCAGTCGCAGGATTGCGAACCGATGCGGTTGCGCCGGAGTCGGCCGGCAGCCAGTCCTTACCGATCAGGCACTCGCGCTTGTGTAGTGAGGCATCTTGCAGTTTCATGGTTGCTGTTTCCCGATGTCGAGGTGCTGGGCGAAGAAGCTGAGTGCGCGTGCGCGTGCGAGGGTGGCGCTCTCGGCGTCGTAGTCTGCACGCTGCGTGCAATTGAAGCCATGGCCAGCCGGATAGAGATGGAAGCTGCCCTCTGGATGCGCCGTCTGCACTTGTGCGATGTTGTCAGGCGGAATGCTGCCGTCGCGTTCGCCATAGTGGTACATCACTGGCACTCGCGGCTTGCGCTCGAGGTAGTCGACGATCCCACGGCCGTAGTAGCAGACGGCGCAGGATACTGGCACCTCGCAGGCTGCTACGTAAGCGACCGTGCCGCCCCAGCAGTAACCCACGATGCCAGTACGGCCCGCGTGCTTGACGACCGCGAGTGCTGCCGACACGTCGGCCAGGAACTGGGCGGGCTTGACCTGCATCATGTAGCCTCGGCCCGTCTGTATTTCGTCCGTGCTGTAACCCAGTTCGATTCCGCGCCGCACGCGATCGAACAGTGCCGGTGCGATGGTGAGATAGCCTGCTGCTGCAAAATCGTCCGTGACTGCGCGAATGTGGCTGTTAACACCGAAGATCTCTTGCACAACGATCACAGCGCCCTTGGCCGCGCCGGCAGGTTTGCTGAGGTAAGAGCTGAACTCGTGGCCGTCGCGCGCCATCAAAGTCATGAAATCGCCCATTGCGCACTCCGTCCACATAGCCGTTGCCAAGGATAGCCCGCCATTGATCCGGCGGCACACTCCAGCGGTACCGGTATGATAGTCGCTGGCAGAAGCTCGAGGTCAACGTGCTGAACGAATACGTGTCGCCCTGGATGGACGATGAACTGCGCGCCTTCCGCGATACGGTCGCGCGCTTCGTCGAGAAGGAAATGCTGCCGCACGATGCGCGCTGGCGCGAGCAGCACCATGTGGATCGCGAGATCTGGCGGCTCGCGGGCACCACGGGCTTGCTGCTGCTGGATGTGCCCACCGAGTATGGCGGCGGCGGCGGCGATTTCCGCCATGAATGCGTGTTGTATGAGGAGTTGGCGCGCCGCGCCATTTCTGGCTTTGGGCAGGGCGTACATAGTATCTGTGCGCACTACGTTCTCAATTACGGCACCGAGGCGCACAAACAACGCTGGCTGCCGCGCATGGCCAGCGGCGATTTGGTCGGCGCAATTGCCATGACCGAGCCCGGTGCGGGTTCTGATCTGCAAGGCATACGTACGCGTGCAGTGCTGGACGGTGATCACTACGTCATCAATGGCTCGAAGATCTTCATTACCAACGGCGGCAGTGCCGATCTGCTGATGCTCGTCGTGCGCACGAACGTCGATGACCGGAAGAAGGGCCTGTCGATTCTCATGGTGGAGACGCAGGGTCTCGCGGGCTATCGGGTCGGTCGCGTGCTGGACAAGATGGGCATGCCCGCGCAGGACACAGCGGAACTGTTCTTCGAGAATGTTCGCGTACCTGTCGATTGTCTGCTCGGCGGGGAAGAAGGTCGCGGGATGTATCAGTTGATGGGTGATTTGCCCTATGAGCGCGCGACTATCGCGGTCTGCGGCGTGGCCGCCATGGAAGGGGCGGTGGCGGAAACGGCGCGCTATGTGAAGGAACGACGGGCGTTTGGCACAACGATCGGCGCGATGCAGAATACGCGCTTCAAATTGGCTGAAATTGCGACGATCACCCGCGTCGCCCGTGTGTTCGTCGATCGCTGCATCCAGCAAGTCGCCGACGGCACGCTGGATACCGAGACCGCGTCAATGGCGAAATGGTGGGTCACCGACATGCAGCAGCAAGTGCTCGACGAGTGCGTCCAGCTGCACGGCGGCTATGGCTACATGAACGAATACCTCGTTTGCCGCATGTTCACGGATGCGCGCGTCCAGCGCATTTATGGCGGCACTAACGAGATCATGAAAGAAGTGATTGCGCGGTCCATTTGAAGGCGCCAGCCGGCGCGCGGGTGGCAGCGCGCAATGCGGCAACGGCGCGCGCGTAGATCGGGCGCGCCTGCGGCGTACCCTCATCCGAGCGCGCGGCGCATCTTCCCCCTGATGAAGCGGTTATTCGGTGAGCGGCACAGGAGCGCCGCGCGCCCGGATATCGGCGCCCTCCATACGCGCACGCCGTCACCGCATCGCGCGCTGCTTCGCGCGGGTTTCACACGACTACTGGCGTCGGCAACCTGCGAGGTCATGGCGACGATCGCGGTGGCACCTGACTCCGAACGCAAGCAAGTCCCTGGCGCAGCGGTTATTCGGTGAGCGGCACAGGAGCGCCGCGCGCCCGGATATCGGCGCCCTCCATACGCGCACGCCGTCACCGCATCACGCGCTGCTTCGCGTCAGTTTCCAGACGACGACCGGCGCCTAACTCCGAAGGTAAGGTCTCGGGACGGTGTGGCGCCGGCGTGTCGGTGGGGAGCAGCTCGTGTGAGGGTGGCGTGGCGACCGTGTTGAGGGTGCCGCAGCAAGAGCTGCGCGCGCTCCTGTGCTGCTAACAGCTTGACCTCAACATAGGGGGAAGATGCGCGCGTAGCTCTTGCCAGGGGACGCCCGCGCAGCGGGCGCACCCGATCCACGGCCGCCACGTCGCCCTCACGCGAGCGGAACACCTCGCCACAGCGTCCTACGCCTTCTCGAGTATCGCCGTCACGCCCATTCCCCCCGCCGTACACACTGAGATCAAACCCCGTTTGGCATTCGGCGTGTGCGCCAGTTGCTTGGCCAGGGTTGCCACGATGCGCGTGCCCGTCGCGGCGAACGGATGACCGATGGCGATACTGCTGCCCTTCTGGTTGAGCTTGCTGCGGTCGATGCTGCCGAGCGCGGCGTCGCGGCCGAGCCGCTCGCGACAGTACTCCGGCGATTCCCAAGCCTTCAAGGTACACAATACCTGCGCGGCGAACGCCTCGTGGATCTCGTACAGGTCGAAGTCCTGCAGTGCGAGCCCGGCATCCCGCAGCATCGCCGATACCGCATAGGCTGGCGCCATCAGCAAGCCTTCGTGCCCGGTCGCAAAGTCGACCGCCCACTGCTTGCCATACGTCAGGTAGGCCAGGACGGGCAGCTTGTGTGCCGTCGCCCACTCTGGCGAGGCTAACAACACAGCCGACGCGCCATCGGTGAGAGGGGTCGAATTGCCAGCAGTCAGTGTGCCCTGGCCGCTACTGGTATCAAAGCTCGGCTTCAGCTTGGCGAGCTTGTCGAGCGACGTGTCGGCGCGGATGTTGTTGTCGCGCTCGAGGCCTTGATATTTGATCACGAGATCATCGTAGAAACCCGCTTGCCAGGCAGCAGCGGCATTCATGTGACTGTCGTAGGCCAGCTGGTCCTGCTCGGTGCGCGTCACTTGCCACTTCTTGGCCATCAGCTCGCAGCTTTCGCCCATCGACAGTCCGGTGCGCGGTTCATTCACCCCCGGAAACACCGGTTTGAAATGACTGGGACGTATGCCGAGGAAGGCGCCAATCTTTTGCCCCGCGCTGCGAGCGCGATGCGCCCGCATGAGGAGTGACCGGAACTCCTTGCCGAAAACGACCGGTGGGTCGCTCACGGTGTCGACACCGCAGGCAATGCCCGCGTCCATCTGGCCCAGCGCAATCTTGTTAGCCACCAGAATGGCTGCCTCGAGGCTGGTGCCGCAGGCGCGCTGGACGTCGAGGCCTGGCGTGTGCGGATCGAGGCCGCTCGACAGCACGCACTCGCGCACCAGATTGAAATCGCGGGAATGCTTGAGTACGGCGCCGCCAATGACGTCCCCCAGACGCTGGCCGCGCAACTGGCATCGGTCGACCAGCCCGGACAGGGCAGCCGTGAGCATCTCGGCATTGCCGACGGCGGCATAGGCGCCATGACCCCGAGCAAAGGGAATCCGGCTGCCGCCAATGATTGCAACTCGTCGCGGTGTGTTTCCGACCAGCATGGCTGCTCCCCAGCAAAGCGGTAGAATGCCACGTTCCGATCCGCAAGACATCCCGCTCGTTCGCGGTGCGATGTCGGTACTCACGAGGCTTCATGTCAGACAAATCCAGGATACGGCGGCAGTCGTTAGCGAGGCGTGCTCGTGGCTTCGGATCTTCGCTGCTCGTGTTGCAGTTCGCGCTGCTCACGGGCTGTGCTGCCGCGCAGCGCGCGGTGCCCCCCACGGAAGCGCTGCCAGCGACGACGCTGGCCGCGTTGGTCGATGAGTATTTCGAGCGTCAGCTGCAGCAGTTTCCGACGATGGCTACGGCAATCGGTGACGCGCGGTACAACGATCGGCTGGAAGCCAGCGCGTCACGCCAGTTCTGGCAGCAGGTGGCGACGATCGAGCAGACGTATCTGGACCGTGTCGAGGCTCTCGACGCAGAGCGCTTGCCCCCCGCCGCCCGCGTCACCCGCGACATCTTCGTCAGCGAGCGCAAGTTGGCGCTCGAACAGCTTGCGTTCCGCGAGTATCTGATGCCCGTCGATCAGATGGGCAGTCTGGCCACGACACTGGCAGTCTATGGATCCGGGTCTGGTCCGCAGCCGTTTAGAAGCACGAGTGACTACGACAATTTCTTGCGACGGGCGCAAGCGCTGCCGGGCTGGGTAGACGATGCCATCGCTGCGATGCGCGTCGGCATCGCAGCGGGCATCACGGTGCCGCGCGCTGCTATGGCGAAAGTTGTTCCGCAGCTGCGGCAGCTCGCCAACGCCGAGGCCGAGTCGAGCATCTTCTGGCAGCCGATCAAGAACATGCCGGACGAGGTGTCGACTACCGACAGGGCGAGGCTCACTGCGCAGTATCGCGCTCTGATCGTCGATGACCTCGCGCCGGCCTATCAGCGCCTCGCAGACTTCATCGCAAACGAATATCTGCCGAACGCTCGCACGAGCGTGGCCTGGTCCGAGCTGCCGAATGGCCAGGCGTGGTATCGGCTGCGGATCCGCGCGGCCACTTCGACCAGCCTGTCGGCCGACGAGATTCATGCCATTGGTCTGGCGGAGGTCGAACGCATCAGGGCCGCCATGGAAGCCGTGCGGCAACAGGTGGGTTTCAAGGGCGATCTGGCGGCGTTCTTCGCGTTCCTGAAGAACGACCCGCGTTTCTACTTCACCGACCCGCAGCAATTGCTGACCGGATATCGTGCCACCAAAGCACGCATCGATGCATTGCTGCCGAAGATGTTCGCTGATTTTCCGCAGGCGGATTACGAAGTACGGCTCGTCGAGCCTTTCCGCGCGGCATCTGCGCCCGGTGCCTTCTATCAACCGCCTTCGGCCGATGGCAAACGGCCAGGCGTCTTCTATGTCAATGCCTTCAATCTCAAGGCACAGCCGATCTTCGGCATGGAAACGCTGTCCTTGCACGAGGCCGCGCCTGGGCATCATTTCCAGATTGCGATCCAGCAGGAACTGACGGATCTACCCCGCTTCCGTCGGTTCAACAACTATGTGGCGTACGCCGAGGGCTGGGCGCTCTATTGTGAGTCGATCGGCAAGGAACTGGGCGTCTTCACCGATCCCTATCAATACTACGGGCGTCTGTCAGATGAGATGCTGCGCGCCATGCGGTTGGTAGTCGATACGGGCTTGCATGCCAAGGGCTGGAGCCGCGACCAGGCGATTCGCTACATGCTGGACAATTCCACCTTGGCGGAGAGCGATGTCGTGGCGGAGGTCGAACGCTACATCGTCTGGCCAGGTCAGGCGCTCGGCTACAAGATCGGCCAGTTGCGGATCAGCGCGCTGCGCGAGCGAGCCGAACGGGCGTTGGGCGAGCGCTTCGATATCAAGGCATTCCACAGCCAGCTGCTGCGCGATGGTGCGGTGCCGCTCGATGTGCTGGAAGCGAAGATCGAGCGCTGGATTCAGCGATACCCGTAGCCCAACGTTTCGATTTCGACCACGATGCCGTCTTCGAAGCGCACGCGGCGCATCAGCTTGCGGGGCCCAAGATTGTACAGCCAGGTTTCGATCGGAATCTCGACGAGACCTTCCCCGACATAGAAAGGTCTGCCGCGATGCCAGATGATCGGCTGGCGCCAGACGGAGCGATGGGAAATATCGGCCGGCTCGCCGCACTTGGCGAGCACCTCGGCGCGCGTGTCGCCCTCGTACACCAGCTTGGTCCCGCAGCGGAACGCATGGGCCGGCGCTGCAGCGAGCAACGCAAGAACCAGCGGTGCGAGTATCCTTGCCATGCGAACACGTTAGCGTGTGCTGGCTAAACGCACAATGAACGGGCCGGCTGCTGGCGCAATACCTGACGCAATATTCGGGGGATCCAGGCGGTCTGTCCGACATATCGCCACTATTGCAGATACTTCTGCAGGCAGGTTGTCTTGTCAGGGAAAAGTCTCTTCGTCGTTCGATTGGTCGCGGTGCTCGGTGTCGTCGCGCTGTTGGTCTGGCTGCTGCCGGTACGGGAATGGCTCAGTGCAGCGCTGGAATGGACCGACGCGAACAGGCGCGTGGCAGCCTTGGCGTTCGTCGCGCTCTATGTCGTCGCGACGGTCGCCTTGCTGCCAGGCTTGTTACTCACTGTCGCGGCCGGTGCGATCTTCGGTCTCGCGATTGGCGTGGTGCTGGTATCGCTCGCAAGTGTGCTCGGTGCGACAGCTGCCTTCTTCGTTGGGCGCACCGTGGCGCGCAACTGGGTCAGCAACAAGATTGCCGGCTGGCCCCGATTCCGTGCGCTCGATAGCGCGTTGGGCGAGCGCGGGTTCCTGATCGTGCTACTCACCCGTCTGTCGCCGTTATTCCCCTTCAATCTGCTGAACTACGCCTATGGCGTGACAGCCGTCAAACCGCACCAGTACATCCTCGGCTCCTGGATCGGCATGTTCCCCGGCACCTTGCTGTATGTCTACGCGGGTTCGGTCGCCGCCAACCTCGCGCAGGTATTGGCCGGCGAAGTCGAGACCGGCACCGCCGGCCAGATATTGTTAGTCGTGGGATTGCTGGCGACGGTGATTGTGACTGCGCTTGTGACCCGCGTCGCGCGGCGTTATCTCGAACGCCAGACGGACGCAGTGGAGAACGCATGACCTACCCCGGTTCCAGCGCCGATGCCATCTGGCGTTCGCTGGTTTTTCCGAGTGACTATCGGAATCCGACACCTGCCGACCGCTACAATCTGGTGGTCATCGGCGCCGGACCCGCCGGTCTCATCATCGCGATCGCGGCTGCTGGGCTCGGCGCCAAGGTGGCGCTCATCGAGAAACACCGCATGGGCGGCGATTGCCTCAATGTCGGTTGCGTGCCGTCGAAGACTCTGTTGGCGGCCGCCAGTGCCGGACTGGGTTTCGAACGTGCGATGGCGCGCGTTCGCGAGGTGCGGGCCGCAATATCTCATCATGACTCGGTCCAGCGCTACACGCAGGCCGGCGTCGATGTGTTTCTCGGCGCGGCAGAATTCGTCGCAGCGGACCGCGTGCGCGTCGGCGACCTAACACTCGCTGCCAGGAAATTCGTGGTTGCCACGGGTGCACGTGCATTCGTGCCGCCGGTTCCCGGGCTCGCAGAGCACGCGCAGACCAACGAGTCGATCTTCGAGTTGCGCGAGCAGCCGCGCCGGCTGGCGGTGCTCGGCGGGGGGCCGATCGGCTGCGAGCTCGCGCAGGCCTT
>ERZ795053.4380-NODE-4380-length-15318-cov-17.832471_pt1 | contig 15318 bp, 11 predicted proteins | sample MGYA00375137_ERZ795053 | MGnify/ENA primary metagenome ERZ795053 (study PRJEB30182, sample SAMN05720284) | activated sludge metagenome | isolation source: Anaerobic digester | place: Hong Kong | collected 2014-12-17 ... | reverse complement strand
ATTTCTTGCCGATCGTAGTCGTACTTTTCGGTCCGGGATACGAAGTAGAAATTAACAAACCGACTGCTTCGCAGCGCTTGCTCAATATCGTCGACACCAGATATTTCGCCAGCTGAGGATGGCAAGTGAACTGCGACAAGCGTCGCCAATACCAAAAGCCTTGTGCTGAGATTCATGTCAGTCGTCGCGATGACCGTCCGAGGCACCGTCATCGTCGTCTTCGTACAACGACGCAGTGCGGGCGGTAACGTCTCGGCAGGGGCCGGGGCGCTTGGCCGCGGCAAGGGCATTGGGATCGTCGGCAGCATCGACAGCAGATAGGAGTGCGGTGCGGCAGTCCTCGCCGAGCTCGCGCCAGTGACAATCTTGCAGGGCGCCTTCGATGGCGTAGAGCAGGTTCAGGCTGGGGCGGAAGCCGGCACGCTTCACTTTCAGGAAGGCTTCGACCGAACCGGTCTCACGCAGGTCATCAAGGCCACGCAGGCCGACCTGGCGCAGCCAGGCGGCGGACTTGGTGCCGATATTTCGGATCTTTTCGTCGCTGCTCATGCGGCGTCCTCCAAAGTTTCCAGCCAGGCGGCGGCAATCGCTTCCAGACCCTGCTGGTCGTCGGCGTCGAAGCGGTCGGGGATCGGGCTGTCGAGGTCGAACACGCCGATCAGCTTATCGCCGCGATACAGCGGCACCACCAGCTCCGACCGCGAAGCCGAGTCGCAGGGAATATGGCCGGGGAAGGCATCGACGTCGGCGATGCGCTGGGTTTCACGCGTGGCGGCGGCGGTGCCACAAACGCCACGGCCCAGCGCGATGCGGATGCAGGCCGGCTGGCCCTGGAACGGCCCGACCACCAGCTCGCGGCCGTCATAGAAATAGAAGCCGACCCAGTTGAGGTCCGGCAGGTTGTGGAACACCAACGCCGACAGGTTGGCCGCGTTGGCGATGCGGTCGGGCTCGCCGTGCATCAGCGCGCGCGCCATGTCGGTCAGCTGCGAGTACTGGTTGGCCTTGTCGCCACTCAGGGCGCTTGCCTGGAACATGTCGACTTTCCCTCAGTCGGTTCGCGCTACCGGCGCGTCGAAGCTGTCAGTCTATCAATTCACTGGCGATCATCCTGCCGGGCCGAAAAGTGCGGTGATACATTGCGCGCATGAGCACCACCGCTTCCAGAAGCAGTCAGGACGATGGCCCGCTGCGCGAGCGCGGCAGCGAGGTCACCCGCCTCGAAGCCTTTGTCGACGCGGCATTCGCCTTCGCCGTCACCATGCTGGTGATCTCATTTGACAGCCTTCCCGACAGCATCGGCGCGCTGATCGAAGCGCTCAAGGGCATTCCTGCGTTCGCCGCCAGCTTCGCGGTAATCGCCAATTTCTGGCACCTGCACGCCCGCTGGAGCCGCCGCTACGGGCTGGATGATTCCGCCACCACGGGCCTCAGCCTGCTGTTGGTTTTTCTGGTGATGGTCTATGTCTATCCACTACGGATGATTTTCGGCGGCCTGTTCAACTGGATCAGCGGCGGTGCGCTGCCGGCGGGCTTCACGCTGTCGAGCTTCGACGATCTGCGCTGGATGTTCCTGATCTACGCGATTGCCTGGGCGACGCTGGGCCTGGTGATGGTTGCGCTCAACCGCCACGCTTGGAAACAGCGTGAATCGCTCGACCTCAACCGGTCGGAACGTCTGGAACTCAGGGGCAACCTGGCGCGTGCCTGGCTGATCCCGATCACCGGCGGCCTGTCAGGACTGACGGCACTGCTGATGCCGGAATCCAACAGCTACTTCTGGCCGGCACTTCCGGGCTTCTGCTATGTGCTGATGAGTTTCAGCGGCAGGATCGGGCGCCTGGCGCAGGCACGCTATGCGCAGCGCGAGGACGCGCGCGCGTGAGGGCGATCTACATCACCGGCACCGATACCGAGGTTGGGAAAACCGTCGCGAGCACGGCGCTGGTCGCGCGGGCGCGCTTGGACGGCAAACGTTGTGCGGGCTTCAAGCCGGTGGCCAGCGGCTGCGAACTGACGCCTGACGGTTGGCGCAACGCCGATGCGCTGGCGCTGCAGGCGGCTGGCGAACCCGGCATCGCCTACGACGACATCAATCCCTATGCATTGCCACTGCCGCAGGCACCGGAGATCGCTGCGCGCGAAGCGGGCGTAACACTCCAACTGGAGACGATGCTGGCCGCTGCGCAACGGCTCCGCCAGCAGGTCGACACGCTGGTGGTGGAAGGCGTCGGCGGCTGGGACGCGCCATTCGCCGAAGACATCGAGCAGCGCGACCTGATACGCGCACTCGACCTGCCAGTGGTGCTGGTGGTTGGGCTGCGGCTGGGTTGCATCAACCATGCGCGACTGACGGCGCGTGCCATCGCCGCAGACGGCTTCCGCCTGCTGGGCTGGATCGGCAACCATGTCGATCCGACCTTCAGCGCGGCGGCGGACAACCTCACCATCCTCGAACGCCATCTGGACGCACCCTGCCTCGGGCGCATCCCGCATGCCCCGGGAGCCACCGCGGCCGACAACGCGCAGCATTTGCACTGGCCGAACGCCTGACCGGGACTTCCGTCACGGTGACCTCGCACCGGCGGCAAGGTAAACTGGCGAGTATATGAATTCAGCCCACCATCGACGCCGGCACTGGGGTCAGCAGGCGTCGGGCCATCCTTTTTCCTTTTCCGAGAGTCCTCCCATGCACAGTCAGCGCACTGCCGGCGTCGTCGCCGCCCTCAGCCTGATGATGGCCAGCGCCGTTTCCGCCCAGGGCGGACCGGGCGGCATGCCACCTACCGCCGTCGAAACCGCCCAAGTGGAAACCGTGACGCTCGACCAGAGCGTCGACGTGATCGGCAACCTGCGCGCCAACGAATCGGTGACGATCCGCCCGGAAATCGCCGGTCGCATCGAGAAGATCCAGTTCGATGAAGGCCAGCAGGTGAAGGCCGGCGACCCGCTATTCACGCTCGACGCGGCGCTGATCCGCGCCGACCTCAACGAGGCCAACGCCAACCTCGCACTGTCGCAGCGCAGTTTCGACCGCGCCGAGGACCTGATCGACCGCAAGCTGATCGCGCAATCCGACTACGACAGCGCGCGCAGCAAGCTCAGCGTGGATCGCGCCAAACAGGCCTCGGCTCGGACGCGCCTGGACAAGTCGGTGATCCGCGCACCGTTCAGCGGCGTGGTCGGCCTGCGCCAGGTCAGTGTCGGCGAGTACGCCAGCGTCGGCCAGGCGCTGGTCGACGTCGTCTCGATCGATCCCATCAAACTGGAGTTCGCGGTGCCGGAGCAGTATCTGTCGCGGGTCAAGGTCGGCCAGGCCGTCAACGTCCGCGCGGACGCATTCCCTGGCGAACGCTTCGTCGGCGAGGTCTACGCGGTGGCTCCGCAGATCGACCTGACCACACGCTCGCTGACCGTTCGCGCCAGGGTGCCCAACGCTGACGGCAAGCTGCGTCCCGGCCAGTTCAGTTCGGTGTCGCTGGTCCTGGACCGCATACCGGACGCGATGATGATCCCGGAACAATCCCTGTGGCCTCTCGGTGACAAGCAGTTCGTCTATCGCGTGGTCGATGGCAAGGCCGAACAGGTCGAAGTGCGTACTGGCCAGCGCCAGCCCGGCATGGTGCAGATCCTGAGCGGCCTGAATGCCGGCGACACGGTAATTACCGCCGGCCAGCAGAAGATCGGTCCCGGCTCGCCGGTGAATCCGCTGCCGCCCAAGGCTGCCCAGAACAGCAACGCCCCGGCGCAGTAAGCGCCCCCGAGCGACAAGGAGAACGCAGGGATGGTGCTTTCCGATATTTCGATCCGTCGCCCGGTACTGGCGATCGTGATCAATCTGGTGATCCTGCTGGTTGGCCTGATCACCTATGAACGCCTCGCCGTACGCCTGATTCCCAAGGTGGACGTGCCGGTGGTGACCGTGGCCACCAGCTATCCCGGCGCCAGCGCCGAGGTCATCGAATCGCAGATCACCACGCCGATGGAGGAGCAGCTCTCCGGCATCGAGGGCGTGGACTTCATCAACTCGGTGAGCCGCGAAGAAAGCTCGCAGGTGACCGTCACCTTCAAGCTGGATCGCGATCCCGACAGCGCGGCCGCGGACGTGCGCGACCGCGTGGCGCAGGCGCGCGGCGTGCTGCCGCAGGACGCACTCGACCCGGTGGTGCAGAAGCAGGAAGCCGACGCACAGCCGATCATCTACCTGGCCTTTTCCAGCGATCGTCATTCGTTGACCGAAATCGGTGACATCGCCAAGCGCCTGGTGAAGGACCGCGTGCAGAACATCGGCGGCGTCGCCCGCGCCGACATCTATGGCAACCGCTACGCGATGCGCGTATGGCTGGACCCGCCGCGCCTCGCCGCCTTCGGCCTGACCCCGGCCGATGTCGAAGCCGCGCTGCGCGCGCAGAACGTCGAGATTCCGGCAGGCCGCATCGAGAGCACGCAGCGTGAGTTCACCGTGCTGTCGGAAACCGACCTGAAGACCGCCGACCAGTTCGCCGCGGTGATCCTGAAGACCGACACCACCGGCAACCCCATCGTGCGCCTGCGTGATGTGGCCAAGGTCGAACTCGGCGGCGACCAGTCGCGCTTCATCGCGCGCTTCAAGGGGCGCACCGCGGTGCCGCTGGCGGTGACCAAGCAGGCCACGGCCAACCCGCTGACCATCTCCAAGGACCTGAAGGCGCTGCTGCCGGACATCCAGCGCACGCTGCCGGAAGGCATGAAGGTGGAGATCGCACACGACTCGACCATCTTCATCGAGCACTCGATCACCGAGGTCTACAAGACCATCGGCGAGGCCATCGTGCTGGTGGTGATCGTGATCTTCCTGTTCTTGCGCTCGGGCCGCGCCACGCTGATCCCGCTGGTGACCATCCCGGTGTCACTGATCGGCGCCTTCGCGGTGATGTACGCGCTGGGCTTCTCGATCAACACGTTGACCCTGCTGGCCATGGTGCTGGCCATCGGCCTGGTGGTCGACGATGCCATCGTCATGCTGGAGAACATCTACCGGCACATCGAGGAAGGCATGCCGCCGATGCAGGCGGCCTTCAAGGGCAGCAAGGAAATCGGCTTCGCCATCATCGCGATGACGCTGACGCTCGCGGCTGTCTATGTCCCGCTGGCCTTCTCCACCGGCCGCACCGGGCAGCTGTTCATCGAGTTCGCACTGACCCTGGCCGGCGCGGTGATCGTCTCCGGTTTCACCGCGCTGACCCTGTCACCGATGATGTGCTCGCGCCTGCTGCGCCACAGCGAGAAGCACGGTCGCGCCTACGAGCTGGGCGAAAAGCTGCTCAATGGCCTGCAGTACCGCTATGAGCAGCTGCTGCAATGGTCGTTGCGCACGCGAGTGCTGATCCTGGGTGGCGCACTCGCGGTGCTCGCCGGCCTCATCGGCATCTTCGTCTTCCACGTGCTGCCCAGCGAGCTGGCGCCGCAGGAAGACCAGGGCATGCTGATCGCCTTCGGCCAGGCGCCGGAAGGCGCAACGCCGGAATACACCGACAGCTACGCGCGACAGATGGAAGCGGCCTACCCGAAGCTGCCCAACGTCGACCGCTACTTCCAGATCGTCGGCTTCCCCAGCACCACCAACACCATCGGTTTCATCAAGCTGGATGACTGGAGCGAGCGCAGCGTCACCCCGGCGCAGATCCAGGGCATGCTGTTCCCAACCTTCATGGGGATCCCAGGCATCCTCGCCTTTCCCACGCTGCCACCACCCCTCGGACAGCAGGGCTTCGGCCAGCCGGTGCAGTTCGTGGTGCAAACCACCGGCGACTGGGACGACCTGGAAGCCATCGTCAACAAGCTGCTGGCCAAGGTGCGCGAGAACCCGAACCTGACCCAGCCCGACAGCGACCTCAAGCGCAACAAGCCGCAGCTCAAGGTGGACGTCGACCGCGCCCGCGTCGCTGCGGTGGGCAGCGACGTGGCCAGCGTCGGTCGCACCCTGGAAACCCTGCTGGGTGGCCGCCAGGTAACGCGTTTCAAGCGTGGCTCGGAGCAGTACGACGTGATCGTGCAGGTAGCCGACGCCGAGCGAGCCGTGCCCGACCAGCTCTCGCGCATCTACGTGCGTGGCAACGATGGTGACATGGTGCAGCTGTCCAATCTGGTCGAGGTGCACGAAGGCGTCGCCGCCAAGCAGCTGAACCACTTCAACCGCCTGCGCGCGGCTACCGTCAGCATGGGCCTGGCTCCCGGCTATTCGATGGGCGAGGCGCTGAACTACCTGACCGAGTCGCTGGATGAAGTCGCCCCCGAGGCGCTGTACGACATGAGCGGACAGTCTCGCGAGTTCCGCGAGTCCAGCTCCAGCATCCTGGTGATGTTTGCGCTGGCGCTGGTGTTCATCTACCTGGTGCTGGCCGCGCAGTTCGAGAGCTGGCTGGATCCGTTCATCATCCTGCTGTCGGTGCCGCTGGCAATGTTCGGCGCCCTCGCCGCGCTGGCACTGCTGAACAGCGGCGCCAACCTCGGCCTGTGGCATGCCACCGGATCAATGAACATCTATACCCAGATCGGTCTGATCACCCTGGTGGGCCTGATCGCCAAGCACGGCATCATGATCGTGGAGTTCGCCAACCAGTTGCAGGAGCAGGGTCGCGACAAGGTGTCGGCCGCTTTCGAAGCGGCACGCCTGCGCCTGCGGCCCATCCTGATGACCACCGGCGCCATGGTGCTGGGCGCGGTGCCACTGGCACTGGCCAGCGGTGCCGGCGCCGAGGCCCGCCATCAGATCGGCTGGGTCATCGTCGGCGGCATGAGCTTCGGCACCCTGCTGACCCTGTTCGTGGTGCCGGTGGTGTACAGCCTGATCGCCAAATCCGTGCACCACGACGCGCAGGCAAACCCTGCCTGAGCGCTTGGCCTGTTGTCGGGCGACGACCGAAACGGGTCGCCCGACAACATCGCAATGCATTGATTTTTCAGGAAGTTCATAACTGATCATGAACTGATCAGGGACCGATCAAGACCCCGCGCGAGGGCTGCGGCAGCTTGGCGGGCATGTTCCAGTGCCCGCCACCACCGACCGCGACCCGCCAGCGCCGAGGCTTCCACCCCGCGCTCAGCTTCGCCCTGCTAATCGGATTGTCACTGCCGGCCATGGCTGGCGGCTTGGTGGTCAATCTGGCCGACGACCGCCACGACGCCGACCCCGCCGACGGCCGTTGCGACGTGGACAACGGGCTGCCCGGCGACCAGTGCAGCCTGCGCGCAGCCGCCGAACAGGCACGATCCCGGTCGACCCACGAACGCCGCATCCGCATCGCCCCGTCCATGGCCGGCAAGGCCATCCGCATCGAGCGCGGACCGATCCCGATCGCTGCCGGCACCGAACTGACCGGCAATCCCAAACACCTCGTCCGCATCGATGTCGCCAATACCCATGGCGAGGACGCGCTGACTGCCGATGGTCCGGGCATCGTCACAATCAGTGGCTTCGATATCCGACTGTCTGCACGGAGCGGCGCTGCGATCGCCGGAACTCAGGCCGATACGACGATCACGTTGAGCGACCTGAGAATCCGCACGGCGCAGCTTGAAACCCCGGCGTTGCGGCTGATCGACGGCCGCGTCGATTGCCTGCGCTGCCGCTTCGTCGATGGCGTTTCGACGGCAGTCAAGGTCGACGGCGGCGAGCTGCGACTGGTCGATTCACTGGTTTCCGACAACCGTGGCGCTGACGGCGGAGGCCTGCACATCACCGGTGGTCGCGTCTGGTTGCAGCGCAGCGAAGTGTCGCGCAATCGCAGCGAGGCAAATGGCGGTGGCATCCACCAGAGCGGCGGCGAGCTGTGGCTGATCAACAGCCTGTTGCGCGGCAACCTGGCCGCGCGCGGCGGCGGTGGTCTGGCCATCAGCGGCGGTGTCGCCGAGCTGCAGAACAGCAGCGTGATCGGAAACGTCGCCAATGCCGATGCAGGCGGCGAGCAGATCGGCGGCGGACTTCTGAGTGAAGGCAAAGCCAAGGTCCGCCTGCGCAACAGCATCGTTAGTGCCAATCGCGTGCTGGCAATGACCTTCGGCAACGAGTGCGCGGGGAGTGAGATCTTCGCCGATGCCGCGAACTTCATCGGTCCCGACCCCGGCTGCCAGCCACGCTCTGCCGACAACGACTTGGTACTGCGCAGCGCAGCCGCGATGACCACAACGATGCGTCCGCTGCCCTGGGGCGGCCTGCGCGTGATGGCGATGCCGTCGCCAGGGCATCCAGCCATTGATGCCGGCGTCAGCGGATGCCTGGCCGATATCGATCTCGACGCCGATACGCCGGATCAGCCGCTGCTCATTGATCTGCGCCAACTACCGCGGCCCGCCGTCAACGGCGCACGACGCTGCGATCTCGGCGCCATCCAGACGCGCTGCGACGCGAACTGCACCGACACCGTCGTACAGGCCGCACCGTCCGATGCTGCCGTCACCCCATCCAACCCGCTTTTCCAGGCGCAGACAGCGACACCGCGCCACGCATCCACATCCCGCACACGCGACACCTCGCGCCCCTGATCGCCGGAGAACCCGCCATGTCCATCAAACACATCGCCAACGTGCGCCCGTCCGTTATCGCCACGCTACGCGGAAGACTGATCGCCATGCTGTCGCTGATGTTGCTGGCGTCTCCGGCATTCGCCATTGACCCTAACGTCAGAATCGATGACCCCACGCCAACGACCGTCTTTCTGGGTGAGAACGCCGTACTGCAGATTCATGTCGGCAATGTTTCCAGCACCGGCAGCATCAACAATCTGAGCGCCACCTTTGGCCAGAGTGCCGCCGAACGCCAGTACCAGATCGTGGACAGCGATTGCCCGGGCTACTTTTCCTCCACCATCACGCCCAATGTGTACTTGTGGCTGGACATGCCCGATCTTGGCCCACTGGAGAGCATCGACTGTCAGGTCGAGCTGAGGCCACTGCTGACTGGTGCCGTTGTCGTGCCGCTGGCGGTCAACTGCGGAAACTGCGGCGGTTCGAACTATCTGGATACCGCCCAATACACCGCTGCCTACGCCGCCGATGTCCGTGGTCAGATCATCACCGACCAGTTCCCCGGCGCCAGCGCATCCGGCTCGATCCTGCTGCGGATCGAAAATATCGGCGAAGGCCTTGCCAGCTCGGTTGATGTCGCGTTCTACGGCAGCACCGACATCTTTGCCAGCCTGCAGCACGATCAAAGCGGCGTTGAATGCCTCCAGGGCGTCGACATCATCAACTATTCGCAGGATTTCGAATCAGCCACCTGGTCGCTGCTAGGCGATCTGGGCGCGGGTGACGTCATGGAGTGCCGCTTCGACTACACCACGCCGGCCAGTGGTGCCCACGCTCTGAATCTGGCGATCACGGCATATTCCGGCAGCACGGGTCTACCGGATCGCGATCCCGACAACAATGTCGACAACATCAGCATTTCGCCCGGTGGCCTGACGGTCAACATCCGCACCGCTGATCGTCCCGACATCAATCCAGGCGATGGTATCTGCGCCGACGAAAACGGTGACTGTGGCCTGGCCACGGCGGTGCAGGAAGCGAATGCCCTGGCCGGTGCGCAAACCGTGCTGGTGCCCTACGAGCCGCTCGGCTATTACGTTACCGGCAGCGGTACGAACGGACTTGGCGATGCCGCGCTGGTATTGAACGGCGGCACCAATCTGGTGGGCATCCCGGATCCGGTCAGTGGTGCATTGCCGATCATCACCAATTTCTCTGGTGGTGCTGCATACCGGCTGATCAACGTTGAGAACACCGGTGGCTCGACGGTCATCCGCAACCTGCACCTGCGCAACGATCCGAGCCGCGCCCGCAACCTGGAAGGCGCCGTGCTGCGCAACTCGGCCAGAGTTCTGGAACTGAAAAACGTCGTGATCAGCGGTGGACGCACCAGCGAATGGGGCGGCGGCATCTACCACCGGGGCGAATACCTGCGCCTGATCGACGTGGAAATCTTCGACAACGAGGCCGACGTTGGCGGCGGTGTGGCGATGGACATCGCGGTTGGCGACGGCTACCCGATATTGCAGCGGGTATCGATACACGACAACCACGCCACTTATGGCGCCGGCCTGTCCGCCTTCCAGAGCAACCCGATCGAGATCCACGAAAGTTCATTCGTGGACAACCAGGCAGACGACACCGGTGGCGGCCTGAATATCGGTACAAACACCTCGTTGACCATGACCAACTCGACGATCAGCGGCAACACGGCAGGTCTGAGAGGCGGCGGCATCTACTTTGCCGACAATGCGTATCAATCCTTCATCCGTTACTCCACCATCGCCTACAACCAGGCGGGCCCCGGCAACAACAGCGTCGGCGACGGTGGCGGCATCTATGGCACCACGCTGGGTGCAATCGCACCGCTGCTAGAGATCGACAACAGCATCGTTGCCTTCAACACCGCCCGCAGCAGCGGCAGCCCCATCGGATTTGGCATCGGCGCCAACTGCTACGGGAAGGTGAACAGCAATGGTTACAACACCTTCCTTTCCTATCCTGCCACCGATACCGACTGCCTGTTTCAGGAGAAGCCAACCGACACGCTGACCACCTCGCCATCGCTGGCGCCGCTGGCCACCACCGGCTTCAGCAATCTCGGCTACCACGCACTGCGGCGCGTGAATAACGAAGTGGACGGCGCGAACCCGAACTGCACGGTGCAGACAGACATCATCCACGCCTTCGTCCATCGCCCGCTGGATGGCGACGTGGACGGTGAGGCGCGCTGCGACCGTGGCGCGGTGGAGATGAGCCCGCAGCAGGTGACGGTAACCACCTCGCTGTCCGGCCCGGCGCAATGGCGCATCGAAACGGCCGAAGCCGACGTCTGCGGCCTGGAAACCTGCCACTTCCCGTTCCCGATCGGCGCCACCGCCACGCTGACAGCGATCGTCGAGCCGGGCAGCTCGTTCGCCGGCTGGGGCGGCGACTGCAGCGGCACCGGCGACTGCGTGCTGCAGATGAGCGAACCACGCAACGTAACCGCCAGCTTCAGCACTACCGACAAGCATCTTGATGTCAGCGTTTCCGGCAATGGCACCGTCACCAGTTCGCCTGCCGGCATCGACTGTGGCGCGGTCTGTGGCGCCAATTTCGCCGACGGAACATCGGTCACGCTGACCGCAGCGCCGGAGCCTGGCTACGTCTTCAATGGCTGGACCGGCTGCTCCAGCACCAATGGCAGCATCTGCCGGGTGCTGATGGATCAGCAGCGCGACGTCACCGCGACCTTCGTTGAGACCTTTGCCCTGAGCGTCAGCGTGATCGGCAACGGCTCGGTGGTCAGTTCACCAGCCGGCATCGCCTGCCCTGGCGACTGCAACGAGGACTACGCCGACGGCGCGGAAGTCACGCTCACGCCCACTCCCGACCCCGGCTTCGACTTCGACCACTGGAGCGGCGACTGCAGCGGCAGCGGTGCTTGCGTTGTCCAGATCGACCAGACCCGCAACGTCACCGCGCACTTCGTCGCCAACACCACCGACATCTACGCCAACGGCTTCGAGTAAGCGTCAGATACAAGGATATCCGACATGAACTGCAAGACTTTTCTTCGACACGTCCTCATCATCCTCTGTGCCACAACGCTTGGCCTTGGCGCCAACGCAGCTTCGGCCGCCATCATCAGCGTCGACACGCTGGAAGATGCCGTCACCGACAACGGCAACTGCTCGCTGCGCGAGGCGGTGATTGCAGCCAACACCAACACCGCTGTCGACGACTGCCCGGCCGGTACCGGCGGCGGAACCGACGCCATCTGGGTGCTGCTGAGCGGCACGATCAGCGTTACCCAGCACCTGCCGATCACCGAGAAAGTCACCATCCTCGGCGGCGGCAAGGATGCAACCACGGTTTCTGGCCTGGGCGTCAGCAGCGTGTTCTACGTAAACATGCCCAACGACACACATGACATCACCATCAGCAACCTGACCATCGCCGACGGCAAGGAAACCCTGCCCGGCGCCGGCCTACTGGTGGACACAGCCGGCACGGTACGCGTGGAGAACTGCCGCTTCCGCGACAACAGCAGCGGCGACGTCGGTGGCGCCATCGGGATGCGGCTGCCTTCCGGCAATGCCACGGTGCTGCGGGTCATCCAGAGTGACTTCGAGGACAACAGCGTCCTGGGCTACGGCGGCGCCATTGGCATTGATGGCTATCACCCCTACTCGGCGCCGGCTAGCGTCGAAATCGACCGATCGGAATTTATCGGCAATCACGGCACGGAGAACGGCGGTGCGGTCTACCTGCCCAACGTGGGATCGGTCAGCATCGACCGTAGCCGTTTCCATGACAACGACCTGGACATCGCTGGCGCCAGCAACGACATCGGCGGCGCGGTCTACTGGATTGGTGGCGCCAGCGGCATCATGGCGATCAGCAACAGCACCTTCACCGACAACTACGCGGGCACCGGCGGCGCCGTGGCGATCAATGGCTTCCTTGCCAGCGTCACCAACAGCACCTTCAGCGGCAACCGGGCCTCCAGCGCAAACGGTAACGCGCTCTACGTCCGCAACGGCACCACCGGCGTGTTCCACAGCACCTTCATCAACAACGGCGTGACCAACAACGTCATCGAGTCAGTCATCCTTGCCGGCAGCGGCGGCAACGTGCAGATGACTCACAGCATCGTCTGGAGTCCGGAAAGCAGCGGCGATCCGGCCTGCAAGACGTCCAACGATGGCGCCTACCAGTCGTCCGGCTACAACATCGACGCCGGAACCACCTGCACAAGCACCGGCACTGACCACAGCAACGTGGCCGATCCCGGCGTATTCGACCTCGGCGACTACGGCGACAACACCGGCGCGTTGGTTTTGGAAACCTTCCTCCCGCGCCCCGGCGGTCTCGCCATCGACGGCGGCAAGGATGGCCCTTGCACGCAGCTGCTCGGCGCGACACTCGGCATCGATCAGCGCGGCGACGCACGTCCTGTCGATGGCGACAGTAGCGGCGGCAACGCGGAATGCGACATCGGCGCCGTGGAATACCAGCCAGGCACCGATCCCATTGCCCGCATGCTGAACCTTGCAGCTCCTGGCAATGGCCGGATCATCGACGGCAACGGCAAGGTGCTCTGCTACACCAGCATCAGCCCCTGCGACCATGAATTGCCGGACGGCACGATCATCACGCTGACTGCCTCCGCCTACAACGACTACGAGTTCATCGGCTGGTCGGGCGATTGCGCCGCGTCGGGTACCGGTGACTGCACGCTGGCCATGGACCAGAACTTCAGCGCCACCGCCAACTTTCAGGCAGCTGCCGTACCGGCCACGCTGCAGGTCAGCAAGTCGCTGGCCGAAGCTGGCCTCGATGCCACCATCACCAGCGCGCCGTCGGGCATCAACTGCGGCGCCACCTGCAGTGCCGGTTTTGCCGTCGACGATGTCATCGTGTTGACCGCCACGCCGCAGCCCGGCACGGTGGTCAGCGGATGGACCGGCTGCGACAGCGTGTCCGGCGACAGCCTGCGGTGCACAATCACCCTGGCCGGTGACAGCCAGGTCGAAGTTTCGCTTGGCGTCGAAGGTGTGTCGATCTTCAGGAATGGCTTCGAGAATTGAATCGTGAAAAAGCGCCTCCTCTTCCCGGTCCTGGTCCTGGCGGCACTGCACAGTGCTGCGGCGTTCGCCGAAGAGCCACTCACGACCAATGTGGCCAATGGCGCGTCAGCTTTCCAGATGCAGCGCCAGGTGATCGCGCCCGGCGGCGGACGCGCCAGCGGCGGTAGCTGGCAGCTCGACGGCACGCTGGGCCAGGTGGCGGCGGGCCGCACCACAGGCGGCGTCTTCACGCTCGACGGCGGCTACTGGTCGCCCGACGTCGCCGCTGTGGGCGACATCCTGTTTTCCGACGGCTTCGAGGACACGCTATGAACGTCATTCCGAGATTGCTTCTGATCGTGTTGATCACGGCCTGCGGCATTGCCCATGCCGAAACCCAGTTCACCTATCAGGGCCGGCTCGGCAATGCCGGGCAACCGGCAGACGGCCTGCACGACTTCCAGTTCCGGCTGTTCGATGACGAGATCGCTGGCGGTCAGGTTGGCGTCGACCAGTCGCTGTCGTCGGTGGATGTCGATGCCGGCATCTTCACCGTGCAGCTGGACTTCGGCGATGGCCCGTTCAACGCGGCGCCGCGCTGGCTGGAGATTGCCGTGCGCGAAACCGGCGCCGGTGCCTACACCACGCTGACGCCGCGCCAACGCATCGGCGCCGCACCGTTCGCCATCGAAACCCTGTTCGTCGCCCCTGGTGCCGTGGACAACATTGCGCTGCAGGACAACGCCGTGACGACCCAGAAGATCGCCGACGGCAACATCTTTCACGACGACCTTGCCAACTTCGCCGTCGGCACCGCCAAGCTGTCCAATCAGGCAGTGACGCGCCTCAAGATCGCCGACAATGCCATTGGCACGTCGCAGATCGAGGACGACGTCGTCACGTCGGCGGACATTCGCGATGGCACGATCACGCCCGAGGACATCGACGGAGGACTCTACGCACGCAAGACGCAGGTGCTGTACTACACCAGTCAGGCCGCCGTCAGCGCGGGCAAGGTGGTGGCCACGGTGAGCTGCGCGGACAACAACGACATCCCCGTCATCGCGGTGTGCAATCCGCTGTTGACGCTGTCCGCACTGCGCCTGGTGAGCGAGCGGATCAGCGATTTCGGGAGTGATGCAGGGCCTGCCACGCTCCAGTGTCGGATGGTCAACGACAATCCCAGCGTGCCCGAGGCCTTTGAAGCCACCATCGGATGCGTTGCGGTGCCATGAGCATGCAGGGCGTGCGCGCCGTCGCCTCGGGACTCGCACTGAGACTCGCCCTGTTCTGCGACCTTGCGTCGGCGGCGGCGGACTGCGGCCGGCTGTCGCCGCGCGACTGCCAGGAGCGCGAGGCGCGCACGCTGAAGGCGAACTACCTGCGCAACCTGCAGTTCGTCGATCAGCCACCATCGGGTGATGGTTATGTCGAAGGCGTTGACGGAAGTCTGACGGTGGCGCGCAGCCTGTCCGGGCCGCCACGGATCACCGGCACGGTGACGATCGAGCACCTGGTCGGCCGCTTCCGCCACCGGCTGGCGTCCTCGCGCGACGTGATGCAGTACGGCCGCGAGGCGAAGGTGGCCGGCACGGTAACCGTTCGCAGCGGACGACTGGCGATCTACAGCCCGGTGGACATTGATTTCTGGCAGATGGCTGCGCTGTTCGTCGACAGGCCCGTGCGCGGCGAAGCCTCACCGGACGAGCTGCTGCTGAAAGGCTGGAAGCGTATCGATGTCGAACCCGGTTCGACTGTC
>ERZ795053.4379-NODE-4379-length-15322-cov-11.802777_pt1 | contig 15322 bp, 17 predicted proteins | sample MGYA00375137_ERZ795053 | MGnify/ENA primary metagenome ERZ795053 (study PRJEB30182, sample SAMN05720284) | activated sludge metagenome | isolation source: Anaerobic digester | place: Hong Kong | collected 2014-12-17 ... | reverse complement strand
GCGTTTCCTGCTCGCGCCGGTAGACGGCCACCACCCGCATGGCGACGTCCGGCGCATGGGCCGAGAACTCCGAGATGGTGCGGCCCGCCAGCTGGCTGCCGGCCGCCACGCGCACCGCCAGCAGGTAGGCCTGCCCCTGTGAGAACGTCAGCACCTGCAGCGCCTCGGGGTACTCGATGAGCTGGTGGATGTAGCGCGTGACCGAGGCTTCCGGGCAGATCACCTTGTTGACGGCAAAGCCGCCCGGCTCCAGCAGTTCCTCGCCCTGCAGGAACTCCGGCGAGCGGATGCGAGCGATGGTGGTCGGGATGCTGAACACGTCGTGCGCCACCTTGCAGGCGACGAGGTTGGTCTCGTCCAGCGTGGAGCAGGCCACGAACATGTCGGCGTCCTGCGCGCCGGCGTGGCGCAGCACCGAAGGCTGGATGCCGTTGCCCACCACGCCGCGCAGCTCCAGCCGGTCTTCCAGCAGGTGCAGGCGCTCGGGATCGGGGTCGATCACCGTGATGTCGTTCTGCTCCGACACCAGGCTCTCGGCCACGCTCTCACCCACGCGGCCGGCCCCCAGAATGATGATGTTCATGCCTTGTCTTCCCCTGGCAGCCGCCTCCGGATTACTTCAAAAACAATAGCTGCCTGCGCCCGTCCCTAGACGGCCAGAGCCCCAAAAGACCATCAAAACAGGTCGCCGTCCACATAGTACCAGCGCGCCCTGCCGCCCGGCGCCTCGCGCACGAAGCGGCTGCGCTCGTGCAGGCGTGTGGCGCGGCCGTGCAGGCGCGAGCGGGCCACGAACTCGACCTCGGCATGGTCGGCATCGATGGCGCGGTGGCCGCGCACCGCCAGGCCGAGCCACTGCGTGCCGGCGTCAAAACTCAGGCTGGCCGGCCGCGTGCTGGCGTGCCAGGTGGCCAGCAGGTAGGCCGCGTCTTCGCGCACGAAGGCGCTGTAGCGCGAGCGCATCAGCGCCTCGGCGTCAGGCGCCGGCACCTCGTCGAAGTGGCCGATGTAGCGCCCGCAGCAATCGGCAAAGGCCGCGCCCACCGGGCGGCCGCCGCAGGGGCAGGCAGGCTGCGGCACGCGTGCACTCACAGCGCGCGCGAGATCAGGATCTTCTGCACGTCGCTGGTGCCTTCGTAGATCTGGCACACGCGCACGTCGCGGTAGATGCGCTCCAGCGGAAAATCGTTCACGTAGCCGTAGCCGCCCAGCGTCTGGATGGCGGCGCTGCACACGGCTTCGGCCGTCTCGGTGGCCAGCAGCTTGGCCATGGCGGCTTCCTTCAGGCAGGGCAGGCCGGCGTCGCGCAGGCTGGCGGCGTGCCAGATCAGTTGCCGCGCCGCTTCCAGCCGGGTCGCGCAGTCGGCCAGCCGGAAGCTCACCGCCTGGTGGTTGAAGATGGCGGTGCCGAAGGCCTCGCGCTCCTTGGCGTAGGCGATCGCCACCTCCAGCGCGCTGCGCGCCATGCCCACCGCCTGCGCGGCGATGCCGATGCGCCCGCCCTCCAGCGCCGACAGCGCGATGCGGTAGCCCTCGCCCTCCTCGCCAATCAGGTTCTCGGCCGCCACGCGGCAGTCCACCAGGTTGATCTGCGCGGTGTCGCTGCTGTGCTGGCCCAGCTTCTCTTCCAGCCGCGCCACCTGCCAGCCGGCGTTGCCCAGCCGGTGCGTGGGCACGATGAAGGCCGACAGCCCCTTCTTGCCGGCCGCCTTGTCGGTCACGGCGATCACCACCGCCACGTGCCCGTTCTGGCCGCTGGTGATGAACTGCTTGACGCCGTTGAGCACATAGCCGTCGCCATCCCTCGCCGCCGTGGTGCGCAGCGCCGAGGCATCGCTGCCCACGTGCGGCTCGGTCAGGGCGAAGGCGCCCAGCATCTCGCCGCGCGCGGCGGGTGCCAGCCACTGCTGCTTCTGCGCCTCGGTGCCGTAGCGCATCAGGATGGCGTTGTAGGGGCAGTTGGTCACGCTGATGGGCGTGCTGGTGCCGCCGTCACCGGCGGCAATCTCTTCCAGCACCAGCGCCAGCGTCAGGTAGTCCAGGCCGGCGCCGCCATAGGCCTCGGGCACACAGATGCCGTAGGCGCCCAGCTCGGCCAGGCCGCGGTGCGCCTCATGCGGAAACACGCGCTCGCGGTCCCAGCGCGGCGCGTGGGGCCACAGCTGCTCCTGCGCAAAGGCGCGCACGGCGTCGCGGATCATGGTCTGTTCTTCGGTCAGCAGCATGGTCGGGCTTTATTCGGGGTGGTGGCAGGCGACGGCGAGCTTGTTGCCCTCGGTGTCGCGGAAATAGGCGCCGTAGTAATGGGGGTGGTAGTGCGGGCGCAGGCCGGGCGGGCCTTCGCAGCGGCCGCCGTGCGCCAGCGCGGTGCGGTGGGCGGCATCGACCATCGCGCGGGTGGCCGCCATGAAAGCCGTCATCTGCCCGTTGCCAGGCTCGTGCGGTGCGCCGTTGAAGGGCTTGCCGATGATGAACAGCGGCCGCTGCCCGCCGGCGCTGTGCCAGCCGGCCCACGGCACCTCGGGCTCGTGAAAGCGCAGCTCCAGCCCCAGGCAGGCCATGAACGGCTGGTAGAAGGCCCAGGCGCGGCTGAAATCGCCGACGCCGATGGTCACGTGGGACAGCACGGCGCGCCTCACCACCCGCCCATGCGGGTGCCGTCGTAGTTGAGGAAGGCGCCGCTGTCGGCCGGCGTGGTGGCGGCCAGCGCGGCGCGCAGGCCGGCGGCGCTGTCGGTCGGCTTGACGGGCGCCTGCGCGCCGCCCATGTCGGTCTGCACCCAGCCGGGGTGAAAGCACACGAAGGTGGCCTTGGGGTAGCTGTGGCGCGCCGACGCCACCGCCATGTTCAGCGCCGCCTTGCTCACGCGGTACAGCCAGGCGCCGCTGCCGCCCACGGTGCCGATCTGCCCCATGACGCTGGAGAAGAAGCCGAAGCGCCCGCCGCCTGGCGCGCGGCTGGCTTCCACCAGCGGCGCCACCTGCGGGATCACCTGCATGGCGCCCAGCACGTTGGCGTGCATCACGCGGTCGAAGGCCTCGCGCGTGGGGGGCTGGGTGGCGTCGGCACGGCTGCACATCACGCCGGCCACGTACCAGGCGGTGTCGATGCGCTCGCCCTCCAGCTGCCAGGCCAGGCCGCTGGTGCTGGCCGGGTCGGTCACGTCCAGGCGCAGCGGCTGGCAGCCCAGCGCACGCAGGCGTTCCAGCCCGGCGTCGTCGCGCGCGGTGGCAATCACGCGCTCGCCGGCGGCCAGGCTCTGGCGCGCCAGCTCCAGGCCGATGCCGCGTGAGGCGCCGAGGATCAGGGTGGTGTAGGCCATGTCGGTTTTCTCAATGATTTCGGGCTGCAGCCCAATGGTGGCAGGCGCAGGCAGCTATTCAGTTCATAGCATTTCCAGCGCCACGGCGGTCGCCTCGCCGCCGCCGATGCACAGCGTGGCCAGGCCTTTTTTGAGCCCGCGAGCCTTCAGCGCGTACATCAGCGTGACCATGATGCGCGCGCCGCTGGCGCCGATGGGGTGGCCCAAACCGCAGGCGCCGCCGTTCACGTTGACCTTGTCGTGCGGCACCTTCAGATCGTGCATCAGCGCCATGGGCACGACGGCGAAGGCTTCGTTGATCTCCCACAGGTCCACATCGCCCACCTGCCAGCCCGCCTTGGCCAGCGCCTTTTCGGTGGCGCCGATGGGCGCGGTGGCGAACCACTCCGGCTCCTGCGCGTGGGTGGCGTGGCTGACGATGCGCGCCAGCGGCTGGCAGCCGAGCTTCTTGGCCGTGCTCTCGCGCATCAGCACCATGGCGGCGGCGCCGTCGTTGATGCTGGAGCTGCTGGCGGCCGTCACCGTGCCATCCTTCTTGAAGGCGGGCCGCAGCGTGGGGATCTTGTCGAGCTTGACCTTGCCCGGGCCCTCGTCGATCTCCACCACGCGCTCGCCACTGCGCTCCTTCACGGTGACGGGCGTGATCTCGGGCCTGAAGGCGCCGGATTTGGTGGCCTCCTGCGCGCGCGTGACGCTGGCGATGGCGAAGGCGTCCTGCTGCTCGCGGGTGAACCTGTATTTGGCGGCGCAGTCCTCGCCGAAGGTGCCCATGCTGCGGCCGGGCTCGTAGGCGTCTTCCAGGCCGTCCAGCATCATGTGGTCGAAGATGCGGTCGTGGCCCATGCGGTAGCCGCCGCGACCCTTGAGCAGCAGGTAGGGCGCGCCGGTCATGCTTTCCATGCCGCCGGCCACCAGCACCTCATGACTGCCGGCCACCAGCATATCGTGCGCAAACATGGCCGCGCGCATGCCCGAGCCGCACATCTTGGAGAGCGTGACGGCCCCCGCGCTCTTGGGCAGCCCGCCCTTGAACGCCGCCTGCCGCGCCGGCGCCTGGCCCTGGCCCGCCATCAGGCAGTTGCCGAACAGCACTTCGGTCACCAGTTCTGGCGCGATGCCGGCGCGCTCGACCGCCGCCCTGATGGCCGAGCCACCCAGGTCGTGCGCGGCCAGGCTGGCGAAGTCGCCCTGGAAGCTCCCCATGGGGGTGCGGGCGGCGGAAACGATGCAGATGGGGTCGGTCACGGTGTTCTCCTTGAAATTGATAGGGATGGGCGGAGCTTCAGCGGGCCTTGAGCGCCCCGAAGAAGCCTACGATGGATGCGATGCGGGTACCGTCGGTCGACAGGTGGGCGATGTCCAGCCCCTCGGGCAGGCGCCGGCCGTCTGCCAGCACCATCTGCCACGCGAAGCGCGCCACGCCGTGGTGCCAGTCGACGCGGCTGGTGCGCTCGACGCGGGATCCGGGGTAGCTCGCCAGCACGCTATCAATGTGTGCCAGCAGCGCCGTAGCGCCGGTCACGTCGGCACCCGGATCGGTGTAGCGGGCGTCTTCACCCCACACCTCAGCCAGGGCGGCGGCGCGCGCGCCGGCGGCCGGCAGGCTCCAGGCTTCGCAGTAACGGTCGATCAGCTGTTCGACGGTCATCGCCTCACTCCCCCGGCTCCACCACCGACACCGGCGCCGAGGTGTCCGGCTGGTCCGCCGGTGTCTCGGCACCGGCGGCGGCCGGATCGACCAGTTCGGAGGCCCCCGCGGCGCCACCGTTGACGTCGAAGCGGCGGTGCTGGCCGTAGGGGAAGAAATCGATCACCTCGCCGCGGCGGATGCGTTCCTGGGTCTGCTGCCAGAAGCCGGGCTCGAGCAGCTCGGCGTGGTGGCGCATGAAGGCCTCGCGCACGCGCGGGTTGCCGAGCAGGAAGGGGCCGAAGGTCTCGGGAAAGACGTCGTTTTTGGCCACGCTGTACCAGATCTCGCCGCTCATCTCGTCTTCCTCGTTGCGCGGGGGCGGCACGCGGCGGAAGTTGCAGTCGGTGATGTACTCGATCTCGTCGTAGTCGTAGAACACCACCTTGCCGTGGCGGGTGACGCCGAAGTTCTTCCACAGCATGTCGCCGGGGAAGATGTTGGCGGCCACCAGGTCCTTGATGGCGTTGCCGTATTCGATGACGGCGTGCTCCAGCTGCGCGCTGGCGGCGGCATCGCCCTCGCCGGCGTCGCAGGCTTCCTGCAGGTATAGGTTGAGCGGGATCATGCGCCGCTCGATGTAGGCGTGGGCGATGATGACCTCGGTCTGGCCGTCGCCGTCGCGGTCGGAGATCTCCAGCTGGCTGGCGGCGTGCTGCTCGATCTCGGCGATCAGCGCGTCGTCGAAGCGCTCGCGCGGGAAGGCCAGCATGGAGAACTCCATGGTGTCGGCCATGCGGCCCACGCGGTCGTGGCGCTTAACCAGCTGGTACTTGCCGCGGATCTGCTCGCGCGAGGTGTCCTTGGGCGCCGGGTAGTGGTCCTTGATGATCTTGAAGACGTAGGGGAAGCTCGGCAGGTCGAACACCAGCATCACCATGCCCTTGATGCCGGGCGCGATGCGGAAGCGGTCGGTGCTGTGACGCAGGTGCCAGAGCAGGTCGCGGTAGAACAGGTTCTTGCCCTGCTTGGCCAGGCCCAGGGCGTTGTAGATCTCGGCGCGTGGCTTGCGCGGCATCAGGCTGCGCAGAAACTGCACGTAGGCACTGGGGATCTCCATGTCGACCATGAAGTAGGCGCGCGAGAACGAGAACAGGATCAGCAGGTCTTCCTCGCCGAACAGCGCCGCGTCCACGTACACCATGCCGGGCTTGCGGTGCAGGATGGGCAGCGCGAACGGCACTTCCTTGAAGCCGTTGATGATCTTGCCGACCAGGTACGCACCCTTGTTGCGGTAGAACAGGCTGGCCAGCACCTGGATCTGAAAGTTGGGGCGCGGGCGGCCCTCGCCCAGCTCGCGCCGCAGCGCGTCGGCCACCAGGCGGGCGTCGCGCGCCAGATCCTCGAAGCGGCAGCGCAGGCCGAACGATTCAAGCACCGCGCGCACGCTGGCGTCCAGCTCGGCCAGCGTGGGGTAGAAGGCGCGGAAGGTGGGCTGCGCCTTCGGGTCGTCGGTCTCCATGTACTCGGTGCTGATGGCCGGGCGCACGAAGATGAAGTCGTTGTGGAAGTAGCTGCGGTGCAGGATCTTGGTGGTGACCGAGTTGAAGAAGGTCTCGGCCAGTTCCGGCTGCCTGTGCTGCACCAGCATGCCGATGTAGTGCAGCTTGACCTGCTGCCAGATCTCCATCGGCTGCTCGCCGGCCTTGAACTCGCGCTCCAGCCGGCGCTGGCATTCGCGCACGCGCAGGTCGTAGAACTCGATGCGCTCGCGCTGGGCGCGCTGCTGGGCGCGCCAGTCGCAGGTTTCGAAGCGATGCTTGGCGCGTGCGGACTCGGTGCGGAACAGCGTGTAGTGGCGGTTGAAGCCGTCGATCATCGCGTGCGCGATGTCGCGCGCCAGCGGTGAGTCGAGCGCGTCAAGCGGCACGGTCAGGCCCCGTCGCCCCCGGCGGCGGAGGCGTCCAGGCCCAGCGGTTCGGGCGCGCCGGCGGCACGCGGGTAGCGCTTGATGGCCTCGCGGTACACATCGACCACCTCTTCGGGGCGGCTCATGGTCACCGACAGGTCTTTCACCTTGCCGTCCTTCAGGCCGTAGCACCAGCCGTGCACGGCCAGCGGCTGACCGCGCTGCCAGGCGTCCTTGACGATGTTGGTCTGCGCGATGTTGCCCACCTGCTCGATCACGTTCATCTCGCACAGCACGTCTTCCTGGTCGTGCTGGCACAGGTGCATGAGGCGGCCGCGGTGGCGCATCTTGACGTCGTACACGTGGCGCAGCCAATTGTCGGCCAGGCCCACGCGCTTCTCGTGCAGCACCGCCAGCACGCCGCCGCAGCCGTAGTGGCCCACCACCATGATGTGCTCGACCTTGAGCACGTCGACCGCGAACTGGATCACCGACAGCGCGTTCAGATCGGAGTGCACCACCACGTTGGCCACGTTGCGGTGCACGAACACCTCGCCCGGCGCCAGGCCGATGACCTGGTTGGCCGGCACGCGGCTGTCGGAGCAGCCGATCCACAGGTACTTGGGCGACTGCTGGGCCGACAAGTCCTTGAAGAAGCCGGGGTTTTCACGCTCGACGCGCTCGGCCCAGGCGTGGTTGCGGTCGATCAGGTGTTGCAGCGAGCTGGACATGTTTTACAAGCAAAATCAGGCGCCAGCCCACGCCCGGCAAGCGCAGGCAGCTACCAATTCAAGAGTGGATTCCGAAGCCGGAACTCACATTGTCTCCGCGAACAGCTCCCGCCCGATGAGCATGCGGCGGATCTCGCTGGTGCCGGCGCCGATCTCGTACAGCTTGGCGTCGCGCCACAGTCGTCCCAGCGGGTATTCGTTGATGTAGCCGTTGCCGCCGAACAGCTGGATGCCGTCGCCCGCCATCCTGGTGGCCATCTCGGCCGTCCAGAGGATGACGCTGGCGCAGTCCTTGCGCACCTGGCGCACGTGCTCCGAGCCCAGGGCGTCCAGGTTCTTGCCGATGGTGTAGAGGAAGGCGCGGCCGGCCTGCAGCACGGTGTACATGTCGGCCACCTTGCCCTGCACCAGCTGGAACTCGCCGATGCTCTGGCCGAACTGCCGGCGGTCGTGGATGTAGGGCACCACGTTGTCCATCACCGCCTGCATGATGCCGATGGGGCCGCCCGCCAGCACGGCGCGCTCGTAGTCCAGCCCGCTCATCAGCACCTTGGCGCCCATGTTCAGGCCGCCCAGGATGTTGGCCTCGGGCACCTCGACGTTGTCGAACACCATCTCGCCGGTGTGGCTGCCGCGCATGCCCAGCTTGTCGAGCTTCTGGGCCGTGGAAAAGCCCTTCATACCCTTCTCGACGATGAAGGCGGTGACGCCGCGCGCGCCCAGTTCCGGCTCGGTCTTGGCGTAGACCACCATGGTGTCGGCATCTGGCCCGTTGGTGATCCACATCTTGGTGCCGTTGAGCAGGTAGTAGCCACCCTTGTCCTCGGCGCGCAGCTTCATGCTGATGACGTCGGAGCCGGCGCCCGGCTCGCTCATGGCCAGCGCGCCCACGTGCTCGCCGCTGATGAGTTTGGGCAGGTACTTCTGCTTTTGTGCGTCGCTGCCGTTGCGCTTGATCTGGTTCACGCACAGGTTGCTGTGCGCGCCGTAGGAGAGGCCCACCGACGCGCTGGCGCGGCTGATCTCCTCCATGGCGATCATGTGCGCCAGGTAGCCCATGTCGGCGCCGCCGTACTGTTCGGGCACGGTGATGCCGAGCACGCCCAGTGCGCCCATCTTGGGCCACAGGTCCATGGGGAACTGGTCGTTTTTGTCGATCTCGGCCGCGCGCGGCGCGATCTCGGCCTGCGCGAAGTCGCGCACGGCGTCGCGCAGCGCGTCGATGTCTTCGCCGAGCTGGAAGTTCAGGCCTGGAAGGTTGCTCATGACGGGTCTCCTCGGAGTTTTTGACAATCTACAGAATTCAGATGACCGAAAGGCCTGTGAAGGGCCGCTCAAACGGCCGCGGAGCAGGCCAAGCCAGCGACCGCCGTGGCCGGGCTTGTACCGGCCAGTGGCGGTGTCCCCCCTCACGAAGTAAGAGGGGGGAAGGCGCGAAGCGACTCAGGGGGGTCATCTCAATACGTTTTGGGCACCGGCACCAGCGTCTGCTGCATCAGCGCGCACGGGCCTTCCTTGCCGAACTCGTCCACGTGCACCACCTCAGCGGAAGTCACGATCAGCCGCCGGCCCGGCTTGACCACACGGCCGATGGCGCGCAGCGCGCCGCCCTGGTAGCTGCCCAGGAAGTTGATCTTGTATTCGGCGGTGACCACTTCCATCCCCTCGGGGGCGAGGGTCAAGCCGGCGTAGCCACCGGCGATGTCGGCCACCGCGCCCATGGCGCCGCCATGAAAGCCGTCCTGTTGCTGCGTCACCTTGTCGGAGTACGGCAGCCAGATCTCCACCAGCCCCGGCTCCACGCGGCGCAGTTCGGCACCCAGGTGCCGCATCATGCCCTGGCGGGCAAAGCTCTGGGCCACGCGGTCATGGGCGGCCTGGGGGTCGGAAGCGGTACTCATCGGAACCCGTGATTGTGATTGACGTTTACGTAAACGTCAATCAACCCCTGACTGCCTTGGCGCCGGTCTTGGTGCCTGCCTTGGCGGGCCGCTCGATGCGCGCCAGCAGCGCGCGGGCCTCCTTCTCGTGCTCGCCGATCTCCTGCAGCGTGGCCTGCAGCTCCGCCTGCTGGGCCTCGAGCTGGGCGCGGTGACCTTCCAGGACCTGCAGGAACTTGCGCAGCTGCGGGCCGGTGTCGCGCGGGCTGTCGTACATGTCGATCAGCGACTTCGCCTCGTGCAGCGACAAACCCAGCCGCTTGGCGCGCAGCGTGAGCTTGAGCCGGGTGCGGTCGCGCGCGCTGTAGACGCGCTGGCGCCCGCCGGGGCCGGAGCGCGCCGGCTGCAGCAGGCCCATGTCCTCGTAGAAGCGCATGGCGCGCGGCGTCAGGTCGAACTCGCGCGCCAGGTCGCTGATGGAATAGGTGGTGGCCATGTGGGACGGGGTTGTCACGCACGCGCAGCACGCGGCGCGGTTCCTACCTAGAATGATCGATCGGTTGACGTGCACGTCAACTGCCGACCATCCTACCGCAGACCAGAACCCGCGCAACCCCCATGTCACTCGCCGCCGAACTCGAACGCGCCCTGCACTACCCGCTGGGCGACCAGCTGCCGCCACCCGGCCGCGCGACCGAGCTGCGCCCCGGCGTGAAGTGGCTGCGCATGCAGCTGCCTTTCGCGCTCGACCACATCAACCTCTGGCTGCTGCGCGACCGCTTCCAGGGCCGCGAAGGCTGGACAGTGGTCGACACCTGCATCGACCGCGCCGAATCCCGCGCCGACTGGGAGAAGGTCTTCGAGGCCGAGCTCGAAGGCCTGCCCATCGTGCGCGTGCTCGTCACCCACATGCACCCCGACCACGTGGGCCTGGCGCACTGGCTGTGCGAGCGCTGGAACGCGCCGCTGTGGATGAGCGGCACCGACTACCAGACCGCGCGCTACGCCTGCCAGGTGGTCAACAGCTTTGGCGGCGAGCGGCTGGCCGACTACTTCTTCAGCCACGGCATGACCGACCCGGCCGATCTGGAGCAGATCCGCAACCGCAAGAGCTACTACCGCGGCCTGGTGCCCGCCCTGCCGCCCAGCTACGCGCGGCTGATGGACGGCGCCACCGTCACCATCGGCGGGCTGGCCTGGCGCTGCATCGCCGGCTACGGCCACGCGCCCGAGCACATGGCGCTGTATTCCGAGCAGCTCAACATCCTGATCAGCGGCGACATGGTGCTGCCGCGCATCTCCACCAACGTCAGCGTGTACGAGATGGAGCCCGAGGCCGACTCGCTCACGCTGTTCCTCAACTCCATCGACCGCTTCCTGCCGCTGCCGGAAGACGTGCTGGTGCTGCCTTCGCACGGCAAGCCCTTCCACGGCCTGCACACGCGCATCGGCCAGCTGCACGACCACCACCGCGACCGGCTAGCCGAAGTGGTGGAAGCCGCGCGCGCCCGGCCCGTGAGCGCCTACGACATGCTGCCCGTGCTGTTCCGCCGCCCGCTCGACCTGCACCAGACCACCTTCGCCCTGGGCGAATCGGTGGCGCACCTGCACCGGCTGTGGCACGCCGGGCAGCTGGTGCGCACGCGGGATGAGCGGGGGATCTGGAGGTTCGGAACTCTCCCCTGAGCAGGGTTCGGGACACCCCCTGAGCAGGGTTCGGCACACCCCCCTGAGCCGCTGACGCGGCTTCCCCCCTCTTGCTGCGCGAGGGGGGACGACGCCACTGGCCGGTACAAGCCCGGCCACGGCGTCCGCTGGGTTGGCCTGCTCCGCGGCCTTCGGGGGTTGACTGACACCGCCTGCGAAGAAGGGTTGAGGGCTGGGTGTGCGCCGATGTTTTTCAAGGCTTTTGGGCGTCTGGCCCAGGCATGGCGGGCGTAGACAGCTCTTTTCTTGATAGCAACCTTGAAGTGGACCTCGCTCTGGGCATTCGCTCGCACGAGCAGTTGGACGACTTTTTGAAGGTGGTATCTTCCTCCACGGCAGGTAGCCGAGACAAGAGGGACGCCGTCGATTTTTTCAAGTCTTTTGAGCCTCCAGCCCAGTGATGGCGGGCGCAGGCAGCTCCCTTTTTCATAGCTCCTATACCGAATCGCGTTCATGCTGCAAGAACCGTTCGGGCTGAGCCTTTCGACAAGCTCAGGACAAACTTGCCTGCGCCTCACGCGGCGCGCAGGCAGGCTCAGCGCGAACGGTTGTGTATTTCTGAAGGCCCGTCGGCATGAAGCCGTACGCCGCGTGGCTCTGCCGCGCCGCGCCGCGCCGCGCCGATTTGCAGACATTTAGGCCTCCAGCCCAAGCAAGACGGCCGCAGGCAGCTCTTGTTTCAATAGCATTCTTCCGGCTCGACTGGGCGGCGCCAACCCACCACCGAACGCCCCAAAGCCGCCCCCGCTGGCGCGCAGGTGACGCCCGGCGGCGCGGGGGGCTGCTACCTTCGCCGGCTGTCAATCCACCACCAGTGCGCGGGCGCTGAAAGCCGCCTCGCCAACCCCACACCAGGAGACCCCCATGGACACCAGCCAGATGTTTTCCCTCAAGGGCCGCAGCGCCCTCATCACCGGCGGATCGCGTGGCATCGGCCGCATGATCGCTGAGGGCTTTCTGCGCCAGGGTGCGCGGGTCTACATCTCGGCCCGCAAGGCCGAGGCCTGCGACGCCACCGCCAAGGAGCTGTCGGCCATCGGCCACTGCGTCTCGCTGCCGGGCGACGTCTCCACGCTGGAAGGCGTGCAGCAGCTGGTGGCCGCCCTGCAGCAGCACGAGCAGACGCTGGACATCCTGGTCAACAACGCCGGCGCCGCCTGGGGCGCGCCCTACGACGAGTTTCCCGAAAGCGGCTGGGACAAGGTGGTCGACCTGAACCTCAAGGCGCCCTTCTTCCTGACCCAGGCGCTCACGCCCATGCTGCGCGCCGCCGCCACCGACCACCTGGCCAAGGTGATCCACATCGCCTCCATCGACGGCGTCTCGGTCAACCCGCAGGAAACCTATTCCTACGCGGCCAGCAAGGCCGGGCTGATTCACCTGACGCGGCGCATGGCGCTCAAGCTGGCGCCCGAGCGCATCGCCGTCAGCGCCATCGCGCCCGGCGCCTTCGCCTCCACCATGAACAAGGACGCGCGCGACCACGCCGACGAGGTGTCGCGCCGCATCCCGCTCGGCCGCATCGGCACCCCCGAGGACATGGCCGGCGCCGCCATCTTCCTGGCCTCCCGCGCCGGCGACTACGTGGTGGGCAGCACGCTCATCGTCGATGGCGGGGTGACCTGGGCGCGCGGCTGAGGGCGCCGACCGGGCCTTGATCCGGCAGGCAGCGCGCGCGTTCCGGAACTGCTATATATTGATTTGCGTAACAAGCCCATGAAGAGGATCGCATGTCCATCCCATCCGTTCTGAAATCCGCCGTGGCGGCACTGGCGCTCGTCGCCAGCGGCTCGCTGTTCGCCCAGGGCACGCCCATCAATGCGGCGGCGTTCGACGCGCTGGTGGCGCAGGGCCCGGTCGCCGACGCGGCCACCATCGCCGCCAGCCCCTGGGCCAGCAAGATCAAGCAGGCCGGCACGCTGCGCCTGGGCGGCACGCAGACCTCCAACCTTTTCTCGCTGCTGAACGAGAAGGACGGCAAGGCCCGCGGCTTCGACGCCGGTCTGGCCCAGCTGATCACCCGCTACATCCTGGGCGATGCGAGCAAGGTCCAGTTCACGCAGGTGACCTCGTCCACGCGCGAGCAGGTGCTCATCAACAACCAGGTCGACATGGTTCTGGCCACCTACTCCATCACCCCCGCCCGCGCCGAGAAGATTTCGTTCGCCGGCCCGTACTACACCTCGCAGGCAGGGGTGCTGGTCAAGGCCAGCAACAACGCCATCAAGTCGTACACCGACCTGGCCGACAAGAAGGTCGCCACGCAGGCGGGCTCCACCGGCCCTGCCATCCTGGCGCAGTACGCGCCCAAGGCGGTGGTGCAGGAGTTCCAGACCCACCAGGAAGCGCTCGACGCCCTGCGCCAGGGCCGCGTGGACGCCTACGTGACCGACTACACGCTGCTGCTCAACACCCTGAGCCTGGGCACCGGGGATGCCAAGCTGGCTGGCGCCCCGTTTGGCGCGCAAGACCCGTACGGCATCGGCTTGCCCAAGGGCTCCGACGGCGTGGCCTTCGTCAACGCCTTCTTGAAGAAGGTGGAAGCCGACGGCACCTGGGCCAAGCTCTGGACGATCTCGATCGGCCAGCGCACCGGCAGCACCGCCGTGCCGACGCCGCCCGCCATCCCGTAAGCGATGGGCGACGCGTCCAGGCTCCTGGCCGACTACGGGCCTGCCTTCGGGCAGGCCCTTTTTCTGACCTGGAAGCTCACGCTCGCGTCGTTCGTGCCTGGTTTCCTGCTCGGCGTGGTGGTGGCGGTGCTGCGCCTGCTGCCGCTGCCGCCGCTGCGCTTCGCGCTCACGGTCTACGTGGAGATCTTCCGCAACATCCCCAGCGTGGCGTTGCTGATCTTCATCGTGTTCGCGCTGCCCGACCTCAACGTCGTGATCGACTACGAGCCCAGCGTGGTCCTGACCCTGGCGCTGGTCTGCTCCGCCTTCACGGCGGACTACGTGCGCACCGGCATCAACACGGTGGACGGCGGCCAGATCGAGGCCGCCCTCAGCCTGGGCATGCGGCCCATCACCGTCATCACCTCGGTGGTGCTGCCGCAGGCGCTGCGCGCGGTGGTGCAGCCCATGACCTCGCTGCTGATCGCGCTCATGCTGTCGACCTCGCTGGCGTCGCAGGTGCCGTTTCCGGGCCGCGAACTCACCGCCCTGGTGGCCAAGATCGCCAACGACTCAGCCGCAGGCATGGCCGCCTTCGCGCTGGCGGCCGCGCTGTACGTGGCCAGCGGCCTGCTCATCGCCTGGGCTGGCGCCACGCTGGAGAAGAAGGTGCGGATCCTGCGATGAGCCGCACCCTGGAAGACATCCTGTTCGGTGCGCCACGCCCGCGCGCGATCGCCATCACGCGGGTGATGAGCGTGGTGGCGGCCGGCGTGCTGCTGCTGATGGCAGCGGGCATCGTGGCGCGGTTCCGTTCGGCCGGCCAGCTCGACGGCCGGCTGTGGGAATTCTTCGGCTGGCAGACCACCTGGGCCTTCCTGGCGAAGGGCCTGCTCGGTACGCTGGCGTCGGCGGCGATGGCCGGCGTCATCGCGCTGACGCTCGGGCTGCTGCTGCTGCTGGGGCGCCTGGCGCCGTCGCGACTGCTGCGCTGGCCGAGCATCGCGGTGATCGAGTTCCTGCGCGGCACGCCGACGCTGCTGCTGATCTACGTGTGCTTCCTGGTGCTGCCGTCGGTGGGCATCAAGATCAGCACCTACTGGATGCTGACGCTGCCCATCGGCCTCAGCACCGCCGCAGTGGTGGCCGAGGTCTACCGCGCCGGCGTGCTGGCCGTGCCCCGCGGCCAGACCGATGCGGCGCTGAGCCTGGGCATGACCCCGATCCAGGGCTTCTTCCTGATCGTCTTTCCGCAGGCCGTGCGCTACATCGTGCCGGCGCTGGTGGCGCAACTGGTCATCGTGGTCAAGGACACCACCTTCGGCTACGTCGTCACCTACGGCGAGCTGATGCAGAACGCCAAGGTGCTCATCGCCAACTACCACTCGCTGGTGCCCGTGTACCTGGTGGTGGCTGCGCTCTACTGCCTGGTGAACTATGCGACATCGTGGGCCAGCAGGCGGCTCGGGCGGCCGGTGCATTGAACCTGCCCGGTCACCGGGGGGAGCAAGACGCACCGGGCTGCGAATGCCGT
>ERZ795053.4378-NODE-4378-length-15324-cov-4.808108_pt1 | contig 15324 bp, 7 predicted proteins | sample MGYA00375137_ERZ795053 | MGnify/ENA primary metagenome ERZ795053 (study PRJEB30182, sample SAMN05720284) | activated sludge metagenome | isolation source: Anaerobic digester | place: Hong Kong | collected 2014-12-17 ... | reverse complement strand
CGACACGGAGTGGAAGCACTTCGACGACACGGTGTACGGTGGGGATTTCCTGCAGCACCAGCCGCCGGTGAAGGAGATGTGCGACTGGGCGCCGAAGATCATCGACCTGCTCGACCGCCTCGGCGTGACGTTCAACCGCTCGCCCGAGGGGTATCGCGACCAGCGGCGCTTCGGCGGGACGCTGTACAAGCGGACCGCGTTCGCGGGCGCGACGACCGGCCAGCAGTTGCTCTACGCCCTGGACGACCAGGTGCGGCACTGGGAGGCCGAGGGGCGCATCACCAAGTACGAGTACCACGATTTCCTGGGGCCGGTGCTGGACGACAACGGCGTCTGCCGCGGCGCAGTCGTGCAGAACCTGTTCACGATGGAGATCCGGGCGCTGCCGGCGTCGGCGGTCGTGCTCGGGACGGGCGGCAACGGGCTGGTCTTCGGCCGCAGCACGATGTCGACGATCTGCACGGGCAGCGCGGCGGCGCGGGCGTTCCGCGCCGGCGTGAAGTACGGCAACGGCGAGTTCATGCAGGTGCACCCGACGGCGATTCCGGGCACCGACAAGCTGCGCTTGATGAGCGAGAGCGCCCGCGGCGAAGGCGGCCGGGTGTGGGTGCCGAAGAAGGCGCAGGATCCGCGGGACCCGCGCGACATTCCGGCGAGCGAGCGATACTGCTTCCTGGAGGAGCGGTATCCGACGTACGGCAACCTGGTGCCGCGTGACATCGCGACGCGCGAGATTTTCGACGTCTGCGTGAACATGGGCCTGAGCGTCGAGAAGGAGCGGCTGTGCGTGTTCCTGGACGTCACCGAGCTGCCGCCGGAGACGCTGCACAAGCTCGACGGGATCCTGGAGATTTACGAGAAGTTCCAGGGGATGAACCCGCGGGTGACGCCCATGAAGATTTTCCCGGCCATCCACTACTCGATGGGCGGGATGTGGACGGACTACGCGAAGGACGAGAAGACCGGCGGGCTGATTGCGGGAGATCCGCGGAACCAGCACACCAACGTGCCGGGGATCTACGCGATCGGCGAGGCGGACTACCACTACCACGGCGGCAACCGGCTCGGGGCGAATTCGCTCTTGAGCTGCATTTTCAGCGGGTTGCTGGTGGCGCCGTGCGTGACGAACTACGCGAAGACGGTGAAGGGCGCGGCGCCGGCGAAGCTGCTCGAGGACGCGGCGAAGGCCGAGAAGAAGCGGGGCGACGACTTCGCGAAGTCGAGCGGGCAGGAGAATCCGCGGCAGATCCACGCCGAGCTGGGCGACATCATGACGCGCAACGTCACGGTGGTCCGGTACAACAAGGCGCTGGAGGAGACGCTGGCGAAGATCGACGAACTCGAGGACCGCTTCGGGCGGATCGGGTGCCCGGACGGCGGGAACTGGACGAACCAGACGGTCACGTTCATCCGGGCGCTGGCCGATATGATCATGATGGCGCGGGTGATCACGCGGGGGGCGCTGCAGCGGGACGAGTGCCGCGGGGCGCACTTCAAGCCCGATTTCCAGATTCCCGCGCCGAAGTCGGACGATCCGGCGGAGTTGCACCAGCAGGCGGAGGAGTGGTGCCGGGCGTTCCAGGAGCGCAACGACAAGTGGCTCAAGTCGACCGTGGTGGAATACAACCAGGGTGACCTGATCTTCACGTACGAGGACGTGGACACCTCGCTGATTCCGCCGCGGCCGCGGACGTACGGCCTGAAGGGGGCGGAGATCATCGAGAAGGTTTGGAAGGAAATGCAGCGGCAGCGCGGCGTCCAGCCGGCTGCCGTCTGACGCGTCGCGGCCGCTGAGGCGGTGGAAGCGACGCGATACGGACGGTTGAGAATTCAATCATCAAGGTAACGGCCATGGCCCAAGATGTGATCGTGCACATCCAGCGGAAGGACAGCCCCGACGGCGCCACCTACCGGCAGACGTTCCACGTCCCGTACGAGGACGGCATGAACATCACCACGGTGCTGCAGCGGATTTCGGCGCAGCCGGTGACGGACGAGGGCGAGCACACGGCGCCGGTGGCTTACGACGCGTGCTGCCTGGAGGAGGTGTGCGGGGCGTGCACGATGGTGATCAACGGCCACGTGCGGCAGGCGTGCTCGGCGCTGGTGGACAACCTGCTGAAGGAGCAGCCGGAGATCACGCTGGAGCCGATGACGAAATTCCCGGTGGTGCGCGACCTGCTGGTCGACCGTTCGCGGCTCTTCAACGCGTTGAAGCGTTCGAAGGCGTGGGTGTCGGTGGACGGTTACTGGGACCGCGGCTCGGGTCCGCTGATGGCGCCGCGTGACCAGGAGGAGGCTTACCCCCTGTCGCGGTGCATGAGTTGCGGCTGCTGCCTGGAGGCGTGCCCGCAGTACAACGACAAGGAGGATTTCATCGGGCCGCACGCGGTGAGCCAGATCGTGCTGTACAACACGGTGCCGGCGGGGCAGAGCATTGCGCCCGAGCGGCTCGACGTGCTGGCGGGTCCGGGCGGCATCGCCGCCTGTGGAAACGCGCAGAATTGTGTCAAGGTTTGTCCGAAAGAGATTCCCCTGACCACTTCCATCGCCAAGGCCGGGCGGGCTGCGACCGGCCATGCTATCCGCCGCTGGTTCCGCCGATAGAATCAGCGACGGAGGTAAAGGACCATGCTGATGATGACCGGATGTCGTGTGCGCGCCGTCTCGCGGCGCTGTCTGTTCGTATTTGCGCTCTGCCTGGTAGCGGCGCCGACGGCGCGGGCGGTCGACTGGAAGAATCCGCCGCAGGGGGAGATCAGCGACGACTGGATGCTGATCGAGCTCGAGGGCCAGAAGGTCGGCTACGGGCACATCCAGATGAGCCGCGAGGGCGACGAGATTCACACCACGAATCTCATGTCGCTGGTGCTCAAGCGGGCCGGATCGAGCGTGCCCATCAAGGTGCTGCAGACGACGACCGAGACCGTGAACGGCGACGTCGTCGAGTTCAGCTCGCGGATGGATGCGTCGGCGCAGGCGATGCACAAGCAGGGGCGGGTCGAGGACGGCACGGTCTACGTCACGTCCGACCAGTTCGGCATGCAGATGAAGAGTCAGCATCCGTTTCCTGAGGGCGCGGTGATGAGCTGGGGGGCGCTGCGCAAGCAGGCCCAGATGGGCTACGCGCCCGGCACGAAGTACGCGGTGCAGATCTACGAGCCGATGTTCTCCGAGAGCGCCGGCGTGACCGTGGAGACGCAGATCGGGGACAAGGAGGAGATCGAGGTCGAGGGCAAGAAGGTGCCCGCGATCCGCACCGAGCAGCAGATGATGGGCGTGTCGACCACGGTGTGGATCGACAGCGATCACGAGGTGCTGCGGACCGAAATGCCGCTGATGGGCATTCCCATGGTGATGACGCGGTCGACGCGCGAAAAGGCCCTGGCGGAGTTCAGTCCGCCGGAGTTTTTCATGCCGACGACGATCCGTTCGCCGCGCAGCATCGATCGCAAGAACGCCCGCGCGATCGAGTTCGTGCTGCGGTTGAAGGACCGGTCGGTCGCGATGCCGAAGCTGCCCAAGACGGACATGCAGACGCCGTCGGACGTGACGAGCAACTCGGTGCACCTGACGGTGAAGCGGCTGGATCACCAGGCGCTCGCCCAGACGCCGCCGCAGAAGTACGGGGCGGACATGCAGCCGTACCTGGCTCCGAACCCGGTGATCAACTGCGACGACCCGGCGGTGCAGGCGATGGCCAAGGAGGCGAAGGGCGACGCGAAGACGCCGTACGAGGTGGCGGACAACCTGCGCCGATACGTGACGGACGTGATCAAGGATAAGAATCTCAACGTCGGTTTTGCGACGGCGAGCGAGGTCTGCCGGAACAAGGAGGGGGACTGCAGCGAGCACGCCGTGCTGCTGGCGGCGTTGGGGCGGGCGTGCGGTCTGCCGGCCCGGGTGGTGACGGGGCTGGTGTACGTGCCGGTTTTCGGGGGGAGCGACGACATTTTCGGGTTCCACATGTGGACCCAGTTCCGGCTCGGGGACACCTGGGCGGACTTCGACGCGGCCCAGCGTGAATCCGACTGCAATCCGACGCACATCGCGTTCAGCGTGACCTCGCTGGACGGTGCGGGGTTGGGGCAGATTGCGCTGGATCTGGTGAACGTGATCGGGAACCTCGAAATCGACGTGGTTCGCGTCGATGACGGGACGGCGGCAGCCGGCGGCTAGGCGAAGGGGGCGTTTCGCCCCCGCGGGCTGCGATTGGAGCTTCCCTTCATACGCTGCCCGGCTACAATGTGGGCGTGAAATCGGCGGTCTGCCCCAGGTTCACACCGGCAGGTCCGCCCGTCAGGCGGGTGTCAGCCCGCCGCGGTACATCTTTACCCGGCCTGTGCTCGAGCAGGTCGCGGCCTGGAGCGTTCGCGTGAAGGATCGAGCCATCGTTATTTTGACCGCCGTCGTGGTTGTGGTTGTGGCCGGCGGGGTCTGGTTGTTCGTACCTACCCTCGAGTCGCCGGAGCGCAAGCTGGACGAGCGCGTGGGCGCGTCGGCGGAGCGGGCGCGGCGGACCGTCGCGCAGTTCGACGCCGAGACGGATGCAGCCGCGGCGCTCGTGGATCGCGCGGGGCTCGCGGCGGACGTGACGCCGGAGAAGATCGACGAAGTGGTGAACGCCAACGAGCAGCCGGCGCAGGAGGCGGTGGCTGCCGAGCAGGAGCGGTTGCAGGCGTTGCAGAAATCGGCCGTGGCGCGCATGCGTCAGCTCGATGCGGAGTTCACGGAGCTGGATCGCAACGCGCAGTTGACGCCGCCGGCAGCCCCGACGTTCAACCAGAACCCGGAGGCGATGAAGCGCGATCTGGCCAAGGGCATCCAGCAGCGCGAGAAGTTTCTCGCCGAGAATCGGGCGCTGGTGAACCAGGCGCTGACGGACGCGAAGGCAGCGCTGCAGGATCAGGAAGGGGATGCGTCGGGCCGGAACAGCCCGGTGGCGAACCAGCTCAGCGGCATGGCGCTGATCCAGGAGGCTGCGGCTGCCGAGCGCGAAGCGACGCTGCACCGCCAGGAAGTAGCGACGCGTCTGTACGACATGCGCGAAGACGTGCGGTCGCGGGCGGAGGCGGCGGCCAACACGGGCGTCGTGAAGGCGAGCGACATCAACGAAACGATCGCGGATCGTGAGGAGACGCTGAAGAAAGCCCAGGCGGCGCACGCAAAGATGCAGGAACAGGTGACCGACCTGCAGCAGCGGATCGACGGTCTGCAGCGGCAAATCGACGAGCAGGATGCGATCGCGGCGGATGCGCGGACGCGGATGGAAGCGCTGTCGGATCGGGGCATCGACTACGGCGATCCGAACGCAGCCGCGGACTTTGCGACGGCGTACAACGAGGCCGCGCATGCGTATCGCGTGGCGGTCCGGACCAAGCACACCCTGCAGTACGGCGGGTTGGAGAACGCCCGGATCGACAGCAGCGGCGATCTGCTGAAGGGCGAGTTTGTCTCGGCGACGCCGGGCGGCACGGTACAGTCGGTCGAGGGGCTGGTGGATCTGCAGAGCGATCTTGCGGTCGCGCAGGGCGATCTGGACGGTGCAGCCACGCAGGTGCGGATAGCGGAAACGCAACTGGCTGCGGCGAAGGCGACTCGCGAGCAACTGCAGCAGCGCGAGGACAACGCGGGCACGCGCATGGCGTCGCTGGCCGACAAGATCGCGAAGGACTTCACGGTGTACCAGCAGGCGGCGGACGCGACGCAGGCCGCGGAGGATCTGGCGATTCGCAAGTACCGCGATGCGGCTTCGGCGTTCAACAACGCGCAGTCGGCGCAGGCGCAGATGGTGCAGGCGGTCCCCGCGGATCTGCCGGCCGACGCGAAGGATCGCTCGCCGTACAAGTACATCGAGGACGACAACTGGATCGGCGCCGAGGCGAAGTCGGAGGCCGCGGACGCGCAGGTGGCGGCTGCGCTGGTCTGCAACGCCCGCATCAAGCGTCTGCAGCACGCCCTCGCGGTGCTGGACGAGGTGAACACGGCGGTCCCGCTTGCGGCGTACGATCGCGGTGCGATCGAGCAGCAGATCGCCACGACGCGGGACGAGGGAATCGAACTGGCCGAGAAGGCGACGCGGGCGCTGGAGTCGGCGGCGCGGGACCTGAAGAACCACTGGACGGTGGCGGCGTCGGTCGCGGCGGCGAACTACGTGATGTCGCTGTTCGGCCGGCCGGAGCTGCGCAACCTGGCGATGCAGAACTACGCCGAGGTGGTGAAGGGACGCGAGGACAATCCGGAGGTACGGCCGTACCGGATGCGCTTCGAGCAGTTGCGTTCCACGGCGGCGAAGGCCGAGGCGACGCCGTAGCGCGAGGAGTGCTTTAGCCCGCCGCTACGGGCCACCCAATATCTGCGTGAAGATATCCAGGTCGACGGTGTCGAGCGCATCGTCGCCGTTGAGATCGCCCGGTTCGCACGCGGGCGCCAGGACCGGCGCGGTCCAGCACGTCTGCAGCGCGGCGAAGTCGGCCAGGTCCACATCACCATCGCTGTCGAAGTCGCCGTCGCCAACGGCGGGGCAGTTGAAGGCGGTGATGGAGACGGCGTCGACGCCGGCCTCGACCACGTCACCCGGGGGAATATCGTAGGCCGTGAAACGCAGGTGGAACGTGGCGGATGCGGGGATTTCTGAACCGATCTCCACGGTTTCCTCACGCCAGGCGGCGAGCCCGCCGGAGTAGCTGCGCAGGGTCTGCCAGTTGGTGCCGGCAGCGTCGGTCGCGTACTCGACGAGCAGGCCGTCCTCCGGGCCCATTGTGCCACTCGGGGCAGCCGGGTAGTCGTTGAGCCAGACCGCGAAGTGCAGCGTGCCGCCGGCGGAGACGTCGATCACCGGCGAACGCAGGTAGGCGTAGCCGTTGTCCACGTCGTTGGCCGGGTAGTCGGTACCGTTTTCCGTCACGTAGCACTGGCCGGAGCCGTCGAAGTCAGCCGGCGGATCGCCGCGGTCCTGGTTCACCGGCACGCCGCGCTCCCAGTTGCCGTCGACGGCGCCGCTGGAGGCGGAAACGGTCCAGCCCTGATCGGTCTCGAAGTCGTCGGCAAATGCAGCCAACACAACGCCGACGGTCGCGACGTTCACCGTGGCGGGTGCATCGGGCGGATCGGTGACGACCGTGCCGAGGTCACCCTCGACCGAGATGTAGAACTCGGGCGTGTCGCTGCACACCGCACGGGGCAGCAACGCTGTGTAGAGGTTGCCGCCCTGGGGTGTCAGGAGCGTCGAGGCGTACGCGCCGCCGTCAAAGCGGTAAAAGAGCCGTGTTTCCGCGGGCACCGGCGTCTCGTTGAGCGGGGTGATTTCGACATCGAACGGCGTGGGTACGCCGGGAGCGACGGCGGCTGGAGCGCCGTTGGGCAGGTCGATCAGCAGGGCCGGCGAGTTGATGGTGAAGTCGGCGTTGGACACGTCGAAGAAGATGTTGCCGACGGCTGCCACCTTGACGCGGGCGTGCGTCGTCGAGCCGACGCTGAAGCTCACGGCTTCGCTGCCGTCGTTGGGGGTGCCGGCGGCGAGCATCACGGGGAAGGTGAGGCCGCCGTTGGTCGAGAGCATGATGTCGACGCTGGCGGCGCTGACGGCGCCGACATTCGTATTGGCGACGTTCCAGGTGACCGTGCCGCTGTCGGTCCAGACTTCGGAGCCGGTATTCGGCGAGGAGACGGTAAACGGGCCCGCGGTCGCATCGACGGCGACCTGCATGTCATCCTCGCCGAGTCCGCCGCCGTCGGTGCGGTTGTCGCGCACGACCACGCGGAAGTTCAGGATGCGCTGCGAGTTGGGCAACTGCTCGCCGAAGGGCGTGGTGTTGTTGAGCAGCTCCGCCAGGCGCGGAAAGGTGCGCGTGGGATCGCTCGTCGGCGGCCAGCAGCGAAACAGCGGGCCGGAGCCGGCGTCGGGATCGGTGACGGCAGCCGCCGGGCCGAGGTCACGTTCTTCCCAACTGTAGGTCAGCGGGTCGCCGTCGGAGTCGGAACCGGCGGCGGTCAGCGTGAAGGGCGTCTGCCGCGGAATGGTGTAGTTGGCGCCGGCGTTCACGGTCGGGTTGGTGTTGCCGTTGGCGGTCGTCGAGCCGCAGGTGGAGCCGCTGCCGAAGGTGATGAAATTGCGGATCTGGCGGATGCTTTCGCTGTGGAAGAACGGGTCGGCATGGGCCTGCAGGTTGTCGGTGCCGCAGATGCCGGGGTAGGCCATGATGGTGGAGCCGCTGCCGGGTTCGTAGGCGCTGGTGAGTACGCGCTGACCGGTGTTGCCGCAGAAGCCGGTGACGCTGTTGAAGGTGTGCTGGGCGGAAAACTGGTGGCCGAATTCGTGGCTGACGTAGTCGATGTAGAACGGGTCGCCGATCGGGTTGGATATTCCCGTGGCGGCCTGGGCCTTCTGGCCACTCTGGCAGACGGTACCGAGCGTGGCGAGGCCGCCGCCACCCGTGGCGAAGACGTGGCCGATGTCGTAGTTGCCGTCACCGATGATGGCGTCGATGTTGGCCTGGTTTTGCGATATCAGGGTCGAACTGCTGCCGTTGGTGTAGGGATCGGGCTCGGAGGTGTAGATCAGCGCGTCGTTGTTGGCCACGATGGTGAAGCGAATGCCGAACTCGGTCTCGTACAGGCCGGTGACGCGGTTGATGGCGGTGGTGATGGCCGCCATGCCGGCAAGCACGGTTCCGCCGTGGTAGTTGGTGTATTCCTGGGTGGCGGCGACGGCGAGGCGATACGTGCGCATCTGGCTGTCCACGCGCGGCGTGGGCAGGTTCGTGTCATCGGGAGCGGGCGTGCTGGCGACGGCGCAGGCGAAGTCGTCCGCGGCGCGGCGGAAGTCGCGTTTGTAGTAGGATACGTGGTTCACGGCGTCCTCGAGGCTGGCGGGGTCGATGTAGACCGCCCCGTGCGGCGAGAGGATCTGCGCGTGAAAACCCGCGGGCGTACGGTCGAAGCGGACGGTCGCCCGCGGATCGTCGAGGCCCTGGCCGGCATAGGTGTGCAGTTCGGGATAAGCCTCCGCGAGTTCGGGGGCCAGGATGGGGGATTCGACGAAGCGGAAGCGAGCGAACGAGCCGTCGGGCATGGGGAGCAGGATGACCGCCTGCTGCCGGCCGGCGTCGACCGAGTTTTCCAGGGGCGCGGCGGCGAGGACCGCGTCCAGGGCGGCGGGCGCCAGTTCGACGGTCTGGTAACGTTCCAGGCCGAGGTCGACGAGGGTGTTCCGGGCGGGCGAGGCGCTTCCTGTGGCCCAGATACCGTCGGCCGACTGCCGGGCGCTGTCAGCCGCCCGGACGTGGGGCGCGAGCAGCGCGCACACCGCTATGGTCAGGCCGAGGGTAAAAGCGCGTCGCCGCGCGCGCCGGTGCACATTGCTGATGTTCGGGCGCTCCTTCTGCGCCATGGACGGCCCCTCCGCGTACCCGCCGGACATGTTGTGTGAAGACCCCGGCAACGAGTATAGGGGGTCGCACAGCCGCATTCAACGGGCGACGCGGGCGTCCGCATGACAACATGTGTCGCGGGCGTTTCGGACTTGCTGCCGGAGGGGCACCGGCCGAGAATGCGCCGCTGAACCGCAACGACCCGAACCGCGTCCAGCCGGCTGATCGACCCGGCCAACCGAAAAAACCATGAAGTATTTTGTCAAACGCGACCTCGACGGCTTTTTCGGACTCTTCATCGACAACCTGGTGCAGTTGCTGCTGATCGTCGGGCTGTGCGGCGGCCTGTGCGGGATGAGCGGGCCGGACGCGCGGTTCATCTACGCCCATATTCTGCCCGGGGCAGCCGTTTCGATCCTGCTGGGCAATCTGTTCTACGCGTGGCAGGCACGGCGCGTGGCGCGGCGCGAGGGGCGCGACGACGTGACGGCGCTGCCCTACGGGATCAACACGCCGTCGCTGCTGGTGTACGTGTTTTTCGTCATGGTGCCGGCGTACCAGCGCACGCACGATGCGGAGTTCGCGTGGAAGATGGGTCTGTTCGCGTCGCTGGGGAGCGGGGCGATCGAGTTCGGCGGTGCGTTCGTCGCGGAGTGGGTGCGGCGGCACACGCCGCGGGCGGCGCTGCTGGCGACGCTGGCGGGCATCGCGATCGGGTTCATCTCGATGACGTTTGCGCTCGAGATCTGGGTGCGGCCGGTGGTGGCGATGGCGGCGCTGGCGGTCGTGCTGCTGGCGCTGTTCGGGCGCGTGCGTTTTCCGGGCGGGATGCCGGGCGGATTCGTGGCGGTGCTGATCGGGACGCTGCTGGCCTGGCGTTTGCCGGAGGCGTGGACGGGCATCAGCATGGGGGCGATCGTGCCGCCGAGCGGTTGGCAATTGCCGCACTGGGCGGGTGGGGCGGTCGCGAGCGTGTTCGCGCTGCCGCGGCAGGAGTGGCTCGCGCTGCTGTCGGTGATCGTGCCGATGGGGCTTTTCAACGTGGTCGGGAGCCTGCAGAACATCGAGAGCGCCGAGGCGGCGGGCGATAAGTTCGACACGCGTTCGTCGCTGGCGGTGAACGGGCTGGGCACGATCGCGGGGGCGCTGTTCGGCAGTTGTTTTCCCACGACGATCTACATCGGGCATCCGGGCTGGAAAGGGTTGGGGGCTCGGGCGGGGTACTCGACGCTCAACGGGCTCGTCATCACGCTGATCTGCCTGGGCGGGGCGGTGGCGACGGTGAACAGCCTGGTGCCGATTGAGGCGGGCATCGCGATCGTGGTGTGGATCGGCGTGGTGATCACCGCGCAGGCGTTTCAGGCGACGCCGCGGGCGCACGCCCCGGCGGTGGCCCTGGGGCTTTTCCCAGCGATCGCGGCGTGGGGCACGACGGTGATGGCGGGGGCGTTCGCGGCCTCCGGCGGGCTCACCCTCGAGCAGGTGCTGCGTGCGAACGGCGGGGCGGACGTCAACGGCTTTCTGATCCACGGTCTGCTGCTGATGGAGCGGGGCTACATCTTCACGTGCATGATCGTCGCGGCGATCGCGGCGCTGCTGATCGAGCGCCGGCTGCGGGCGGCGGCGGTGTGGTCGCTGGTGGCGGCGGGTCTGACGTTCGTCGGCCTGATGCACGCGTATCAGCTCTCGGGCAACGTGCTCGATTACTTCATGATCGTGCAGGCGGCGCCCGCGGACTCAGCAGCCGGTCCCCTCGCGACCCGGGCGTACACGGTGGCCGCGGGTTACCTGATCATGGCGGGTATCTATTTCGTCGCGGATCTGCTGGGGGCGGCGCGCGGCGCGCCGGCGGAACCTGCGCACGCTTGACATTTCGCAAATCGCGCAGTACGGTAATTACGTCATGAACGGCATCGTTCTCATCTGCACGTTGTTCCATCAACACGGCCATCAGCGAGGTCGACCGGAGCGCGTGCGCCCGCGCGGGTAATTTCCCGCGACAGGTGAAAGCAGCCTATGAACCGGTCGACCGCGAAGGTCGGCCGGTTTTTTTGTAGGCGCGTAGCGCCGGACTGCACGCAGCGCGGAGCTGCGCGCGATGCGGAGACGGTGTGCGCCGACACTGCGGCGCGCTGGTGTAGCGGCAGCATCGCGCACTTTGAATGCGCGGGTGCGGGTTCAACTCCCGCGCGCGCCGTGGGGATCGTCCGCGCCGACAGAAGGTGCGGGCGCGCTGCCGGCTGTAGCTCAAGGGTCAGAGCACCGCGCTGTGAACGCGGGGATACGGGTTCGAGTCCCGTCGGTCGGCCATTCAAGTCCTCGCAGGGATGGCTAGGGTATATGCCTCAGCGAGGCTGGGAACAACAGTTGTAGCGTCGCACGGTGTTCATGCCTCGTCGATCGGAAGTTCCTGGTCGTGCGGCATAGTGGAGGGGATGCCTCGGGGCAACTCGGCTCTTTCGTGCTAGGAGCTTCAGTCGACCGTGAATCGCCGCTTGACCGCGGAGGGGCAGCTCGGAGCATCGGTCGCTGAGGCGACCACGTGAATCCAGTGCAACGCATCAATCCTGCGCGGGTGGCACGAGTCCACTGACATCAGTCTGAAAAAAAACGCCTTTGTGTGAGGGCGTGCACATCCGCATTTCGCATTTGCTTTCGGAGACGAGGGGGCGGGATCGGGCCCGAGTGGGTGTGCTCGATCAGGAAGCTTCGCGTTGTGGCCGTCGCGGCGGTGCGCCGCGTCGGATCCGATTGCAATCGGCGGAAGTTCCGGATTCTCATGGACTGTTCAGACAGGAGAGAAATCATGGTCAGAAGTGGAATTGCAGGTATGGTGCTCGCAGCCGGGCTCATGGTTCCGTGCGTCGCCCGGGCGGCGATCGTGATCCAGGCGCAGGGCGAGCAGTCGATCGACGTGTCGCCGGGGTTCTGGTCGATTCGCAACAACTCGTCGCGCGACCTGGTGCGGATCGAGCTGGATCTGCCGGGCGACTCTCACCGCTTTGATTCCAACTACGGCGTGCACCTTTTCGACTTCGCCAATTTCGACATCAACGATGCGAACTTCTCGTTTCCGGGTGACAACGGCGACAACCTTCGGGTGCGGTTCACGCCCGGGTCCTTCATGAACAACGCGTCGCTCTCGTTCTTCGTGGATGTGGACGAGTATGTCTACTACGCGCGGGACATGACGGGCATCACTGTCGTCGCCGAGTTTGCCGACGGAACGACGGAGAGCGATGTTTTTCGGCACGTTGACGACAATCCCTACTACGATTTCCGGCCTGATGGAGCGGGCGCCGCGCTGGTGCCCGAGCCCTCGACGCTGTCCGCGATGGCGGGATTCGCGCTGTTGGCGCTGCGCCGGCGCCGTCGTCGTCGCTGATCGTCAATTCGGCGCCGATGGCCGGGGCGGATTCCCGCGAGGGGATCCGCCCCGGCGTCAAATACTAGTGGCTGCCCTTCTTCGGCGCGGGCTTGCCGGTGGCCGGTTTGGGCGTGCTCGGCGGATTGGCCTTGGGCGGCTGGCCGGGCGTTGCGGGCGGCTGGGGTTTACCCTTGTTGGGCATGCTGCTCACGGGAATTCTCCATACGGGCGTCCGGGGGACGCCTGGAAAGACGGCGCGCCGTCCGCATCTTGCGCGATGCGAACCTGGCGGCGCGCCGAAGCGCACGTTCGATGCTCGGCACCCGGCGCGATCGCGTGCATGACCCGCAGCGCGCGGTGGCAAGGTATCGGGCGGTTCAGATGATCAGGGAAACCCGGGTGACGGAACCCATGTCGACCTGCCACTCTTTTCGGGTGGCAGCCGATCCAGGGGAGTGCTTCGGGAGGGGTGCGACCTTCATCCGGGCTTGCACGCGCCGGCAGACACCCACCGCTCCTCTGTATGCGGGATAGTATACACCACGATTGCGGTGCGCGACGGCTGCGTCGGCAACCGGCGCGCAACAAAGTTCCGGCGGAACCGCCGATCGCATGTGGCGCAAAGCGGCACTTTGAAGCGGCGTTCTCGCTGTCGGCAATGCGGCGGACTGGTCGGTCAGTTCGGCCCGCGGGTGCTGAGCTGAGCGGTGAAGGCCGCCAGATCGGCGGCGCCGATGACCCCGCTGCCCGTCATCTTGCCGGCGGCGCAGGCGCCCAGGCCGGGTGCGCCGAAGCAGTCCTGGAACGCGCGGAAGTCGTAGAGGTCGACGTCGCCGTCGGAATCGAAATCACCGTCACCGTAGGGCCGGCAGTCGTCGGTCGTCTCGGAGCACCAGGTGGCGCCAGCGCAGGGGGCGGGTCCGAATGAGCACATGCCGAAGTCGTCGCAGGTTTCGGTGCCGGTGCAGAAGAGGCCGTCGCTGCACTGGGCGTCCGACGTGCAGGCGCAGACCGGGCAGGGGCCGCCGCAATCGATGCGGGTTTCGCCCTGGTTGAGGATGCCGTCGCTGCAGGTCGCGGCGACGACGATCTCGTAGAGGTTCGGCCGGTAGTGCTCGAGCGAGCAGCGCATGCGCTTGGCCTGCTCGGGCGTGAACTCCGTCATGCACAGGTCATCGGTGTAGTCCATGTAGTTGTGGATGGGGTCGGCGCTGCTACAACTGCTCGACGCGGAGCAGCCGTAGTTGGGGCCCGACTCGCGGTTCGTGTCGCAAATGCGATCGCCCGAGGTGTAGCAGCCCGCGGTGGTCCCGCAGCCGTTGTCGAAGGTATGCCAGAGGCCGAGGTAGTGGCCCACTTCGTGCGTGACGGTCCGGCCCTGGTTGTAGGGCGGGCCGATGGGAGCGTTGCGGCCGAAGGAATCCCAGAGAATGACCACGCGGTCGGAGGTCGAGCCGACGAGGCCGCCCTGCGGCAGGTCGGGCACGTAGCCCAAGTAGCCGCCTGCGGTGTTGGTGTAGATGTTGAGGTAGCGGTTGGTGTCCCAGGCCAGGGACGTCCAGTAGCTGCCGCCGTCGTTGTACCAGGTGGAGTTGTTCGAATAGGTGATGCCAGTGGTGGGATTGCCGCTGGGATCCACCGTGGCGAGGTAGAACTCGATCTGCACGTCGGTTCCGTTCTCGCCGTTGCTGCCGAGGATCGCCAGGAAGTCCTCGTTGAGGATGTCGATCTGCGACTGGACGAGGGCGGCGCTGATGTTGCCGCTCGAGCCGGAGCTGTTGCGGAGCACGTGCACGACGACCGGAATGCGGTATTTCACCACGGAGGGATCATACACGCCGGAGGGGTTGGTGTTGTTGAACGTACAGTCGGCGGAGGATCCGGCGCGTTCGAGGGCGACATCGACGCCGGTGGGAGCAGCGCCGCAGCGCAGTCCGTTCTGGCGGAAGTAGTCCGATTGCACGTACGCGCGCCAGGAGTCGAACGTCTGGTCGCCGGCGATGATGCTGCCGTTGTCCGCCTCGACCGCCAGGGGAACGCGCTGGGCGGGCGTCTGGGCGTCGAGTTGCTGCGCTGATGCCGATGCTGCAAGGAGTGCCGATGCCAACAGGGTCCCGCACGCGAGGTTGGTGCGCATAGTATCAATTCCCAAATGAGATTTTCGATCCGACCGTCCACACACACAGATGTGGCGGCCCCAAGCCCGTGGCCGCCATCAGCGAGTATACCTGGCGCATATGGCGTGCGTGATTCCCGTGTGTATCCGAAGTGTGAATTTGCCGGCTGAGCTACTGGCGCTGCGGGCCGTCCGTAGCCGGTGCCGGACCGGCCGTCGGCGCGGTACGCGCCGGGCGGCGGGCTGGCCCGACCAGCGCCACGCCGCCGAGCACGACGATTCCGCCGCACACGCCCATCCAGGTCAGCCGTTCGCCGAGCACGATCTGCGCGGCGAGCAGCGTCGCGAAGGGCTCGAGGTAAAGGTACGCGCCGGTCGCCGAAGAGCCGATCGAGCCGATGGCGACGTTCCACAGGACGCACGCCGCTCCCGACGAGACGGCGCCGAGAAAGACGACGGCGAGGAGGGGG
>ERZ795053.4377-NODE-4377-length-15325-cov-15.274460_pt1 | contig 15325 bp, 15 predicted proteins | sample MGYA00375137_ERZ795053 | MGnify/ENA primary metagenome ERZ795053 (study PRJEB30182, sample SAMN05720284) | activated sludge metagenome | isolation source: Anaerobic digester | place: Hong Kong | collected 2014-12-17 ... | reverse complement strand
AATTATTTTTCAGACAGGAGAAAATGACAATGGCCTCTAAATTCACAGATAAACTGAACCGGATTCTTCATCACAAAGAAGATGAATCAACTATGCAACCGGAACCGGCTCAAAAGAAAAAGCCTGAAATATCAGCTCCGGGGAAAACTGTTAAAGAGAAAGAACCTCAGCAGCAGAACAAACCACGCTCAGAAATTGAAAACAGAGAGAAATCTAAAGATAAAAAAACTGACCGCATAAATGATCTTAAAAATTTCATGGGGCATGTCATTGAGCCTGAAGAGAGAACACTAAAAAACTACATCGATTTTAATTTCTGGAAATCAAAAAGAGAGCTATACAAAGGACTGCGCGAAAAAGAGAAGCAGGATCAGAATGTCTACCAGAACCTTTTTAACGGAGCCAGCCCCACACTTGAATATTATATTCTCACAGTCCTGTCCTGTCTTATTGCCACAACAGGCCTGCTGCAGGGCTCAACAGCCACAATAATCGGCGCCATGATTGTCGCCCCTCTTATGACGCCGATACTTGCATTCTCTCTCGGCGTAATATGGGGCGATATCCCCCTGATACGGACGTCCACTTTTTCACTTTTTAAAGGTATCGTTATATCCCTGGTTATATCATCAGCCCTTGCGTTTGCAATACCAATGGAAGGTTATTCATCTGAGGTAACAGCAAGGACAGCTCCGACAATATTTGATATTATAGTTGCTTTTGCTTCCGGACTTGTTGGCGCATACGGCAGCGCGAATAAAAGGATAAGCAACACCCTGGTGGGTATAGCAATTGCTGTAGCTCTCATGCCTCCGCTCTGCACAATAGGGATCGGTTTAGGCACTTTAAATAAAGCGGTAGCATCAGGAGCCGCCTTGCTATTTCTGATTAACCTTGTTTCTATATCTCTTGCCGGGGCAATTGTTTTCTGGGCTATGGAAATACATCCCATAGCAGCTGAAGGGGGTTCAGTAAGAAAACGGGCTCTGTACCAGATAGTTATTTCCATAATAATACTTACTGCAATATCAGTTCCTGTTTTTGTTTACATGAAACACGGTTTTCTTGTGAACAGGGCAACACGAACTGCAGGTGAAATAATACAGAACGAACTCCCTGATGTAACGTTAATTGAACTTAAACTGACCGAAGCTGAGGAAAAATTCAGGTTTACAGCCACCATAAGCGGTTCGGAAAAACCTGAACTTATCAAATCGGAATTAATCAATAAAAAGGCGATTGAGAGAGACTGGCGCATCGAAGGGATAAAACTGATGTTTATTAAAACTGCTGATATTGAAGCTTCGGAGGATCTTTTGATAAAACCTGATAAAAAATAAACAGCAAACCCGGTACAGTGAACCCCTGTACCGGGTTCAGGTTACTATCTTTTGTAAGGCGGGATATATTCTTTATTAAAATCACCGGTATAAAGAGCTCTTGGCCTGAATATCCTGTTATTCTGCTGGTATTCAAGAACCCTTGCTGCCCATCCGGAGACCCTGCTTACCGCAAATACCGGTGTAAACATCTCACTTCTTATTCCGAGAGCGCTGTATACTATACCTGAATAAAAGTCAACATTGGGAAATATCTTTCTTTCGCGGCCCATCTTTTCAAGAACCTCTTCTTCCAACTTCTTGGCTGTAAGAAATTCATTTTTGACCCCGGGATACTCACCGGCAAGATACTCCGCAAGAGGTTCCAGTATTCTTGCCCTTGGATCATAAGCCTTGTAGACCCTGTGCCCGAAGCCGGTGATTTTTTTCTTCGCAGCAAGGGCTTTAGCGACCCAGGGTTCAACATTTGCCGGGCTCCCTATTTCACGGAGCAGTTTGATCACTTCTTCATTAGCTCCTCCATGCAGAGGGCCATTAAGCGCTCCAATACCGGCGCCGACAGAAAAATAAAAATCAGACAGTGTTGATGCAACAACCATAGACGCAAAAGTGCTGGCATTCATGCCATGATCCGCGTGAAGAATAAGTGCCACATCCATTATACGTTCAGCAATTGGATCCGGTTTCTCACCTGTCATCATGTATAACAGGTTCCCCGCATGACTGAGTTTAGAATCAGGCTCCAGCGGGATTCTCCCCTGATGAAGTCTTGAAATCGCGGCAGTTATTGTTGCAACTCCGGAAATGAGATGGTAGCAGGTATCAATATTGCTCCCATCATCGATTCTTGTTTCAACCTTCTTTTTTGAACGTTTAAAACTTTTCAACCTTCTGCCAAGCCTGAATTCATAAGTAGCGTTTTTCCCGCCAAGGGGCTGTGTCTCCATAGCAATTGAGTCATCATCTGAAGCAATTGCCTCACCTTTAAAAGGAGCATCCTCTTCGGCATCAAGAAAAGTAAACTCCTGCCTCATCATGTTTGTACCAAGCCTGAGAGCTGCCATTGCACTCATCTTTTCCACAGGGAATCCGACAAGAAGTCTTAGACTCTTATTCAGATGTCTGTATTTTACAAGTTTACTGTTATATTCTTCGAACTGTTTCTTTGACGGCAGATCACCGTGGAGAAGAAGATATGTAACTTCTTCAAAATTTGAATGCGCACACAAATCAAAAATATCATAACCACGATATATAAGCCATCCCTTTGAACCGTTAACATAACCTACTTTACTTTCACATGCAATTGCACCTTCAAGACCGGGCCCCACTGTGCATTTAATCGGCCATTCCGCAGGTCCCACTACTTTAGGCTCCGGTTCATTTGAAGTTTCCATCCTTGCCTTTTCCGCTGCTTTAATAATAATATCTGTGATTATATCACTCATATGAAAACCTCCTATTAGTAAAAATTCAGATGCCTCTTCATCAGATTTTATTTTAACCTGATTTGAGTTCCAATGATTTCCTATATATTTAGTTACAACAGGCCAGACCGTTCCCGGAGATGTTGTTTTAATTATAATAATATCAAACAAACCGGAAACCGATTAATAAAAAGAAATGCGATTAAGAAAACAATCCGATGAAGTGAACATTTTAATATATAAATTTTATATAATTTTTCAAAAGAAGGTCAAGTATTTTATTTAATAATTAAACATTTTTTTGAAACCTGCTGCCGGTATTACATCTTATATCGTATATTCTTAAAAGGATAAAAACGATGAAAATAAAAATTATCTCTTTTATATTAGCTGCTGCAGCTTTATTATCAGCTTTTTTTTATACACGGAGTGACATAGCATCTTCAGATGAAATAAAGCAATGGATAGATAAAGGCGCACTCATTGTTGATGTACGAACCCCGGAGGAGTTCGCAGCAGCCCGGTTCGAAGGAGCGGTAAACATACCCCTCTCTGAACTTGAAAAAAATTTACAGATCTTCGGAGATAAAGATATGAAAATAATTGTTTACTGCCGCACAGGTAACAGAAGCGGTCAGGCAAAAAAAATCCTTATAAAAAACGGATTTGAAAATGTAATTAATGGGGGCGGCCTGTCAGACATGAATAAATAATATTCCGGGTTTTCAATTATAAATCGCTAAATAATACCCTGTTACATGTTATCCGAATTTCGTAATAATGCTATAATACAGTGACATCATAAATCTGATATTATATATTATTATGATATGAGATATAAACAATTCTTTTTTATACAGTTCATAGCTTCTGCTTTAATAATATATTTCCTCTGTTTTAAAACAGCAGCAGAGGAACCGGCCAATGAAGATTCAATATCCGGAGGTCCTGTTTTTTTCCCTGATGCAAGAATTTCAATCGTACCATCTTTTTCAATACATGAGGAAAATTACATTTCACTATCGCGATACATATCTATAGACGCTTTCCGTTACGCCCCCTTTACCTGTTCATTCAACACTTATGAAATTTTTGATTACGGAACAGGAGATGATAAACAGAGATTAAAAAGTATATACTATAACATGGAATACCTGAACATCAGGGCTGACACCCCTTACGGGGAAGCTTCCCTTTTTATTGATCACAGGTGCATGAATTACGTTGATATGTATGAGCCCCCTCCACGGCTTCGCTGGTACGGTTATGGAGCCAGGTGGCAGAGCAGAGGGATGATAATAGGTGAAAAAGATGCAAGGCGCGGTTTAAATATTATCAATTCCGATAATTATTTAAACTTTTCAGCATCGGTGAGAAAACCGATCTATACTGAGTACTACCCTTACAATTATATAACAGATTTGATGTTAAGGTTTGACTGGTATCTAACTCCTGAAATAATGCCCTATTTATCAATTGAAGGCGAAATATTCATATCAGAGAGAGTTGAATGGAACCGTGCAGCTGAAATTGGAGTTCGATTCGGATATGGTACCGCTGACATTATTCCCTATACAGAATATTCATATGTCACAGACAGAGACATTTCCTGCTCCGGAAAAAAAGGGATAATCAGCGCAGGAATAAAAATTGAGACATCATTGTCAGAGGGGGGAACTGACTCTGCGGGTATATTATCACCCCGTAGTTCATTATCACTCCAGCCTGAACTGCACCTGCAGGGTTCCTACAGCAAATATATTGACGATGAAGAAAAAAATTACAGGAGTGATATACTCGCAGCACTTAATCTTATTCATCTAAAAAAAATATCCTTATTCTTAAACAGTTCACTGGTCCATTCATCCCCGCGGGAAAACTCCGGCCTATACCCGAGATATATAGACTATAGTCATGAAGCTGGCTTATCCATAAAAATCAGAAAAAAATTTCTGCTTGAACCGCTCTATAGATACTCCGGATTCGGCGAAGGGAATACCGTAAGTGCCGGAGGATATAATTATCATACAGCCGGTGTAAGGTTCTGCACCCCGGGGCTGAAACCGGGATATATTAACAGCAGAGTGCGCCACAACTTCAGCAGTCCATTCACATTACTATTTAATACAGAAGCGGAACTATTTGCAGGATGGATTCCGGATAATACAGGTTCCGGTAAATCAGGAATCATTGAAGGGACTTTCAGAGAGGATCTATTTAACTGTAAGTCCGTTGTATCCTATATTTCTATTAATGCAAAGGTTGAAAAAGGTTTGATTCCCGGAAACAGAAAAACATATAAAGAAATTAAGCCTGAATTGGGATTCCGCCTCAACAGCAATCTTGTCTTTATATTATTTTATCAATACATATATAGAGATCCTGAAAACGGGGATTATGATCTGAACAGGGAATACCATCTTGCAGGTGTGAAGATCGATATATAAATTCAGCTGTTTTTTTTATGATATACTTTTAATAATTCCGGCATGAATACATTAATGTCCTCAACAATAATATAATCTGCCACAGAAAAAATCGCTGCATGGGGATCCACGTTAACTGCCACAATACACTGCGAATTTTTCATTCCCGCAATATGCTGCTGTGACCCGGATATTCCGAGAGCCAAATAAAGCTTTGGTGATACTGTCTTTCCTGTAACGCCCACCTGGTGCCTGTAGGGAAGCCACCTGTTATCACAGACCGGGCGGGAGGCACCTATCGCAGCATTATCAAACATCCGGGCAATATCTCTGACCATCTGTAAATTTTCAGGTTTACCTATACCTCTACCGGCAGCTACAATCACATCAGCTTCTTCAAGGGAGGATTCAACATCAGAAGATTCACTTAATGAAACAGGTTTATAGCCGGACACCTCTTCATCAACTTCTATCTTTTCAACAGAGGCTTCACGTTCCACAACTGTATCATCCTGTCTTAACTGAAAGGCGCCTGGATTAACTGTAACAGCAAGCTGCTGACCTGAAACGACGATTTCCTCTTTCAGTTTTCCATTAAAAATACTTCGCTGGAACATACGTCCGGTGCCTGTTACTGAAAATGATTCAATGCCGGTGATACAGCGCATTCCGCAATCAGCAGAAAATGCTGCAGCTGCTGAACAGTTTCTTATGGTATGAGTTAAGCAGAAAATTTCAGGTTTATATTTCTCCTGCAATTTATGAAGAGTTTTCACAAGAAGATCAGGATTCGGATAATAAAAGGAGTTATGTTCAGCCGCTGCAATATCAAAACCATATTCAGCTGCGAGCACACTGCACTCTTCAATAATATTTCTCCCTGTAATCAGCAGAAGCACACTGGATGGTTCATTACGATAAAGCTGACCTGTGAAAGCTATAAGCTCCAGGCTCTGCTGAAGAATTTTATCCTCAATAGTATCAATTACTGCAATCGCCTTATATCTGTCTGAATTCTTCATATGATAAGCCCTTTCTCATGAAGAATCTCCATCAGTTTAACAGCCTTCTCTTCAGCAGAACCGGTAACAGTCAACCCTTTAACACCGGACTCGGGATAATTCAAAGTATAAAGTGTATCAGTTAAATCATCCTCTATACAATCGCCGTTAATAACAACCGGTTTTATCCCCCTTGCCCTCATTTTGCCAGACAGGGAGGGATACCGCGGCTGCTTTATTCCAGTCTGCACAGTAACAAGACAGGGGATAGAAAGCTCAATTGTTTCGATTATACCACCTTCCAGTTCACTCTCCACCGCTATACTCTTTTTATTAAAATCAACAGATGTTTTTAATGCAGAAACAGCACAGGGTATGGATAGTAATGAAGCAATCATAGGCCCGGTTGTGCACTGCATCGCGTCCTCTGACATAACACCGGCAAAGATGATATCGTAATTTTTACCTGATGCATAATTAGAAATCAGGTGCGCTGTCTGAGAAGAAGTCAGAGGGCATCTGTCACACTTTATATGAACCGCATTATCAGCGCCCTTTTCCAGGCCTTTTGTCAGCACTGCGGCAGCCCTTTCAGGCCCCACTGTAATTACATCAACCATTGTACCGGAAATCATTTCCCTGATAAGAAGCGCTTCTTCAAGAGCATATTCATCATACCTGTTAAACCTGAAAGCAATATTGTCCTCTTCAATCCATAATGAGTCTCTTCTGATTTCAGGATTGGACTCGGCATCTGGGACCTGTTTTATGCAAACGAGTATTTTCATAATATGAAAATATAATCTACCGCACTGAAGTCAACAAAAAAAGAACGAACGTTCGTTTTTTTGTTGACTTTTATATCTGCCGTGCTATTTTTGAAAAACAGGGTTAAAACAGTGAGTACCATATATTTCATAAGACATGGACAGGCCTCTTTCGGAAAAAATAATTATGACAGGCTATCCCTTACCGGTCTTAAACAATCCCGGATATTAGGGAATTACCTGAACACGATTGATCTCCGTTTTGACGCTATATACTGCGGAACAATGGAGAGGCAGGTTAAAACAGCAGCCGAATACCATGCCTGCTGTGCGGAAACAGAATACCCTGCTCCTGAAATTACTCATGATGAACGGTTTAATGAATTCGACGGAGAAGGAGTACTGAAAATCCTGCTCCCGGTACTCCTTTCTGAACAGCCCCGTTACAGGTTTGATTCTGATAACCTTCTTAAAGACCGGGGCTCATTCAGGAGAATATTTGAAGCGGTAATGACAATGTGGTCATCCGGGAAATACGATATGAAAGGAATTATTACCTGGGATGAATTTACCATGGGTGTAAACAGTGCAGTCACCGGGATTATGAATATACATACCGGCGGCAAAAACATTGCTGTCTTCACTTCAGGCGGTCCTATATCTGTTGCTGTACAGCGCGTTCTTAATCTTACACCGCAGAAAACCATGGATATAAGGGATATGATAGTTAATACGTCAATAACAAGATTCAGGTACAGCGGGGAGAGGCTCATGATGTCATCGTTCAATGAATACCCTCACCTTGAGAAATCTGATGATAAAAATATTATTACTTACAGGTAAACCGGAATCAATAATGCAAGTACAATCAGCAGGAGGAAACAATGGATTTTACAGTATCTGAGAAAATGAAGGTCGTTCTTGAGATGATTAATGAATTTGTTGATAAAGAGCTTATACCGCTTGAACATGATTATCTCACAACGGACTTCAGGGATCTGCTTCCCGTGCTCAATGAAAAGCGGGCAATGGTAAAAAAAATGGAACTTTGGGGTCCGAACCATCCTGTTGAACTTGGAGGCATGGGTTTGTCGATGGTTGACCACGGGCTTGTATCCGAGGCACTTGGCCGTACTCCCACAGGGCATTACGTATTCGGATGCCAGGCTCCCGATGCCGGTAATATAGAAATACTGCATCTCCATGGAACAGAAGAGCAGAAAGCAGAGTATCTTGAACCTCTTTGCCGTGGCGACATACGAAGCTGTTTCGGCATGACTGAAGTTGATATGCCCGGTTCCAACCCTGTTATGATGGAAACAACAGCTGTGAAAGATGGAAGCGATTATATTTTAAACGGACATAAATGGTACACATCAGGTGCAGACGGCTCGAAATTCTGCATAGTTATGGCTGTCACTGACCCTTCAGCACCTCCTCACCTCCAGGCAAGTATGATCATTGTGCCCGCAGATAATCCCGGATTCAACCTCGTACGGAATATTCCGGTTATGGGACACAGCGGCAGTGATTACGCCAGTCACGGGGAGATACTGCTTCAATCATGCAGGGTGCCGCAGAAAAACCTTCTCGGCAAAGAGGGTATGGGATTTGTACTTGCCCAGGACAGACTCGGGCCGGGCAGGATTCACCACTGCATGAGGTGGCTCGGAATATGCAGCAGATCATTCGACCTCCTCTGCGAGAGAGCCAACAGCAGAAAGATATCACCTGACGGGAAAACCCTTTCGTCAAAACAGATTGTACAGGAATGGATTGCAGATTCAGCAGCTGAGATTCAGCAGGCACGTCTTATGACACTTTATGCCGCATGGAGAATAGACACAGTGGGCCCCAAGGAGGCACGTGATGATGTAGCCATGATCAAGTTCGCAGTTGCTAACACTATGCAGAGGGTTATTGACAGGGCTCTCCAGGTTCATGGCGGACTGGGGATGACCGATGATACAATCCTTGCATATTTCTTCAGACATGAGCGGGCAGCACGGATTTATGATGGAGCCGATGAAGTTCATAAGTCCTCACTGGCAAGGAGAATGCTGGCGAAATATAACTAACAGTTTGTCATACCCGCGAAGGCGTGTATCCATAACAAAGAATAGATTCCCGTATGCACGGGAATGACAGATAAGTAAAGGAATATAAATGAATCTAACTTTCGAAAAATTCAAAAGCGAATTCGACATCACGGTGGAGGATATCTGCCGTGAATATTATTTAAAGAACCGTGAAACTATTAACATAAAAAAAGAAGCTGTGGCAATAAAAAACCTTACGACAATCCTTAACACTACCCTGAGGCTGAGCAATGACAAAGGTTTCCAGGCAATGACGCTCAGAGACCTCAGCAGAGGTTCGGGCCTTAGCATGGGGGCTCTCTATACTTATTTCACAAGTAAAGATGAGCTTTTCAGGATTATTCACAACCATGGAATGGATATGATTACCATGGCACTTGTAAACAGGATACAGGAGGAAACTGACCCGGTTGTAAAACTGAGAAAGGCTATCTCGATTCACCTCTACCTGAGCGAACTGATGCATCAGTGGTTTTACTTTCTTTACATGGAAACAAGAAACCTTCCAAAAGATGAACGTAAACTTACAATAGAGAGTGAACTTTTTACAGAACAGATATTTATTAATATTCTGAAACAGGGCGTTAAAGAAGGAATTTATTCTATAAAAAATGTAACTCTTACTTCAGCAGCGATCAAAGCTCTTCTTCAGGACTGGTATCTCAAAAGATGGAAATATTCAAAAAGAAAAACATCAATTGATCAGTATTCATCATTTGTCATAAATTTTATCGAAGCATCAATAAAACCGTAAAGGAGGATAACAAAATGACAGCATCTCAGGTAATGGACCAGCCTGTCAATACACGTGAAGGTGAAGAACTTGATAAAGAGAAAGTACTTGGCTTTCTGAAGAGCAATGTTCCCGGCACAGGAAATTCAATAGAGATTAAGCAGTTCCCCAGCGGTTTTTCCAACCTCACATACCTTGTTAAAACAGATAATAAGGAGATGATCCTCCGCAGACCGCCTTTCGGCAAGAAGGCAAAAACAGCTCACGACATGTCGAGAGAATATAAAATACTGAAAGCTCTGAATCCTGTATTCCCTTACGCCCCGCTCCCCATTATTTATTCAGAGGATGAAGCTGTTATGGGTGCCCCGTTCTACCTGATGGAAAGGCTTAATGGAATTATACTGAGGAAAAACCTCCCGAAAGAGATGGCACTGACAAAACAAGATGCGCGTCAGTTAAGTGAAAACCTGATATCAGTGCTATGCAGGCTTCATAAAGTAGATTATAACAAAGCCGGTCTCGGGGACTTCGGGAAGCCCGATGGTTATGTCAAGCGTCAGATTGATGGATGGAGCGGCCGTTACCGCGATGCCAGGACTGATGATGCTCCCGATTTTGAAAAAGTAATGCAGTGGCTTCACGACCGGATGCCGGGCGAGTCAGGCATAGTTTCTATAATTCATAACGATTATAAATATGATAATGCTGTACTCAATCCGTCAAAACCGACTGAAATTATCGGGATACTGGACTGGGAGATGGCTACACTTGGCGACCCTTTAATGGACCTGGGTTCTTCACTTGCCTACTGGATCGAGAAAGATGATCCGCCGATTATGCAGGCTGTCCGCCAGATGCCCACTAACATTGACGGTATGCTGACAAGAGAGGAGCAGGTAAAACTTTATGCTGAGATCATGGGGATTAAAATCGATAATTTTGATTTCTACTACTGCTTCGGACTGTTCCGCCTTGCGGTAATTGCCCAGCAGATATACTACAGGTTTTTCCATGGCCAGACTAAAGATGAAAGGTTCAGGCCGCTTGTGCAGTATGTTAAGATTCTTGAAAATACAGCTCTCACAGTAATCGGTAAGTCTGACTTATAAAAAACTTCAATGAAAACTAAAGTACAAGGAGCGGAGTATGAAAATAGATGATATTAAAAAAGTTGTTCTGCTTGGTGCAGGCACAATGGGTCAGCAGATCAGCATACCATGTGCACTGGCCGGTTATGATGTTGTGATCTATGATATAAATGAGGAAGCGCTGAAAAAAGCACTTTCAAAAATCCCGGAGATCATGTCCGGAATGGTACTCTGGAAAAAATGCACACAGGAGCAGGCAGATGCTGCACTTAAAAAAATCAGTACAACAACAGACCCGGAAGCAGCGGCAAAAGATGCTGACATCATAAATGAATCTGTGCCTGAAAAACCGGAACTCAAGGTAAAAATATTTTCACAATTTAATAAACTCTGCCCTGAAAGAACCATATTCACCACCAATACATCAACTCTCCTGCCGTCAATGATTGCGGACGCAACAGGGAGACCGGATAAATTTATCGCTCTGCATTATCATGATGTAAGCCTCACAAATGTTGTGGATGTAATGCCTCACCCCGGTACATCAGAAGAGACGATTCAGCTTGTAAAAGATTTCGCAATTAAAACCGGTCAGCTCCCCATAATGATGGAGAAGGAACATTCAGGGTATGTTTTCAACTACATGATTGGCGCCGTGTTTACTGCTGCGATGACACTCAGAACAAAGAATGTTGCATCAATCGAAGATATTGACCGCGCCTGGATGGGTGTAACTCACATGATGTTCGGGCCCTTCGGGCTTATGGACAGCATCGGGCTTGATACCATGCTTAGTTTCACAGAATACTGGGCGGAAAAGAACAATGATAAAATATGGAAAAAGCATGCGCAGTTTCTGCATGAATATGTGGATAAAGGCCATCTCGGTAAAAAAACAAAGAAAGGTTTCTATGACTATCCGAAGCCAGTATTCATGCAGCCTGAATTTTTAAAAGGAATAAAATAAAAGGGGGATATTATGAAAATTGATTTTAATCTTGCCGGAAAAGTTGCAATAGTAACAGGTGCAAGCCGGGGTATCGGTGAATCGATAGCAAAGGTTCTCGCATCACATGGTGCTGAAGTTATAATAACCAACAAAACACTTGAAGGTCTCCCTGAAGTTGAAAACGCGATCAATGCTGAAGGGGGGAAAGCCCACTCAATGGCCTGTCACAATGGTAGTAAAACTGAAATTGAAAATCTTTTCAAAGAGGTTGAAGCAAAATTCGGCAGACTCGATATACTGGTAAACAACGCAGCAATGAATTTCTATTTTGGCGACATGCTTAACGCCACAGAAGATGTCTGGGACAAGACAATGGATGTGAACCTCAAAGGTAATTTTTTCATGTGTCAATACGGAGCCAGACTGATGATGAAAAACGGAAGCGGATCAATAATAAACGTGGCCTCAATTAATGGCATCAAGCCGGCTCCGATGCAGGGAGTTTATTCCATAACCAAAGCCGGTGTAATTGCAATGACGAAATCATTTGCCAAGGAACTGGGACAGACCGGGGTACGCGTAAACGCGCTTTTACCGGGCCTTACAGATACCAAGTTTTCATCTGTAATGGTTAACAATGAACAGCTCATGGAAAAGGTTCTCCTCCCCATGATACCGATGCACAGAGCTGCACAGCCTGATGAAATGGCAGGAGCAGTATTATATCTCGCATCTGATGCTTCATCATTCACTACAGGCTCAACACTTATTGTTGATGGCGGAGCCCTGGCATAATAAACGGGGAATCTCAAAGATTAATATTATGTCATTCCCGTGAAGACGGGAATCCATTGTTAATAGCATTCAATATTTTAAAATAATGGATCTCCGCCTGCGCGGAGATGACATTGAGGACTGATTAAATCGTTAACTGCCATAATAACTTTGTTTAGGAATAAACATTGAAATCAATCACAATGTGCTATAACTGATAACAACGGATGATATCATGGAAAAACTGACCGACCGCATAAAGATACTTTCCAACGGAAAATACGTTCTCCCCTACTGCAACTGCCTTCTTATTGAAGATGAGATAAACTGCCTCTGTGATTCAAGCCCTACAGATGAAGAGATGGAGCATCTTAAAGGGATTAATATCAACCTTATTGTAAACAGTCACGGGCACACTGATCATAATTCACGGAATCATGAGTTTCCCAATGCCGGGGTTTTACTTCATCCCGTTGAACATGAACGCGTTGCTTCAGGCGAAGCATACCTGGAAGCATATGGATTCAATCATTTCCAGGCTGAGGATGTACGGCCGCTCTACCTGGATGCTGTTAAATATCACGCACGTCCTGCTGACGGGGTGTTAAAAGACGGACAGGTTATATCAACAGGGGAAGTCGAATTCCAGGTTGTACATCTTCCGGGGCACAGCGGCGGTCACTGCGGATTCTTTTTCCCCCGCGAAGGATTTATTTTCACTGCTGATATCAACCCTGCAATTAAACCGTTTTATGCGATGATGGATAGTGATGTTGATGACTTTATAAAATCTATTGATAAGATAAAGCAGCTTAAGCCGGAGATGCTTATTGCGGGACACGGCAAAGCAATAAACAGAGGTGATCTAAGCACTAAACTGACGGAATTCTCTGATGAATTTTATCGTAGGGATGAAGAGATAATAAAGAGAGTACGGGAGGGGAAATGTACCGTGAAGGAGATAGCTGAAGATGCTATTACATTTGATGGAAAATTTCCCCGGCCGAAGAGTATCTATTACTTACATGAATGTATAATGATATTGAAACACCTGCAGCACCTTGAAAAGACTGGTGAAATAATCTGCAGGGATGATACATATTCAGTTAAATAAACTTTTACTTTTTATCTTTTTCGTCTTCGTCTTCACCGCTGAGAGCTTTTTTGAATCCCCTGATCCCGCTCCCGAGATCCTTGGCGATTGTCGGGATCTTACCCGCACCAAAAAGCACCAGAACAATAAGAAAAACTATAACCAGCTCACCAATACCAGGCATGCTCATACAAAACCCCCGTAAAATCAGTTTAAAAACATTAATTCAATATATATGATGATATGATTAAAAAAAGAATGTTACGTAATTTGTCCAGCATTATTTAAAGACATGGCTCTAATTATGTTTACTCCCCTTCTTCCAGCGGGTAATCTGCTGACCCGTCATAATCTTCAATATTCTCCTCAGAGGGCAAATTTTCCGGCAGTAATTGATCATCCTGTAAATCAGAGGGCAGAATACGGGGTACTGATTCGACAGGTATATTCAGAGACATCGCAGCGTTTATCCATACCCCCCCGGTTAAAACGTAAATATATGCCAGGTCAACTCCATTCCCATTAACCAGAACCTCATAGTACCGGTCCCCTGGAGTGCTCCCGGCTGCTTTTTCCGCCCTGACAGTGTGGACATTTTCACTTCTGAAAAAATTGTCTCCGCATGGTGCACAAAAATGTCTTATTTTACCTGAACTGCGTATAAGAGCAGCACCGCGTTCAGCCTGATCTTTTGTTATCCATGCAGCCTGGTCTGCGTATAAACAGGAAAAAGATAACATTATAAGAGCTGATAAAAAAATCTTTTTCATAGTATTCACCCCGTTAAGTAAATAGATTAATTATATTAGAAATTAAAGTAACCGGCATTTTCAAGTAAATAAAATCTTGTTGAAAAAAACCTTTAAGAAATAATGTGTGTAGTTAAATCAGTATTTATTCCTGAACCCTTTTCAGGCAGGAAATGCTTTATTACCGGGGTTAAACTAAAAGTAATTTCTTTGTCATACCGGCTGGAGTGACAACGGAATGCCGGTATCTCATACTGCTTATTTAATCGGGAGATTCCGGTATATAATTCATTACTTTACCCTAAAAAGTATTTTTAGGAATTATTACTGTAATTAAATTTAAAAAGATCGGTGATCGTAATGATTGAGGAAGAGAGATTTGTTTACCTTGAAACAAAAATTGCTTATCTTGAAAACTTCATCAATGAACTTAATGAAGTTATTATAGAACAGGATAAAACAATAAAGAAAATTTCAGCGGAATATGATGAACTTAAAAAGCAGATAGCCGCAGGGAAAGAGGCTCTTCCTGAGGGTGAAAAGCCGCCGCATTATTGATACGGCGGAATCCAATACTGATGATGACATTTAATAAAAAAAATATTTTTCTCCAATCCCTACTGATTGCATTTCTTATTTTATCATTTCATTCCATATCATTTGCAGTTACACCAGTTCAAACAGAAAGCAGAAATGGATTATTGGACCTTACCGGTCACGACTTTAATAAAAGCGGCAACGTTAATCTTGACTGCAACTGGGAATTCCGATGGGAAAAACTTCCTGGACCTGCAGACCGGGGATGAATTCATAATTATACCCCCCGGCACAGGGATGGAGGGAGCAGTTTTTGTTGCTGAAAAAATACGGGAGATA
>ERZ795053.4375-NODE-4375-length-15327-cov-24.355225_pt1 | contig 15327 bp, 15 predicted proteins | sample MGYA00375137_ERZ795053 | MGnify/ENA primary metagenome ERZ795053 (study PRJEB30182, sample SAMN05720284) | activated sludge metagenome | isolation source: Anaerobic digester | place: Hong Kong | collected 2014-12-17 ... | reverse complement strand
AAGTCAGCAGCGCCAATGATAGGAAAGGATAAAGCAACGATGAACAAGCGCAGAAATCGGTGGATTGGCCTGGTGGTTTTGCTGAGCATACTGCTGGGAACCGGGCTGCTGGCAATCTTCAGTTTGGCGCTGCCCTATGGCGGTATGATGGGCGGCATCAGCCGTGGTTGGGGAAGAACGTTTGCCTCCAATGGTGAGCGCATCTACTTCACAGCTACCAGCCAACGGCAAACGTCAATTACTTCGGACATATCAGCGGGTAGAGCAGGAGGCAATATGCCCATGATGATGGGCGGAAGCGTGGCCTGCGCTGACTGTCACGGCCCCGACGGGCGCGGCGGCCGTCAGCAGATGATGATGGCCTCCTTTACCGCTCCCGACATTCGCTGGCAGACGTTGACGGCAGCCGACCATGGTGCTACAGATGAGCATGAAGAGGCTGGCGCAATGGAGCACCCGCCCTACACCGAGGCGACGCTCAAACGAGCGATTACGCAGGGCGTTAACCCTGCTGGCGAACCACTGGCCTGGCCGATGCCGCAGTGGCGCATGAGCGATGAAGATCTGAACGACCTGATCGGTTATCTCCAGACGCTGGAATAGCCCCGGATTTTCCTGCGGTGATAAGCCTTCGCCCCCGGGCGGCCTCATCGATGCGGCAAGTCAGGTACCCGAACCACGTGTTCTTCGGTCTCCTGTTCGCCGATAGCAATGTAGGCAAAGCCGCCGTAGAGTTCGGTCAGCCAGAAACGAGGCAGGTAGCGCGCAATCGATTCCCATGGGTGGCGGCTGGCCATCTCCAGCCGCACGCCAAAGGGTGCTGTCAAGAATGCCAGCGGTGGCGCCAGTTTGGCCAACCAGGTGTCGGGCAACTTGAAGTCCAGGATCACCCAGCGCCCACCCGCAGCCAGTGCCTCACTACCGCGCTGAATGACCTGGTCGTACTCCGGGGCAAGGGTGAGAGCAAAGGTGGAGAGAATTCCGTCGACCCCGTCAGGAAAGGGGAAGGAAGCAGCATCACTGAGCACGAGATCGACGTTGGTCCAGCCTTGTTCGATCACCCGTTGGCGCGCCTGCTGCAGCATGGCATCGGTGAGGTCGACGCCGATGATGCGCCCTGTTGGCCCAACTGCCTCCTGCAGCAACGGAAAATTCAGACCCGTGCCACAGCCGATCTCGACAACCGTAGCGCCGGGTCGCAGCGCCATCGCCCTCACAGCTTGCCGCCGGTACGCCCATTCGCGAAAACCGATCAGATAGTAGAGGTTGGCCGTGAAATCATAGCGCTTCGCCCGTTTGCGATAGATGTCTCGTACTTCATCTGTGCTGATGCTGTCGTTGGCGATCATGGCGTTTCTCCTTTCACGTTGGTTTTCTGGCGTGGCAACCGCCTGCGACGCCGAAGCCGGCAGAGAATAACTCCTTTCTGCCGGTCATTCAGATCAAGCCAAAGCATCGCGGCCTTGGCGGTTGCGGCGCAGCAGGTGGAGCAGCAGCGGCGCACCGACGGCCAGCGCCGTCAGGCTGATGAGTTGAGACTGATTCAGCCCAAAAGCAGTGCTGCGGTACGAACTCCAGAAAGTAATCACAAAGCGCCCGCCGGCATAGAGCAGCAGATAGATCAAGAAAAGCGCACCGTCGGGCAGTTTCTTTGTGCGCAGTTGCCAAAGCAACGCAAAGATGCCAAGGTTCATGATCAACTCGTACACCGGCGTTGGCGTGTAGTAGACGCCCAACTGCGGCACCATCGCGTTTGGACTTGTATACGCAAAGCCAAAGGGGCCGTTCGTGGCTTTGCCCATGGCGTCACCGGTGATCACGCAGGCAAGACGGCCAATCGCCTGGCCGAGCACGACCGCCGGCGCCATGACATCGAGCAGCAGGGGCAGTCGCCAACCTTTGCGCCAGGCGACGACAACGAGCGCCGCCAACCCGCCGAGGACGGCGCCCCAAATCGCCAGCCCGCCTTGCCAGATGTAGAAGATGCGGATCGGCTCAAGGCTATACACATCATCCCAGTGGTCGGCCACGTGAAAGAGGCGAGCACCGACAATGCCGGCTGGAATCAGCCACAGCATCAGCGTGTCAATCGCCGCTTTTCCCAATCCCTTGCGCTCGGCCTCGGCTCTGGCCACCCAGACGCCGACGGCTATCGCAGCAACCGAAATCAGGCTGTACCAGCGCACCATAAAATGCCCAAATGAAAAGAGAATTGGGTCGATCGGAACGGTAATCATTGGTTTTCCTTTTGATCGCTATCGCACTACAACTTTGCCACGCAACATCCCCATCTGACACTGAAATGGGATCTCGCCCGCTTCCGCCGGGGTAAACTCGATGGCGACGGTCTCCCCTTCCGGCAGTTTGGCCGACTTGTCGATCTTGTCGAAGACGACCATCTCGCTGCACATCGACGATTCCTGGCGGTTGAAGAGCAGGCGCACGGGCTTGCCCTGCTTGACCACGATCACGTCAGGGTCGTAGCCGCCTTTGACGGTGATCGGCACCTCCTGCACGCCAGCTACTTCCGCCACCTGGACGCCTTCCTTGCGGTAGAGCCAGAAATACCAGACGATCCAGGCGATGAGGGCCGCGCCAAGCACATTGACGAGAATGACCGATGTATTCATGATTTGTTTCTCCTTAGTCGTTGTTGATTGGGAATGCCCGGTTGAAAACGAGCGCCCGCAAATTTCAGCCGTTGCCTGTGGTTTGGGCAAAACTCCTTGCCTTGAAGAAGCGCAGCCGATTGGCATTGGTCACCACTGTGATGCTCGATGCGGCCATGGCCGCGCCGGCGATCAGCGGCGAGAGCAACAGGCCGAAGAAGGGGAAAAGCACCCCAGCCGCGATCGGCACGCCGATGCTGTTGTAGATGAAGGCGCCAAAGAGACCCTGCCTGGCGTTGCCCATCGTCGCGCGGCTGACCTCGATGGCGTAGGCCACACCCTTGAGACTGCCGCTCATGAGCGTGATATCAGCCGCTTCGATGGCCACGTCGGTGCCGGTGCCGATGGCAAAGCCCACGTTGGCCTCGACCAGGGCTGGGGCGTCGTTGATGCCGTCGCCCACCATGCCTACCTTCCTGCCGCCCTGTTTGAGCATGTGCACTTCCTGGGCCTTGTCCTCGGGCAGCACTTCGGCCAGCACGCGGTCGATGCCGACCTGGCGGGCGATGGCTTGAGCCGTGCGCTCGTTGTCGCCGGTCAGCATCACCACCTCCAACCCCATCCCCTGCATCACACGGATCGCCTCCACTGAATCTTCCTTGATGGTGTCGGCCACTGCCACGACGCCGGCAGCCTTGCCGTCGATGGCCACATACATGGCCGTCTTGCCCTCGCCTTGCAGCCGTTCCACATCCCCTTCGATGGCGCTGACGTCGATCTTGTGGCGCTGCATCAACTTACGGTTGCCGACCCAGACCTGGCGTCCTTCGACAATGGTCTCCACGCCGTGGCCAGGCACGGCTTCGAAATCAGTGGGTTCGACCAATGCCAGCCCGCTGCTGCGGGCGCCGTCTACGATAGCCTGGGCCAACGGGTGTTCGCTGGGGCGATCGGCGCTGCCGGCAAGACGCAGCAGCGTGGCCGCGTCAATGCCGGGCGCGGGCACGGTATCGGTCAGTTCCGGCTTGCCCTTGGTGATGGTGCCGGTTTTGTCCAGCACGATGACCTTGAGTTGAGATGCCGTCTGCAGCGCTTCGCCGTTGCGAATGAGCACGCCATGTTCCGCCCCCTTGCCGACGCCGGCCACCAGACTCAACGGCACGGCCATCCCCACGGCGCACGGGCAGGCAATGATCAGCACGGTCACCGCCGTAACCACGGCATAGGCCAGCGCCGGCGACGGCCCAAAGTTGAACCAGGCCAGGAAGGTCAGGATGGCAATGATCATCACCGTGGGTACGAAGTATCCCGAAACCACATCCACCAGACGGGCGATGGGCGCCTTGCTGCCCATGGCGTCCTGCACCAGCTTGACAATCTGGGCCAGCGCGGTGTCCTTGCCCACTTTGGTCGCCTGGAACTTGAAGGCGCCGGTCGTGTTGACCGTGGCGCCGATCACGGCGTCGCCCGGCGCTTTGTCGACAGGTAAGCTCTCACCCGTCACCATGGACTCGTCCACAGCGGAGCGCCCTTCGATGATCTCACCGTCAACCGGAATTTTGTCGCCGGGACGCACCAGCACGACGTCGCCCACCAGCACTTCTTCGACGGGAATCTCCACTTCCTGGCCGGCGCGCAGCACGCGCGCGGTTTTGGCTTGCAGACCCATCAGCTTGCGGATGGCCTGGCTGGTCTGCCCCTTGGCGCGCACTTCCAGCGCCTGGCCCAACACCACCAGGGCCGTGACCACGGCCGTTACGTCGTAGAAGGGCGTCGCCGTGCCCTCCGGGAAGAGCGCGGGGAAGAAGATCGCCACCGTGGAATAGATCCAGGCTGCGCTCGTGCCCAACGCAATCAGCGTGTTCATATCGGCGGCATGATGCTTGAAGGCTGCCCATGCCCCGGTGAAGAACTGTCGCCCAGAATAGAACATGACCGGCAACGTAGCCACGCCCGACAGGACGAAAAGCCACCAGACCAGACTCTCCGGCACCGTTGGCATGAAGAGATTGGGCAGGTAGAACCAGGGCAGTTCCGGGTAGGCAACCAGCATCACGGGCACGCCGATGATGGCAGCGAACCAGAACTTGCGCATCAGGTGCTTGTACTCGCGTTCGTGCGCGGCGCTCTCGTCGTCCGCCGGTTCATCCTTCTGCGCCAGTGGCCGGGCCGCCTGATAACCAGTCGACTCGATGGCCTGTTTGATCGCGGGAAAGTCGACCTGCCCCATGACGTAACGGACCTGCACCGTATCCGTTCCGGGGTTCACCGTCGCTTCCGTGACTCCGGCAACCTGGCGCAAAGCATCTTCGATAAAACCGACGCACGAGGCGCAGTGCAGGCTGGGCGTGATGCGGATGTGCATCTCATCGGCGCCCACGTTGTAGCCTGCGCGCTTGATGGCTTCGATCATGGCGCCGACGTCTGTCTGGGTTGGGTCATAGGTGACATGCGCCTTGCCCAGCGTGTAGTTGACATGGGCTGCGCTGACGCCAGGCACGGCCAATAACACCCGTTCGACCGTCGTCGAGCAGCTCGAACAACTCAGGCCGATCAGCGACAGCTCGACGTAGACAGAATCACGCAACGCCGGGTTGTAGCCAGTGGTCGCCGACTGAACCAGCACCGGCGCCGGCTGCCGCTGGCTGTCCTTCTTTGACGGCGCACCCTCCGGCTGCGCGCCGTCAAACTGCTCGGCGCACTGTTGCGAGCAGAAATAGTAGGTCACACCTCCGCGCACGCGCGTCGCAGCCGCCGAGGCCGGATCGATTTCCATACCGCAGACCGGATCAAGCACGGTGGCTGCTGTCTTAGTATCTCTCTCCATTGTCCGATTCATTGTGAACTCCATCAGGTATTGTGTTCAAAGAGTGCAAATAATTCTTCACGCAGGGCATGGCCCCGCTTCGTCTCGTCGCCATCCAGGTTGCATAGACAGCGATCGAGTTGTTGCCGGATCAAGAGCAACTGGACCTGCTTCAGTGAGCCTTGAACCGCCTGAAGCTGCTGAAGGATTGCCGTACAGGGCCGATCCTCCTCCACCATGCGCAGGATGCCGCGGATGTGACCTTCGCTGCTGCGCAGCCTGCGTGCGATTTCCTCCAGCGTCTTTGGATCCATCAGATGTTCGCTCCACATCTCTCCAACAAGCCGTCACCTACAGCATACCACTGCCGCCCCCCTGGGGGGAGGGGGTAATGGCGTAAAGGTAATAGGCCATTTGGCGCGGTGATCGACTGTGGCAGAGGAGAGGAACTACAAACAGAGAGTCGCTTTACAGACCCAGCCTGGTCATGACCGGCGGTGCATGATCGGCAGGGCGCGGGGGAAATGGTCAAGCACTTGCCGGTAAGAGTGGTGGATGTGGCTCCGCAGCCACATCCACCACCGTTGGTTACACGCCACAGCGGTTGCCTGCGGCGGCCGGCTGACCCAGGCGATTGTTCTCCACCAACCAACGGTGAATGCCTTGAAAGCCGGTTGCCGAAGAATAGTTGACCCCGGTGATGCGCAGCGGGTCGGCGTCGGCATAGGCGAGCCCTTCGGTCTCGCGCAGCAGCGTCGCGACTTCCAGCATCTGCTGCGGGAACCAGAAGGCGTTGACCACTTTGGCGGCTTCGGCCATCTGCGCTTCGCTCGCATTCTGCGCAGCCAGCAACTCCAATAGACCCAACATCGCCATGCCGTGGTTGCAGTCCGGGAACGCGGTCGAATTGTTGCAGCATGGACGGTAGACGCCTGCCGCAACGGTTTCGAGCCGGGTCTGTTGCGCTGTCGTCAGCGAGATCAGCGGCTCGCTGGCGTAGAGATCGGCGATGGGACGAGTCGCCAACGTCCATCCGCCCGTCGATGCGAAGCCCTCGATCTGCCCGCCGCTGCGCTGCACCATCGCCCCTTCGGTCAGAATCGGGTTCTGGTTCGTCAACCCCAGCGCCCAGAACAGATTGAGCAGAAAGTAGGCGTTGCTCCAGTCGATCTCCAGTGGGGCATCGCTGCTGGCGGTCAGCAACGCCTGTTGTTCGTCGGTCAGCGGCTTTTCAGCATCTGCATTGATTTGGATAAAGCGGGGGAGATCGATGGCGCCCGCTGCGACGAGGCGCGGGCCAAGATCGTGCAAGGCAACGTGCAGCTTGAAGCGATCGGGGAGCGGGGCCGGCGCCGTATCAGCTTCGCCGGCGGGTTTTGCCACCGCAACGAGGTCTTTGACCATGAACTCAGCAGGCGTCTGCCGCCAGATCACGGTGCCGATGCCCAGGCCTGCAAGCAGCGCGAAGGGGGCAATCAGCACTTCTCTGCGCGTGATCGGTCCGCGTCTGACTGCGGGCGTGGCCGGACGCGTGTCGGCGCTCAACTCTGCAACCGCCTGCGCTATGACAGGATCTTCCGCCGGATCGCGCTCACTACTTTGACTGGTGATTTCTTGTGACATTCGTGGCTCCCTTTGGTCTGCAAATACGCCGGTTGCAAGGCGTTGTGCCTATGGCGCTCATACTGCGCTTCATTATGCGCCTGTGCGTTTGGGTCGTCATACGTCATTCAGCGTATCGCTGCCGGGCACTGTTGCCTGCACGTTCGCGCCGAAATGCGCTTGCGCCTCCTGGGATTCCCCTTTTCGCCTATGCTGTCGCCTTCGCCTCCCCTGGCTGCCAGAGTCGACATTCATACTTGCTTCACAACTAGCCGATATCATGAGGTGAGCCGGCGCTTGACGCGTTGGGCGAAAGCGAATTGCTGAGAAACCGTTTGAAAAGTCACCCAGTTTGACGCAGAGGCGCAGAGATGCAGAGAAACGCAGAGACAATCAAGAGAACGCGCAGCAGGTACCGGCAATGCAATTCCTCTGCGAACCTCTGCGTCGCCGCGTCTCTGCGTCAGATTTCCACCCTTTTCAAACAGTCTCTGAGACAAGCAATTGTCAAAGTGCGGTGACGCCGAGCACCCCCCCTCTCGCCGCCAGGCCACCGCTGAATAGAAAGGATAGACCATGAACAAAGTGTCGATGCGCCATCTGGCCAGCTTGATGTTGGTTCTGTTGGTATTGGTTCTGGCCGGCTGCAATGCTGCGCCGACAGCAGCAGATCCTCCTGCGTTGTTCGACGCTGCCCAGAACAGCGACGGCTTTGCAGATATCTCAGTCGCCCAACTTGCGAACGCGCTGGAGAACAAGAACTTCACGCTGGTCAACGTGCACATTCCGTACGCGGGCGAATTGCCAGAGACCGATCTGTTCATTCCCTTCAACGAAATCGACTCGCATGAGGGCGAGTTGCCCGACAAAGATTCACCGATTGTTGTCTACTGCCGCAGCGGCGCCATGAGCACTCAGGCCGCGGCAACGCTGGTCGCGGCCGGATACACCCAGGTATATGAGTTGGATGGCGGCATGGTTGCGTGGACAGAGGCAGGCCACGAGCTTCTATCTGGTCGTAAGTAACGTTGCGGGTATCATGCAAACCCCTACACACTTCCTGATTGCCGGTGCGCTCGCTGTGCCTGCACGCCGTCACCTTATCGGCAACACGCCGGCCCTTTTGCTCGGCGCGGTGCTGCCTGATATCCCCTTCGCCCTGCTGACGCTTTGGGGCTTGTTCTATTATCGCTGGATTGCACCGCTGCCACAGCCGGGCGTCATCATGGAGTACCTGCACTTCACGCTCTACTTCACTGACCCGATTTGGATCGCCGGCCACAACTTCTTTCACTCGCTGGTGGTGGATGGCCTGTTGTTCGCCGTCGGCCTCTGGGGATGGCGTCACCGGCAGCGGTGGGGCGTGCCGCTAACCTGGCTGGCCACCAGCATGTTGCTGCACGTGACGATCGACATCTTTACCCACCACAGCGACGGGCCACTGATCTGGTGGCCGGTCAACTGGTCCTATCGCTTCGCCAGCCCGATCAGCTACTGGGAAGTGGCGTACGGCGGCGCCACTTTTGCCCGCGCAGAGCTGATATTGAACGTTCTGCTGTCGACTTACCTGCTCACCGCCCTCTGGCCGCAAATCAAACAGCAGTTCTTGCGCTGGCAAGCGTCTGCCGGGTCTCGTCAGGTCAGATAGCGTGTGCGCTTCATAGGAGGAAGAAAAACTCGTGTTCGATACGAAACCTGATGAGTTTTGGTTGCCGGCATTGCGACCTGTCCGTATGCCTGCGCTGGTGCGTTGTGGCCTGCGCACACATCCCTGCATCTATTGGGAGCGCCGCACGACGCAGGTGTCTATGTGTTGTATGACGGCATCTCCTGGAATTGAGACAGGACAACGCCGGTCAGTCGCTGTGATTGCCCTGTTGCCGCAATGAGGCAGCGTGGCCCTGAGACGATTCACCTTAGGGAGAGGCGTAGAGAGTCGCAGGGCAGACTATGGCTCATTGCTTGTCGCGTTCCTAACCGTCGCGTGTTTGCCCTGCTTCACACCTGCTTCACAATTATCTGTTACGCTGGTTCCATGCCGGTAGATCAAAGTGGTTTGACGGGAAACTGATAAAAATGCGCAAAATGGTGTTTCTGAGCCTTCTATTGCTCTTGCTGCTGGCGGGCTGCACTTCTAGCCCGCAGCAGACGGTCACTTTGGCCGCCGATGAGCTACTGCCCCCATTTCTCACATCCGCCACGCCGCGCGTGCGCGACGCCTATCGGTTCGCTGTCGCCAACCCGGACACATTGGCGCATATTCCGTGCTATTGCGGCTGCGGCAACATGGGCCACACCAGCAACCTGAGTTGCTACGTCCAATCGCCCGCCGGCGACGGGGCGGTGACCTTTGACGAGCATGCCAACGGCTGCGGGATCTGCGTCGACATCACGCAAGATGTCATGCGCCTGTCGGCCGAGGGCCAGTCGCTGTGGGAGATTCGAACCTACGTCGATGCGCAGTACAGCCCCTTCGGGCCATCGACGGACACGCCACTGCCGCCACAATCGTAGAAAGTTGGCGCAGGTGCGATTTTGCAGACAGCCTGGATTCCGACGGGTTCAGTCATTATTGAGATAGTTCACAAAACGAAGGGAGAACTATGAGCAAAAAATGGAAAGTCAAAAATCATGCGGCCACCACTCCCCCGCCCCGGCAGCGGCGCTCCAGGTGGCTGACGCTGGCTCTCATCGCAGTGGCCGCGGCTGCCGCCATCAGCATCGGCATCTGGCTGGTGCAGCGCAGTCAACCGGCGCCGCTGACCACCGGCGCCGCACCTGGTGAGGCGGCGAGCAGCCCGGTCGACGGGCCACGCCTGGCCCTCGACCAGGATCTCTTTGACTATGGTGACGTCAAGCTGAACAGCACGATTGAGACCGAGATCAATGTCAAGAATATCGGTGATGAGGTGCTGGCGCTGGCCGAAAGCCCGCGTGTCGAACTCGTCGAGGGGTGTTGACCGCCCCAAGCTGTCGTCGGTTCGACGACCTTACGCCCTGGGGAAGAGACTGCGGTCAAGCTGCGTTTCATGATGCACGCCGGGATGGAAGGCAAGCATCAGTTCCGCGTCCATATTGTTTCCAACGATCCGGCTGAGCCGGACAAGCAGGTTGTAATCCTGTCCAACTGGGTGCCGTAACCACAATCATGGTCAATGCCGATTTCTCACGCCGCGCGGTGGGCGCCGGCATGCTCTTCCTGGTTATGGCGCTGGTGGTCAGCTTCAATCTCGACCAGCGCCTGGCCCGCCAGCGCGGCCAGATCGTCGACGTCGAGATGTTCGTGGCCGAGCAGGGCGGCTTTGCACCGGCCAGCGTGCGCGTGCGTGCCGGCGAGCCGGTGCACTTTCGCCTCCACGGCGGCGATGTGGCGCACGCCGTGGCCTTCGGGCCGGGCGTCGGCGTGGAGAGCGGGGTCATCGCACCGGGCGAACGCCGCACCGTCACGCTCACCTTCGCGCAGCCCGGCGTCTACACCTATTACTGCAATCTCTGGTGCTCCAAGGAACACTGGCGCATGCGCGGCGTCATCGAGGTTGTCGATGATGCAGGACAGATTCCGCCGGCGGCGCCCGACCCGGTGATTGCCGCGCTGGCGGCCGAAGGGGTGGATCTGGATGCCGCCCACGGTGCGGATCATGCACAGCCGGCGCCGCAGGAAGCTTTGTCGCCGCTGGTCGACGCTGCCGCGCTGGCGACGCTGGCTGTGCCCGAGCCTCTGCGCTCGCCGGAGTGGCGGCGCACCCACGCGCTCGCCGATGCCATCGCTGCGCTGGCAGTTGCCAATCCGGGACGCGCTGCGAGCGAGGTGGCGCCGGCGGCAGCGGCGCTGTGGCTGGAGAATCGCGCGGATGGCGCAACAGCGGCGATCGGCGATCTCTATGCCAAGAACTGCGCCGCCTGCCACGGCGCACGCGGCGCCGGCGACGGCCCGGCCGCGAACGATGCCGCCACGACGCCGGCCGCATTCACCGTCGCTACGCTGGCGGAGCGGCGCAGCGACGTGCTCTACGCCAAGATCCGGCGCGGCGGGATGGGAACGGGCATGCCCAACTTCGGCACGCTCTTTACCCCGGAAGAGAGCTGGTCGTTGGTGGATTATCTGTGGGTATTGGCGCTCGACGAGGGCATGTCCAGCGAGCGCTGATCGAGTTCACACACTGAGAAGGAGAAGGACAATGCGCAATCTACTGTATGTTTTCACGCTGGTGGCGATTCTTAGCCTTGTCTTTGGCGGCGTCGCGCTGGCCGAACCGGGCTCACCTGTCGGCGGCTGCCCAGACAGCTTCGAGTTGCACGCAATGCACGCAATGGGGGACGGCGACCCAATGCACCATCACGTCGGCAACGACGCCGACCAGAATGGCGACGGCTACCTGTGCATGAAGCATGTGGGCAAGGACGGCAAGAATCACGTTCACGTCGACAACACGGTGCCGTGTGCGCCGAAGCCTGAACGGTGTGTCGTCGTCGCACACTGAGCGTACGCTGTCGCGGTACAGGCCCATGTGCATCGCACATGGGCCTGTTTCTTTTCAGGCAGAAGCTGACCAGTACGGAGGGTGCAAGCCGGATCGTCCAGCGCGATGGCCTCGATATCACCGGCGGCGCGGTAGCTGGTGACGCTATCCTGGCTACCTGGTCGACTTAGCCTGTGGGCCCTTTCTTGAGGACGTGTCGCCCGGCCCAAACGTGTGCAGGCGACAACTCGATGCCGACGGGCGCCAGCACACCTGCCGCCTACCAGAGTCAAGCCCCACAAATTGTAAGCAAATTATCAGCTTTCCCCGTTGCATCTCCCCCAGCCCCGTGCTATGGTGCGATGGCTATCCGACGGAACTCCTACGATTTCCCGGCGGAAGGCATTGCCGATTCAGGGGCTAACGGAACGCCAGCGCACACATGGTTTTCGAAACAGCCCATCGTCGGTCCCACACAGAGTGCCAACCTGGCTCGCGTTGCGTCTGAACACCGTCCGGTGCTTCACCGTCGTATCACTGCGCGTTCTGCCCAAAAAGGAGGGTCTCACCCATGCTCTACCGGAGCTACGGCTCCGGCGCCAGTCGGCTGCGGCTTCCATGAAGACGTTGCCCCGAATCAAAAACCATGTGCTCGACGACAGCAACAAGCTGTCAAAGGCTGCAACTGCAGCGACGCCCACTCGTCAACCGACTCCCGTTCCCAAATAGGAGAGCCTGATGTCCCTGTCACGCCGCCGATTTCTCGTTGCCTCCGCTGCCGCGCTCGGTGCCGGATTGTTGACCCCGTGGAAGCTCAACCCCTCCCATCTCCCAAACGGTCTGAGTGCGCAACGTGCGCTGCTCGCCGGGGGCGCAACGTGCAGCCCGCAAGCATCCCTGATCGACTACAATCGCGCCGCCGCCGCTGCGCTTGGCACCAACCTGTTGGACCCTGCCACACAGCCCAAATTCGCCATGCAGGCGCCCAATGCGCTGGATCCTGGCTTCAAGATTGATCTGGATGGCCCGCGCCGCCGGCGACGAACCTCGATTGCCGTATACCAGACCCAGCAGCAACTTGGGCTGGTTGGCGCCAATGGCGCACCCCTCACGACCACAGTTTGGGGCTATGGCAACGACGCCCGTACCGCTTCCTGGCCGGGCCGAACCATCGAGATCGACCGTGGTGTCCAGTTGCGTGTGCGCTGGGAGAACGAACTCAAGGACGCGCAAGGTGGCATGTTGCCCCACCTGCTGCCTGTTGACAACTCGTTCCATTGGGCCTATTCGCTGCCCGGTTACGAGCAGTTTTCCATCGCCGCCGATGGTGTCCCCATTGTGCCGCATGTGCATGGCGCCCATGTGGACTGGCAGAGCGACGGCAACCCGGAGTACTTCTTCTCCCCGGACTGGAAAGTGCGCGGTCCGCGCTGGCTGCAAAGAATCTATCGCTACGACAACGACCAACCCGCCGGCACGCTCTGGTACCATGACCATTGTCTGGGCATCACCCGGCTCAACGTCTACGCGGGGCTGGCCGGCTTTTACATCCTCCGCGACGAATATGACACCGGCAAACGCTCCAATCCGCTACGATTGCCGGCATTTCCCTACGAACTGGCCTACGCGATTCAGGATCGCATGTTCAGCGATACCGGCGCGCTCTTCTACCCGGCATTTCCCGGCGACCCGGCGTGGGCCGAATTCATCACTGACATGGGGCTGGCGGACGGCGCGGTGCCACAACCGTCGGGGTTGGCGGAATTCTTTGGCGACCACATGGTGGTCAACGGCGTGATCTGGCCCAAGACGAGCGTGGAGCCGCGCCACTATCGCATGCGCCTGTTGAACGGCTGCGACTCACGCTTCCTGAACGTCCATTTCCGCGCCGTGGCGGATGGCGTCAACACCAATGCCACCGACCTAAGCGCAGCCGGCGCCCCGTTGCCTTTCTATGTCATCGGCAGCGACCAGGGGCTGGCGGCCGCCGCAACGGTTACCGATGCCCTGTTGATCGCGCCGGGTGAACGTTACGACATTGTCGTCGACTTCAGCCAGGTTCCAATGGGCACGCGCGTGATCATGACGAACAGCGGCGGCGATGCGCCCTTTGGCGGCTTCCCGCTCGACGCGGACAGCTTCTACCCAGACCGGCAGACTGACCGCATCATGGCTTTTGATGTCACGGAACGCCTGAACCGGCGCATCCCGGATCGCTTTGACCCAGGCAAGATCGCCTGCTTCGAGGGCAACACCAATCCGGTCACCAATGTGCGCAAGGTGGCGCTCTTCGAAGGCGCCGACGAGTATGGGCGGCTGCAGCCCATGCTGGGTGTTGCCGGCCCGGTGATCGATGCTGCGGGCGAAGCGGCCGATGGATCGATCCCGTGGCATGCCGCAACCACTGAGAATCCCGACCTCAATGCCACCGAGATCTGGGAGATCTACAACACCACCGGCGACGCGCATCCGGTCCATCTGCACCTGGTCCACTTTGAAATCCTGGAACGCGAGGGATTCACGGCCGACCTGATTGACCAGCCCGTGGTGCAACACCACGGCGCCACAGCCAGCGGCTTCCGCATCGAAAACATCGCACTGGCCGGCAACGCCGTGCCGGCCGCTGGCAGCGAGAAGGCGCCCAAGGACATGGTCACCGCCTATCCCGGCGAAGTGACCCGCATCAAGGTAACCTTTGACAAACCGGGGCGCTATGTGTGGCACTGCCACATCCTGTCGCATGAGGATCACGACATGATGCGCGTGTTGCATGTCGGTCCAGGCGCTGAGCCAGGTGCCGTCGCCGCAGCCGCTGTCGATCCCATGGACGATGTGTTCGATATGATCGAAGAGGAGATCTTCCTGCCCTTTGTTGGGAGATAAGGCCCACTAGCAACAGGAGCGTGAAAAGTTGAGGGGAGGGATGCGGAATTCCCTCCCCTCAGATAAACGACAACCTGCCGCGCTGACTATGTATCTGCGTCGGCATCGCTGACGGCCGCGTCATCTAGCACGATGGCCTCGATATCGCCGGCCGCGCGATAGCTGGCGACGCTCTCCTGGCTGCCCAGCCGGCGCAGCTTCTGCGTCACCTCCTTGAGGACGCGCCGCCCGGCTGCAACATTCGCCGGCGTCAGGGAGCGCCCTTCCTCGCACAAGTCGAGAAACGCCGAGAGTAACTGCAAGCGGTTCAACACGATATCGTTGACCGTCACCATGGTCTGGCGCAGGGTGCGCAGGCGCAGGTTCTCCTCGCGCACCTGGTGCGCGTCCTTGATCGCCGCCAGCATCAGGATCGCAAACAGGTAGATGATGCCGCGGTTGACCAGCGTCGTGGCGACGAAGAGGGGCGGGAATGGCTGCGGCCAGACGGCGAGGTAGACGGCGGCTTGTGCCAGCAACATGGCGCCGGCAATCGCGATGCCCCACGCCGCGCCGAGACAGTAGGCGCCCACCGCCACGACGAGGAAATGGCCTGCCGTGAAGTTGACATACGGCCCCGTGGCAATGTCAACCAGAATCGATGTCGCACCGACAATCAGCAGGAACGGCACGACATATCGTTTTCGCGTGCAGAAATCGGAGGCAAGAAACTGGGCGACGGCCCGGCGAATCGAAGTCAGAATGGCACGCATAGCGGTCTCTTATGAATGCGGGGAAGCAGTGGCGTAATGGGAAACGGCAAGGGGCCTACCCGTCGAAGATCATCTGTATTCATCATACACCCCTGCGCCATGGTCCATCAATTGGGCAAAACGCACATTCCAGACAGCGCCATGTCATTACCTGCGGATTGGATGAAGGCCTTGCCCCTGTACGATGTGGACACGAGTCGTCGGGAGGTTCTATG
>ERZ795053.4372-NODE-4372-length-15332-cov-4.720822_pt1 | contig 15332 bp, 16 predicted proteins | sample MGYA00375137_ERZ795053 | MGnify/ENA primary metagenome ERZ795053 (study PRJEB30182, sample SAMN05720284) | activated sludge metagenome | isolation source: Anaerobic digester | place: Hong Kong | collected 2014-12-17 ... | reverse complement strand
CATCCGCCGCTGCGCCGTGGAAAACAACGTGACGATCTTCACCTCGCTGGATACCGTGGCGGTGTTGCTCAACGTTCTGGAAGAGATCACCCTGACCATTTCCACCATCGACGCGGAATAAAGAAGGAGCAGGCGTATGGCTTACACGATCACCGAGAATGTGATGATCGCCAAAAGCACCTGGCGCATGGTACTGTCCGGCGATACGGGCAAGCTTTCGCGCCCCGGGCAGTTTGTACAGCTCAAGGTGCCGGGGTTCTACCTGCGCCGCCCCATATCCGTGTGCGATTTTGACAACAGCAGCCTGACGCTGATTTACAAGGTGATCGGCCAGGGCACCCAGGCCATGGCGCAGATGCGCGCAGGCGAGACCGCAGACCTGCTCCCAGGCCTTGGCAACGGCTACACTGTTGCCCCCTGCCAGCCGCTGCTAATCGGCGGGGGCTGCGGCATCCCCCCGCTGTACAAGCTGTGCAAGGTGCTGATTGCGCAGGGCATGAAACCGCAGGTCGTACTCGGCTTCAACAGCAAGGACGAGGTCTTTTTGGAAGACGAGTTCAGGGCGATTGGCGCGGCCGTGACCGCGACCACGGTGGACGGCACATACGGCAAGCCGGGCTATGCCCCCCAGGCGGCGGAAAGCCTTGCGTTTGACTACGTTTACACCTGCGGGCCGGACGCCATGCTCAAAGCCGTATACAGGCTGTGTGAGACGCGCGGCATCGGCGGCCAGTTCAGCCTGGAGGAGCGCATGGCCTGCGGCTTTGGCGCGTGCATGGGCTGCACCATCCAAACAAACGCGGGCGCAAAGCGCGTATGCGCAGACGGCCCCGTGTTTACAAAGGAGGAACTCCCATGGTGAATACGGGCGTCGTCCTCGCCGGAATCCAGCTGGATAATCCCGTCATCCCCGCCAGCGGCACGTTCGGCTACGGGAAAGAGTTCAAGGAGTACTACGACATCAATGTTTTGGGGACGTTCTCCTTCAAGGGAACAACCCTCGCGCCCCGTTTTGGCAACCCCACCCCGCGCGTGGCGGAATGCACGGCCGGTATGCTCAACGCCGTGGGCCTGCAAAACCCCGGCGTGGAACACGTAATATCCCATGAGCTGCCGCTTCTGAAAACATTTTTCCATAAGCCCGTGATGAGTAACGTCTCGGGCTTTTCTTTGGACGAATACAAAGAAACCGCCGCGATGCTCGATACCCAGGAGCAAATCGGCTGGCACGAGATTAACGTCTCCTGCCCCAATGTGCACGGCGGGGGCATGGCGTTTGGCACAAGCTGCGAAAACGCCGCCGCGGTGGTGAAGGCCGTCAAGGCCGTATGCAAAAAGCCCGTGTTCATCAAGCTGAGCCCCAACGTGACGGATATCGTCTCTATCGCCAAAGCCTGCGAGGATGCTGGCGCGGACGGGCTATCGCTGATCAACACCCTGCTTGGCATGCGCATCAGCCTGAAAACCAAAAAGCCCATCCTTGCCAACCTAATGGGCGGGCTCTCCGGCCCGGCGGTGTTCCCCGTCGCGCTGCGCATGGTATACCAGGTGTCCAAGGCGGTGCGCATCCCCGTCATCGGCATGGGCGGTGTGCAAAGCGCGGAAGACGTGCTCGAGATGATGCTCGCGGGGGCGACCGCCGTACAGGTCGGCGCGGCCAACCTGGTCAACCCCTATACCTGCAAGGAGATCATCGAAGCCTTGCCGCAAACCATGGAGACATACGGAATCACGGACCTGCAAAGTATTATCGGAGGTGCATGGAAATGAGCAGACAAGGCGACGTGATCATCGCGCTGGACTTTCCCTCGGCCAAGGAGGTATACGCGTTTCTGGACAAGTTCCAGGATGAAAAGCCGTTTGTGAAAATCGGCATGGAGCTATACTACGCCGAGGGGCCGGATATTGTGCGCAGCATCAAAGCGCGCGGGCACAAGATCTTCCTGGATCTGAAATTACACGACATCCCCAATACCGTGCTGCGCTCCATGCGCGTGCTTTCGCAGCTTGGTGTGGATATGACCAACCTCCACGCCGCCGGAACCGTGCCTATGATGCAGGCGGCGATCACCGGCCTCACCCGTGAGGACGGCACCCGCCCCATGCTCATCGCCGTGACCCAGCTGACCTCCACCTCCGAAAAACAGCTGCACGACGAACTGCTCATCGATGCCTCCATGCCCCAGACCGTCATCCAATACGCCAAAAACGCACAGTTTGCGGGGCTGGACGGCGTGGTCTGCTCGCCGCTGGAAGCCGCACAGGTCAAAGCCGCCTGCGGCGACAGCTTTCAGACAGTCACCCCCGGTATCCGCTTCGCGGGCAGCACAGCGGATGACCAGCAGCGCATTACCACCCCCGAGGCGGCAAAGGCAGGCGGCAGCGATTACATCGTGGTCGGCCGCCCCATCACCCAGGCGGACGATCCCGTAGCGGCCTACCGCCGCTGCGTCCATGAATTTCTAGCGTAAGGAGTGAGCCCCATGCAGCGTAAGATCGCCAAAGCCCTGCTCGATATCCAGGCCGTATTCCTCCGCCCCCAGGAGCCCTTTACCTGGGCCAGCGGCATCAAAAGCCCCATCTACTGCGATAACCGCCTGACCCTCTCCTACCCCCAAGTGCGCACACTGATCGAGACCGCCTTTACGGACATCATCCAGGCCGAATTTCCGGACTGCGAAGCGCTGTTTGGCACAAGCACCGCAGGCATCCCGCATGCGGCGATCGTCGCGCATCTGATGAGCCTCCCCATGGGCTATGTACGCTCCAGCGAGAAAAGCCACGGGCGCAACAACCGCATCGAGGGCAAGCTGACCCCCGGCCAGAAGGTGGTTGTGGTGGAAGACCTGATCTCCACCGGCGGCAGCGTGGTGGAGGTTGTGGACGCCCTCCGGGACGCGGGCGCACAGGTGCTTGGCATCGTGAGTATCTTCACCTACGGCATGCAGCGGGGGCTTGAGAGGCTTAAGGAAGCAAATGTGCGCAACGTAAGCCTGTCAAACCTCGATACCCTGGTGGAGGTCGCCGCGGAGCATGGCTACATCAAGCCCGGCCAGAAGCAGGCCCTGCTTAACTTCCGCGACAACCCCTCCGACGAGAGCTGGATGAATGCATTACTATAGCAATATTTCAAATCACTCATGCAAAGCCACCAAGCCACCTGGGATGCTCGAAGGGCCGAAGTCTTTCGACCCTCAATCCGAAACCAGCGACATGCGATACCGGTCTCGCCCTGCGCGTTGCTTACGCGAGACTACGCGCTTCATTGCCTCTGGCAATATCGGCGCTAGTCGGGCATAGCCCTCCCTAATCGCTGGTTTCGTAAGCCTTGCGAAGCAAGGTTACCCTACGCCGAAACCCGGCCGCGAGCAAAGCGAACAGGGTTGAGGCGCAACCTCGAAGAAGTGGAACACTTCTTCGAACCGAACGAAGTGAGGGATTATTTTGCGACACCTATTGGATATCATCGACTGGAGCCCGGAAGAACTGGACACACTGATGGATGTTGCCGACGATATCATCGCGCATCCTGGCGATTATGCCGATACCATGCGGGGCAACATCCTCGCCACGCTGTTTTACGAGCCGTCCACCCGCACACGCCTGAGCTTTGAGGCAGCGATGCTCCGGCTCGGCGGCCATGTGATCGGCTTTGCGGACGCGGCGGCGTCCTCGGTTTCCAAGGGCGAAAGCGTGGCCGATACCATACGCACCGTGGCCTGCTATGCCGATATCGTCGCCATGCGCCACTCCAAGGAGGGCGCGCCCACCGTTGCTGCGGCGTTCAGCTCCGTGCCTGTCATCAACGCGGGCGACGGCGGCCACAACCACCCTACGCAAACGCTGGCCGACCTGTTAACCATCCGCCGCGAAAAGGGCAGGCTCAACCAGCTGGTGGTCGGCCTGTGCGGCGATCTGCAGTTTGGGCGCACGGTGCACAGCCTGATCAGCGCCATGTCACGCTACAGGTCCATCCGCTTTGTGCTGATCTCGCCGGACGAGCTTCGCGTGCCGGAATATTTGCGCGAGGGAATGAAAGCCGCCGGTGTTCCGTTTACTGAGGTAGAGAGGCTGGAAGACGTCATGGGAACGCTGGATGTACTGTACATGACCCGCGTGCAGAAGGAGCGCTTTTTCAACGAGGCCGACTATGTGCGCCTGAAGGACAGCTACATCCTGACGGCTGAGAAAATGAAGCTCGCCCGCAAAGATATGACCCTGATGCACCCCCTGCCGCGCGTTAATGAAATCCGCCAGGCAGTGGACGAAGACCCGCGCGCGTGTTATTTTAAACAGATGAAGTACGGCATGCACATGCGCCAGGCGCTGATTTTACAGTTGATGGAGGCGGCAAAATGAATATCAATGAAATTCAGGACGGCTACGTCATCGACCACCTTCACGCGGGTCGCGCCCTGCGCGTGTACCGCTACCTGAACCTGGACCAGCTGGATTGCTCGGTCGCCATCATCAAAAACGCGAAATCGGAACGCATGGGCCGCAAGGACATCATCAAGATTGACGAACTGATCCCTCTGAATATGGAGATCATCAGCTATATCGATCCCGGCGCGACAGTGAATGTCATTCAGGACGGCAAGCTGGTTGACAAAATCCGGCTGACCGTTCCAGAGCATGTCAAAGGCGTGCTCAAGTGCAAAAACCCGCGCTGCATCACCCAGACCGAACAGGAACTCCAGCATATGTTCGTGCTCAAAGACCGTCAGAAGGGCACCTATCGATGCTACTACTGTGATACCATCCATAAGCCCGAGGACTGAAACCGGGAGGCATACCGTGAACGGACAAACCATCAAAAAGGCTCTCGCCTGGCTGCTGCTTATGGCGCTGCTTTGCACACCGCTGCTCGCTTTGGCAACCCAAACCGCACTGCCGGCCGTACAGGGGCAGCTTCCCAAAGTCCTGCGCATTTTGCTCACGCGCCCCGGCATCACCACCCAGGCGGATCTGGAACTGGACGGCGTGTATACAGCCGATATCGGCGGCGTGACCATGCTGTTTCCCTATGCCAGCAAAATTGTCGTTTTGCTGATCGACGATCAGCTCTACATTGATTACGCGGGGATGCGGCTGGGCACGGGCACAGAGCTTGTGCTGACGCGGTATCAAAACGATGCCGGCGGCGAGAACGGGTTCCGTTTTTACGACAATCCTTCCCTGTATGAGGGCGACGTAACCCTGCGCATTCAGGACGGCATGATCCGCATGATTCTGTCCATCGCGGTTGAAGACTACCTAAAGGGCGTCGTCCCTTACGAAATGAGCGATTCCTTCCCACTCGAAGCGCTGAAGGCCCAGGCTGTCGCCGCCCGCACCTACGCGGTGCGCAAGGCTCTGAACAACCCAAACGGCGAGTATCAGCTCACCGATACCACCAACGACCAGGTGTTCAAGGGCACGCGCGATGAAAACAAGCGCTCCCAGCAGGCCATTGCCGAAACTGCAGGCGTCTGCGCGTTCTATAACGACAAGCTGGTGATGTGCTATTACGGCTCTTCCAACGGCGGACAGACCGAGCTTGTCGAAAACCAGTGGGGCCCAGGCGACGAAACCGGCTACCTGGACATGCGGGACGACCCCTATGACGTGGAGAATCCCAAGAGCGTGGTCAAGTCCGCCTACCTGCTCAAGACCCCGTTCACGGTCGAGGACACGCCCTACGGCCTGCGCGCGTTGATCGCCCAAGCGCTATTCAGCGATCTGACCGCCAAGGGCTACGATCCCGCCGCCGAGAGCGTGCGGATCGACAGCATTTCCGCCGTATCGGTCGATACGCCGAAATTCGCGGCGCCGTCGCGGCTGTATACACAGTTCCATATCACCTTCACCTACTCCGGCCGCACGCGAACCGACTATACGCCGCCGCCAGGTCAGGTGCTTAAGAACGATATCGAGATCAGCCTGTTTACCGCCACGCCCGCGCCTGACGCGACGGCGACCCCCGTGCCAACCGATACCCCGGAGCCGACCGCGACGCCCGAACCCACCCCCACCCCGGCGCCGGTATACGGCGCGTTTGAGCCGGTTGAGGGCGAAATAACGCTGGACATTCCCATCTTCCGGGACGCGGAAAACGCGCTCGGATTAAGCATCAACCAGTATGATAACGAGCTGTGGACCGTAGAGGAGACCGGTGACGCGTTCGTCGTCGAGTCCCGCAGGTTCGGCCACGGTGTGGGCATGAGCCAATACGGCGCGGAGTGGATGGCCGCGCAGTATGGTATGGCCTACACGGAAATTTTGTCGTTCTACTATCCCGGCATCACCCTGATGCGGTATACTGAAACGGCAGCGGCTCTCCCCCACATCTCCAGCGCCTTCACCAAGGCAGCCGACCCGCCGCCCACGCCTACGCCGCGCCCCACGCTGATGCCGGTTACCACCGTCGCGGGCGAGGGCCAGTGGTACGTGCGGGTGACAAACATCGGCGAGAATTCCTGGCTCAACCTGCGCTCGGACCCCAGCCTTTCGTCGGATATCCTGATGCTGTTGTTCAAGGATCAGCGCCTGCTGGTGCTGGAGCGCATGCCCCAGGAGGGCTGGCTGCACGTGAAAACCGACGTCACCGAAGGCTACGTCATGGAAGAGTTCACGACGCCCGAATAATATACTGTGAGGTAATGCTATGCTACTCATCGGAATCTGCGGCGCGAGCGGAAGCGGAAAAAGCACCCTGGCCGAGGAACTGAAAACATCCATCGGCAACGGCTGCACCATTATCAACCACGATAACTACTACCGCGATTTTCCAAACCTCAGCTTTCCGGAGCGCGCGCGCCAGAATTACGATGAACCCAGCATTTTCGACCACGACCTGTTCCTGTCCGATATCACTGCGTTGCTGGACGGCAAAGCCATCACGCGCAAGGATTACGATTACACCATCCACCGCCGCGCCGACCACGACGACGAATGGATCACCCCTGCCGATGTGTGCATCATCGAGGGTATTCACGTATTCCATGACCCGCGGCTTTGCGAAAAGATGTTTTTGAAGCTCTATATGAGCGTGGAGGCAGACATCTGTCTTCTGCGGCGCATAGAGCGCGATATCAAAGAGCGCGAGCGCAGCATCGACAGCATTTCCGCCCAGTACCTGACCACTGTGAAACCCATGTATAACAAATACATCCGCAACTACATCGAGCTTGCGGATGTGATTGTGGCCAACGGGGGCCGCAACGCGCGGATTGTGGATATCCTGACCGGGTACGTGCGCGACGCGCTGCAAGGGTCATGACAGCGTTTCGATAACCCCGTCAATCAACGCGGCAAAGATGTGCTTGACACGCTTGCCGGTCTCGATCACCTCATACATGTCCAGCTCCTGATCCAAAATCCCCGCCGCCATGTTGGTTATGCAGCTGACGCCCATCACCTGCATGCCGCTGTGCCGGCCGACGATAATTTCGGGAACCGTAGACATGCCAACAGCGTCCGCGCCCAGTATGCGCAGGGCGCGTATTTCTGCGGGGGTTTCGTAGCTGGGCCCGGTCAGCCAGCAGTACACGCCCTGCTGCAGGGGGATCTCCAGCTTTTTCGCGGTGTCTCTGGCAAGGGTCTTCAGCGCCGGGTCCAGCGCGTAGGTCATATCCGGAAAGCGCGGACCGAACTCCTTAAGGTTGGGGCCGATCAGCGGATTTCTGCCGGACAGGTTGATCACGTCGTCGATCAGCATGAGGCAACCCTGGGGAAACTCCGTATTGATACCGCCTGCCGCGTTGGTCAGGATCAGGGTCTTGACCCCCAGCCGCGCCATGACACGGATGGGCATGGTGACCTCCTCCATGCTGTAGCCCTCGTAGGCATGGAAGCGGCCCTGCATTAAATATACTTTTTTGCCGTGCAGCGTGCCCGCGTGCCAGTTGCCCGCGTGGCCCTCCACCGTGGATACGGGGAAATGCGGAATGCTAGCGTACGGAATGGTTTTGGCGTCCGTCAGCCGCTCGGCGTAGTCGCCCAGGCCGCTGCCAAGCACCACGGCGATCTCCGCCGTGCCGCAGGCTTCCCTGATATAGGCTGCCGCCTGATCGATCGTCTCCAGATAGGTCATGCTCTGTTCCTCCTAGCGTATCATGTCGGCAAAGGATGCAGCGTCAAAGCGCTGCGGCAGGCCGAACAGATCGGCAATCGTGGCCGCGATATCGGCAAAGCTCTGGCGCGTTCCCAGGGGCTTGAATGTACGCATGGCTTTCGTCCATACGAGGATCGGCGCGTGCTCGCGGGTGTGATCGGTGCCGCGGTAGGTGGGATCGCAGCCGTGATCGGCGGTGATGATCAACACATCGTCCTCCCGGGCCATAGCCTTGGCCTCGCCAAGCTTTTCATCGAACTCTTCCAGGGCTTGTGCGTAGGCCTTCGTGTCGCGCCGGTGGCCGTAGAGCATATCAAAATCCACGAGATTGATGAAGGTCAGGCCGTGAAAATCCCGCCGCATCATCTTCAGCCACTCGGCTATGCAGGCGGTGTTGCCCGCGGAATGCACGCTTTCGGCGAGGCCTTTTTCAGCAAAGATGTCTTCAATCTTCCCAACGCCCATGGTGAAGTAGCCCGCATCCAGCAAAACGTCCAGGATGGTCGGCTCCGGCGGCACAACGCTGAAATCCCTGCGCCCCTTGGTGCGGGTAAAGCCGCCCTGATGTCTGCCGATAAACGGCCTGGCGATGACGCGGCCCACGTTGTGTTCGCCCGTCAGCATTTTGCGGGCGATTTCACACCATGCGTAGAGGGTTTCCAGCGGGATGATCTCCTCGTTGCAGGCGATCTGGAAAACGCTGTCCGCCGAGGTATACACGATGGGATAACCCGTGCGCAGATGCTCCTCGCCCAGGTCTTCAATAATCACGGTGCCGCTTGCGGCGTAGTTGCCAAGCGTTTTGCGGCCGATGGCTTTTTCAAATTCGGCAATAACGTCCGGCGGAAAGCCGTCCGGATAGGTCGGGAAGGGCCTCTCCAAACGAATGCCAGCCATTTCCCAGTGACCGGTGGTGGTATCCTTACCGGGGCTTTTCTCCATGGCGCGGCCCGCCGCGCCCACAGCGCTTTTGGGACGCACATAAGGGATGGTATCGATATAGCCAAGCCCCATATGCCCCAAATTCGGCAGCTTTGGGTTTTCCTTCAAAATCACATGGGCCAGGGTGTTTGCGCCCTCGTCGCCATAGGCGGCGGCGTCCGGCAGCTCGCCCGCACCTACGGAATCCAGCACGATCAAAAATACGCGCATCTTTACATGCCTCCCTTTGCAGTTCCACTGTTCATATTGTACACCCGTTGCCGGGGAATGAAAAGCGCTTACACGCCGTACAGGGCATGCAGCAGCTCTTCGCCCGTCTTTGTGCGAAATACCTTGCGCTGAAACGCACGGATCGCATTTTCGCTCATGCTGTCCTCAAAGGCGTTAACCAGGAAGTCCGCCTCGATGAGGATTTGGTAATCCGGTCCGTCGACCTGCGAATAGGTATGGTGATGGGCGATCAGGAAGCACACGCGCCGGGTGATCTCCTCATCCACGCCCAGAGTACGCAGCAGCTTCTGCGCCTCAGGCGGGCCTTCGATCTGCTGGTGCTCTCCGGACGAGCTGCCGAATTTGGCCTCGCTGTTTTTGATACCGATATCATGCGTCAGCGCGGCGACATCCAGCACCGTCTGCGTGCGCGCGTCCAACCCCTCGCCCGCGCCGATGGCCTTGGCAAAGCCATAGACCTTCAAAAAATGGTTCACCCGGCGCGGATCACCGCTGTAATACGTTATCATGGCCCGCAACACTTGCTCAATCATCGCGATCCCCCGCTTTCTATACCCATTGTACACAAGCGCGCCGCGCTTGAAAAGGATATTTCGGTTTACTTTTGCGGCGCGACAGCGTACACTAAGCGGATTGGAGGAGATACCATGACCCAGACTTTTATCGCCTCGGCAGCCTTCGGGCTGGAAGGCGTGGCGGCCTCGGAACTCCGGCACATGCACCTGCCCGTGAAAGCGGAGGCGGGCGGCGCGCGCTTTGAAGGTGAGCTGATTGACGCCTTCCGTGCCAACCTGTGGCTGAAAACGGCCGACCGCGTGCTCTGGCTTTTACACGAGGGCGAGGCTACAACCTTTGAAGACCTGTACCAGGCCGTATACCGCATCCCCTGGGAACGCTATATGCAGCCGGACGCACAGGTGCTGGTCAGCGGCAAGTGTGTGCGCAGCCAGCTGATGAGCGTGCGCGACTGCCAATCCATCGCCAAGAAGGCCATCGTCACCCGCCTGATGGAAAAGCACCGCGTACAGCGGCTGCCGGAAACAGGCGTGCCGTATCCCGTGGATATCGCCATTCACACCGATACCCTGCGGGTAACGCTGGATCTATCCGGCGACGCGCTCAACCGGCGCGGCTACCGCACCTGGAACGGCGAAGCGCCGCTGCGCGAAACGCTGGCCGCGGCGATGGTGGAGCTTTCGCCCTGGAAGCCCGATATGCCGCTGTACGATCCCTGCTGCGGCACGGGTACGCTGCTTATTGAGGCGGCGTTTCGCGCCACGCACCGCGCCAGCGGTCTGAAACGCAGCTTTGCCTGCGAGCGCTATCCCTTCATGCCGCATGATGCAATGCAGCGCCTGCGCAAGGAAGCGGAAGCGGCCTACGCGCCGGAGACCGCCTTTGATATCGGCGGCAGCGATATCGACCCCGAAGCCATTCACCTGTGCGAAAAGCACATCGCGCAGGCAGGCTTTCCCTACCGCATTCCCGTGGAGGTCCAGGATTTGCGCACCCTGCAATTACCGCAGGAGCGCGGGGTGTTCCTGTGCAATCCGCCCTACGGCGAGCGGCTGTCCGACCGCGACAGCTGCCGGGCGCTGTACCGCGACCTGGGGCTGATGTTCAAACGGCATCCCGGCTGGAGCCTATGCGCTCTGTCGGCCGATCCGGCGTTTGAGCGCAATTTCGGCCGCAGAGCCGATAAAAAACGCCGCCTGTACAACGGGCGGCTGGAATGCGAGCTGTACCTGTTTATTCGCTGAAGTCCGGCTCAATCTCCGGCATATTCTGGAGCACCATGAGCAGCGCGTCTTCCCCGTTATCGGTATAGTACTGCTTGCGAACGCCGAGCTTTTCAAACCCAAGCTTACGGTACATATCCTGCGCGACCATGTTGGATCGGCGCACTTCCAGCGTCATATACTGCACACCCAGATTGGCGGCGTACTGGATCAGCGCTCTGGTCAGCGCGATGCCGATGCCCTGCCCCCGAAAGTCCTTGCGGACGGCGATGTTGGTGATGTGCGCTTCCTCAAATATCATCCACGCGCCCGCGTAGGCGATCACCTCGCCTGCGCTGTTTTCCGCAACCAGATAGCGCGCCGCCGGATTTTCGTCCAGCTCGTGATGGAAGCTCGCTTCCGGCCACGGCACGGCGAAGGTATTCATTTCGATCTCGAACACGGCCTTGATATCGGCCTTTTGCATGCGACGAATCGTCATAACGTGCCTTTGCGGGCGCGCTCGGCCTGCGGAGCGCGCAGATAGTAGGGCATCAGCGTCAAATAATCCACTGGCTCCGCAAAGCCCGCCAGCATGGCGACCGATGCCGGACGCAGGTAGCCTTGGTGCGCGGGCAGGAACACCGCGCGTTCACCCAAAGCCTTTTGAATCGCATCCTGATAGGTCAGCACCCCGTCGCCGACGAAGCAGAGCTTCTGGCCGCTCTCAGCGGCCTGCAATACCGTATCCAGATAAGTGCCGAGCTTCTCGGCCATGTCGTCGACAACGCGCATGGGCGGCATACCGGCTGCAAACGCCGCGCCGTATACCTGCCCCGCCCGCGCATCCTGGATGGGGCAAAGGAGCATACCAGTATCCGTGACGCCAGCAGCCAGAGCTTGCAGGGCGTTGACGCCAGCGCACGGCTTGCCTGCGCCATGGGCCATGCCCTTGACGGTGCTCACCCCGATGCGCACCCCGGTAAACGAGCCGGGGCCGGTTACGGCGGCGAACAGATCAACATCCTGCACGGTCAGCGAGCAGCGGCCCAGCGCTTCGGAAATCATGGGCAGCAGGCTTGCGGAATGCGTGCGCTTGTTCACAGCGGCGGCCTCGTAAACGATCCGGCCGTCCCTGCTGAGGGCGACGCCGCACACCGGGCCGGAGGTATCCACCGCCAGAATGATCATAACGCCGCCTCCAGTTTTACATAATCCAACGCGTGAAACCCGCCGACGGGCACGAAGGAAAACCGCCTGTCATTGTCTCCGGTAATGGAGATATTGATCAGCAAATGCGTTTCCGGGATCGCCTCTCGCGCCATGGACGGCCATTCGATCACCGATACGCCGTCCGCATACAGGTACTCGTCCAGCGAGAGCTCGTACAGCTCCTCCGCGCTGCCAATCCGGTACCAGTCGAAGTGGTACAGGGGCAGTTTGCCGGTTTCGTACACCTGCAAAATTGTAAAGCTCGGGCTGGGCACATGGCCGGAGATGCCCAGGCCGCGGGCGATGCCGCGCGCAAGCTCGCTTTTGCCCGCGCCGAGGTTACCCTGGAGCAGCACCACGTCCCCGGACAAGAGCTGCTTTGCCAGCGCGATGCCCAGGGACTTGGTCTGCGTTGTGCTTACGGTGTTTACGGCCGGCATGAACGTGTCCTTTCGTTACGCCTTGCGTTTCCCGATCCTGCCGTGCAGGATTGGCGACAGGGGTTTATAAATGATCACGGAGACAATCGCGATTGCCGCCCACTTGACAATATTGAACGGCGCGGTGATGGTGAGCACGAATTTCCAGATGGTGTCGATGCTTGGCGCGATGGTCTGCCCCATGGCAATGATCTCCTCCACCGGCAGGTGGAACGCCCAGCCGTAGAAGGGAATCAGGAGATATACATTCAGCAGCACGCCTGCGGCCGTTGCCGCCACAGCGCCGATCTCCATACCTGTCATGGCGTTCTTGCGGGTTTTATCCCGCTTGTAGTATAGCCCGGCGGGCAGGATCATTGATAGCCCTATCAGGAAATCCGCCAGCTCGCCCACGCCAAGCGACGTGGAGAACAAAAGCCCCGTCAGGCTCTTGACGAACAGAATGATGACCCCGGTCAGCGGCCCCATGGCGAAGGTGCCCAGGAGCACCGGCATGGTGGAAAAGTCCAGCTTGTAGAACAGTACGATGGGAATCTGCAGCGGCGGCAGAAACAGCACGATCGAGATTGCCGCCAGGATGGCGATCAGCGTGATGCGTTGGGTTGTGAAGTATGCCTTGGTTTTTTCCATGGTTTTTCCCTCCGTATCTGAGAGGTGATCGGGGAATTCGCGTTTACGGTTGCCAGGGCAGTGTGCGGCCGATTTGCCTGAAGAGAACCGACGCTGTAGCGACGCTACCGCGAGGTTTGATGAAGGCGAAGCTGCCGTGTAATGCCGACGCAACTGTGAATGCTGATTTCCATGACCACCTCTCATCAAAATTGCCCCCGATGGTTCTATCATCAGGGGCAACTGCTGTTTTGCAGAGGTTGCTCTTCTTTCATCCGGACTTTGCGGCGTATGCCGTTTACCGTCGGCTTCGGATTTCCACCGAATCGGCCTCCCCGGCTGGGCCGGAAAGGTTCGCGGGCTATAACCGCCGGTAGGGAATTTCACCCTGCCCTGAAGAACCCATGGGTTCGACCAAAGCGTATCACGAGTCCAGGAAATTGTCAAATCTCCACATGCAATTCCAGCGGTTTTTGTCCCGCCAGCCGCACGCTGACGGCATCGGCCTGGCTGCCGCCGACATAGAGGGTGAACTGTTTGCCCTGCACGGGCTTGCCGTCCATGTCGATGGACTGGAACGCGGTTTTGGCCATGGGCAGCGTAACCTTTGCCGATGCTCCGGCTTTCAGCGAGATGCGCTTGAACGCGCAGAGACTGTGGTTGCGAACGGCAAACGGATTGCTCAGGTCCTTGACGTACACCTGCACCACCTCGTCGGCATCATAAGCGCCGGTGTTCATCACGGTCACGGTGACCGCGCCGTCTTTATACACGGCGGCGGAATAGGCGAACTTCGTATAGCTCATGCCAAAGCCGAACGGGTACAGCGCCTCGCCCTCAAAGTAGCGGTAGGTGCGGTTCTTCATGGAATAGTCGGTAAACTCCGGCAGATCCTCCACACCCTTGTAGAAGGTAACGGGCAGCCTGCCCGATGGCGATACCTTGCCGAACAGGAGGTTGGCAAGCGCCGTGCCGCCCGCCTGGCCTGGGTACCACGCCTGCAAAATCGCGTTGCCGTCCTTCACGGCGAGCGCGCTGCCGGAAGACAGCACCACAACGACGGGCTTCCCGGTTTTGAGTACGGCGCTGATCATATTCATCTGTCCGGGCGGCAGGTTCAAATCGTTCTTGTCGCCGGAGGAGTACTCGTTTCCGGTATCGCCTTCCTCGCCTTCGAGCGTCGCATCCAGCCCGACGCACAGGATGGTCACGTCCGATTGCTCGGCGACGGCCACGGCCTCGGCAATGCGGTCGTCCGGCAGCGACAGGTTGCTGGTGGCCTTCTTGAACAGATGGCTGCCCTCAGAGTACAGCACGCGCGCCTTGCCCCTGCAGGCCTCGCGGATGCCCTCCAGGTAGGTAACATAGCGCGACGAGGTGCCGCAGTAGTTGCCGTTGAGGCAGTCAACGCTGTTGGCGTTGGGGCCGACGACACCGACGGTTTTGAGCTTATCCAGATGCAGCGGCAGGATGCCGTCGTTTTTGAGAAGCACCATGCACTTTTCGGCAACCGTACAGGCCAGCGCGTCGTTTTCGTCGGTATCGCACTGTTCGTAGGCAATCGTATCGTACTCCGAGCCGCCCTCGCCCAGGGCGCCCAGCAGATACCGCGTCGTCATCAGCCGTTCGCAGGCGGTGGTGATCTGATCTTCGGTGATCAGCCCCTCCTGCAGGGCCGCAAGCACCTGCAAATACACCACGCCGCAGTTCAGGTCGCAGCCGTATTTCATGGCGAGCGCGGCGCTCTGGGTCGCGGTGTCGGTCACCTTGTGGTTCATGTGGAAGTCTAGGATGGCCCAGCAATCGCTGACGACGTGGCCGTCAAAGCCCCATTCGTCGCGCAGGATATCCTTCAAAAGCACCTTGCTGCCACAGGCGGGCTCGCCGTTGACGCGGTTGTACGCGCCCATGACGCTTTCGACCTTCGCTTCCTTGACCAGCGCTTCAAAGGCGGGCAGGTAGGTTTCGCGCATGTCCTTTTTGGAGGCAATCGCGTCAAAGCTGTGGCGTCCGGCCTCGGGACCGGAATGAACGGCATAGTGCTTGGCGCAGGCCGCCGCCTTCATATAGCGCGGGTGGTTGCCC
>ERZ795053.4371-NODE-4371-length-15333-cov-4.557141_pt1 | contig 15333 bp, 12 predicted proteins | sample MGYA00375137_ERZ795053 | MGnify/ENA primary metagenome ERZ795053 (study PRJEB30182, sample SAMN05720284) | activated sludge metagenome | isolation source: Anaerobic digester | place: Hong Kong | collected 2014-12-17 ... | reverse complement strand
GATTTTGACCTGAATACCCAGCTCGCCGAGTTCGTAAGCCAGCGATTCCGAAAAACCTTCGACCGCCCATTTGGAACTGTGATACAGACTGAGAAACGGAAACGTGACCCGCCCCCCGATGGAGGACACGTTCAAAAACAAGCCGGCCTTGTTGGCTCGGAAATGAGGCAAAAAGGCCCGGGTGACGCTCATCAAGCCAAAAACATTGGTCGCGAACTGTCGCTGAATTTGTTCCGCCGTGGTCGCCTCGAACGGCCCGGCCACAGCGTAACCGGCATTGTTCAACACGACATCCACCGTGCCGAAATCGCGCAGGATTTGTTGGGTGGCGTTGGCAATGGACGCTTCATCGGTCACATCCAAAGCATACAGCGAGACGTTGTCAAGCGGGTTCAACTCGGTTTCATTTTCCGGCCGGCGCATGGTGGCGGCCACTCTCCAGCCTTTTTCGGCAAAATATTGGGCCGTTGCTTTGCCGATACCACTGCTTGATCCGGTGATAACAATCGTTTTCATGGGTTTGTCTCCTTCATTGCTGAAATGATCAGTGCTGTTAACATTATCATTGTAGTTTTTTCGTCCGAAGAAATGAATACATAAATGTTCGGAACCCTTGCACAATCGTCCGGTATCTCGATAAAACAGTTGATAGGCCGGCTGATTTTGGTTATACTGTTAGCGAAAACAGGAGACAGCCAATGGCGTATCAAACCGATAAACTTAGGAAGCTCGCGGCCCTGGTGGAACAGCATACTGCCCAGGAGGGCGTAAGCTATACCGGCATTGAGAGCCTGGGCACGTTTAAAGCCGCCTCCACCCGGATGCGGATGCCCGATTATTACGAGCCGGCGATTGTGATGGTGGCGCAGGGCAAAAAACGATGTTATATCGGCAACAAAGCCTACGAATACGGGGCTGGGGACTACTTGATTTTGTTTTTACCGATGTCTTTGGATGTAGAAATTGTGAACGCCAGCCCCGATCACCCTTTTTTGGCAGCCGGTGTTCGGATCGACCTGGGGCGGTTGGCCGATGTGTTGCTGAGGATCGAACGGGTCGAGGGGGGTGTGACCAAACCGGTTTCGACCGATCCCTCTGGCATATTTTCGGCCTCGTTGAGCGACAACTTGCTTGACCCGACTATCCGGCTGTTGGAATCGCTGGCCAATCCCCGCGACGCCGCCATTTTGGGCGATTTGATAGTCGATGAGATTTACTATCGCATCCTCTGCGATGAACGGGGCGGCGACCTGAGAACATTCTTACAACAGCGGGGGCAAATTCAGCGAGTGGCCAAAGCGGTGCAATACATCCATCAAAATCTCAAGGAGCCGGTGTCGGTCGAAAAACTGGCCGATATGGTTCATATGAGCCGAACCAGCTTTTACGAGAACTTCAAAGAGGTCATGCACGTCTCGCCCTTGCAGTATGCCAAGTCGGTGAAACTGGTCAAGGCCCAAACGCTTATCAAAGAGGGCAAAAATGCCAGCGAAGCGGGCTATCTGGTCGGCTACAACAGCCCCGCCCAGTTCAGCCGCGAGTACAAACGCCATTTTGGGTTTGTCCCCTCGGCCACATAAGCGACTTGGTTTTTGAAAATCAAAACAACCGGTGTTTCCGCCGGAATCGACACGTTTCTAACGTAAACAACGTCGTCGCCAACAAAGATGCCTTAAATTCAGCAGATTTGCCGTCCTCGACAGCGCAAGACACTTCTATTTCCCGCACGCAGCGCTCGCGGGTAGCAATAAACCTAACGTCCACCTCTCGCTGACCACAGACCGCCGCCAACCCGGTGTACTCGTTGATATGCAGCGGTCACCGGACGGTCGTCTACGGTCATGGAGCAGAGCGAGCGGGAGTAATTCGAGGCTACGTTTGCTGGCAAAGAACCAGAATCGGGATTACCTTGCCGATCCGATTCCAGGCGAGTTAACCCATGCCCAAACAGACGACTGATCAGTTTCAGATTTTCAAAAAAGTTCAGCCGTCTGTTTGGACAAGGTCTGCCAGATTTCGTTGCTTATCTTTTATTGTTTGTGCCTAACTTGACGGTCACAAGGAACGGTTGCTTCGACGAATACCTATCCAACCGCTACGGATCAGGGCAGGGCTTTAGCGTTAGCCGATTGCCACCATCGATAGTGCGTCGATCGTAGTTCTTCACGTGAGGGGAAGGGATAATAAACCAAATTTTCAGTATTGCCCACAAAAATACCGTTTTTAATCGTACGGTACGGAAAAACAACCGACCCCGTCCGGGTGACCATTTTGTTTTGAACTTCTTTCTCATTCAAACTGATCAAACATTCACGTAAATGGTTGATATTGGCGTAAGGTAAATCGCGGACGGCCCCAAATTCAGGATCTTCGGCCAGCTCACCCAGTTGCAGTTCGACAAAAGCGATGGCCGGCAAATGGATCAGGCTGGACGGATCGTGCGTAATCATTTCATAAAAACTGCGGGGATCTTTGGTGCTAACCACTGAAGGATGCACCGGGGCGATTTCCTGATAAAAATGTAAGTTTTCGGGTGACTCCGGGATATTAGGGTCGATATCCAGACCCAGTACTGAACCGTAGGCTGTAACGAGATATAGCTTGCGAAAAACATCAGTGGGAACATGTTCTAAAATACGGTAAGTGGAGATGTAAACGGATTTTTTGGGAGTACCATCCGGATGGGGAACGCAGCGTTCAAGCCCATCTTCAATGCGAAAAAAATCACTGCGGAAATTGGGGTCAAGCTCAATAAACATCGCTTCGCCGCGCTGTTTGCTATGAGAACCAACAGCATAGTAACTTCCAAATTCTTCAGGGGATAGCATTGACGCGATAAGCGCCTCTGGAATTAATGATAAATACAGATGCATGGTTATAGCTCCTCTCTCGTTGAGATATTAAGTTTTGCCATAGGTACCTTAGAAAACATTTCGAATTTGTAGAAGCCAATCTTTATGATTTCTGTGTAGGGTGGGCTACCATTATCCAAAATATTATCTAAAAAACTACAGAGTTAAGTAATTTGAAATCGACGCTAATATTACTCATTTTTGCCAGCATAGCAAGATTTATACGGAATTGAGTCACCCATAGATGTAAAAGATGCCACCGTGAGACCCTGTTTTTACTTCAACGCTTTCCTACCTCAATTTCGGGCAAATAAGCCCTTTGTATTTTTAACATCCCATATATGATATAATATAGGCAATTCTACTTGTCAACCCTCGATTTGTTGGTTGTCCATGGTCACACCAGAGATGTGTAGTATTTGTGGTAAAATCAATTAGAATAGATTTGCAAAGGTGCAGCGATGAGCCACGACCCTAAGAAAAAGGCTGTAGAAAGTATCCCTTATCGTGCTTCAGAAGAATTGTTTCAAGCTCTATTTGAACAGACGATCGATGGCATTTTTATCGCGGATCAGCACGGACGTTATGTTGAAGCCAACCGGCGTAGCTGCGAGATGTTGGGCTACACTCGTGAGGAAATATTGAACCTCTCTTGGCCAGACTTGATCCCGGCCAAGGACCTGGCCCGCTATTATCGACAACTAGATGTGTTGAGGGCGGGTAAAACCCTCCTCGAAGAATGTTCTCTGCGCCGCAAAGATGGGCGCTTACTCCCCGTCGAAATTAGCACTCAGATCCTGGCAGATGGTCATTTTTTGGGGATAGTGCGCGACATCACCGAGCGTAGGAAAACAACAAAAGCTTTGCAGGAGAGTCAGGCACTATTATCGCAGGCGGAAGAGGTCGCGCGATCAGGGACATTTGATTGGGACCTCATGACTAATACCGCCAAATGGTCCCCCGGCATGCACCGGCTGTTTGAAATCCCTGTCGAACAGTTCAATGGCGACCCCGCCACAGTTTTGAGCGTCGTCCACCCTGATGATGTGAACAAACTGGCTCAGACCCTCCAGGATATCATCAGAGAAAAAAAGGCTGAAAGCCACATCGAATACCGGATCGTACCACCCAGCGGAACCACACGCCACATCTGGGCCCAAGGCACGCTGGTGCTGGACGAAAACGAGGTCGTCACGCGAATGATTGGTGTTTGTCACGACATCACCGAGCGCAAGCGGGCAGAGGAGGTACTGCAAAAAAGCCATGAGGAATTGCGGGTATTTTTCTCGCAAACGATTGATGGCTGTTTCTTTATGATGCTGGACGAACCCGTGCCTTGGGATGAAATAACCGACCGGGAGAAGACATTGGATTACGTCTTCGCCCACCAGCATATTACCCAAATCAATGATGCCATGCTGGCGCAGTATGGCGCCACGCGTGAGCAAATGCTGAAGCTCACGCCTAACGACTTCTTCAAACACAACCTCGCGCATGGTCGAGATCTTTGGCGACGCTTCTTCGATGCAGGCAAGATTCGCCTCGAGAGCGACGAGCGCAAGCTGGATGGAACGCCCATGTGGATCGAGGGCGAATACATCGTCCTCTACGACTCAGAGGGGCGAATTACCGGTCACTTTGGCATCCAACGCGTCATCACCGAACGCAAGCAGATGGAGGCAGAACGTCAGGCCCATCTACATTTCTTTGAAAGTATGGATCAGATCAATCGAGCCATGCAGGGGATCAATGATCTTGAGCAGATGATGAGCGATGTCCTCGATGTTGTCCTGACCATCTTCGATTGTGACCGAGCGAGTCTGGTCTATCCATGCGATCCGGAGGCAGCTTCGTGGCGGGTGCCAATGGAGCGGACCCGGCCGGAATATCCCGGCGCCCACGATTTAGGAGGTGAGATAGCCATGGATCCGGATGTCGCCCAGGCGTTCCGAATTTTGAGGACCTCAAACGGCCCGGTGAAATTTGGCTTAGAGTATGAGTACCCATTGCGGCCAATAGCGCATCGTTTTAGCGTCCAATGCATTATGGCGATGGCGTTGTACCCCAAAGGGGATAAGCCATGGGAGTTCGTAATGCACCAGTGCGCTTTCTCACGGGGTTGGACACCACACGAGGAGCAGCTTTTCCAGGAAATCGGCCGGCGGCTGACCGATGCATTGACCAGTCTGATGGCGTTTCGCAATTTGTGCGAAAGTGAGAAGAAATTGGCCGAGGCCGAGCGCATCGCCCACGTGGGCTACTGGGAGTATGATCTCGAGACGGATCGCCTCATTTGGTCAGACGAAACCTACCGTATCTTGGGGCTACGTCCGCAAGAACGCATCCTCAGCCTAACCCAGTTTGTGGAACTAATTCACCCTGAAGATCGGCAGCGCGTAGACCAAGCCATAACCAAGGTCCTGTCACAGGATACCCCACGTTACGATGCCGAATACCGCATAATCTGGCCCAATGGCGAAGTGCGGTACGTTCACAGTCAGGGGGATGCGATGAGGGATGAGACCGGCCAGATTCGTCGTATGTTCGGCACCAAGCAAGATATCACCGAACGCCGGCAAGTGGAGGACGAACTCCGGGCGAGTGAGGCCCGCTTCCGTACCTTCGTAGACCACGGGACCGATGCCTTTTTCCTGCATAATGCCGAGGGCGCCATTTTGGATGTGAACCGTTGGGCGTGCGGGAGCCTGGGCTACACCCGTGAGGAACTGATTGGGATGCTCCCGTATGAATTAGATGCGGAGATCGACCAAACTTTCTTCGACCAGTTAAGGATCCGGCTAAACGCCGGGGAAGTGGTGACATTTGACTCTAGTCACCGTCGGAAGGATGGAACTGTGTTCCCGGTTGAGGTCCGCATCCGGGCGTTCTGGCATAACCAGCGCCGGTTTGGCGTCTCTCTGGTTCGGGATATTACGGAACGCAAGCAGGCGCAGGAGGCGTTGACTCTGTTTCGCTCGCTCATCGATTATGCGCATGACGCTATTGAGGTCATTGACCCGGAAACAGGGCGCTTTCTCGATGTGAATGAGCAAGCCTGTTTGGCCCACGGCTACACGCGTGAGGAGTTTCTGGCTCTAACTGTCCCCGAGATCAACCCCATAGTGGCTGCCCGATCTTGGCAGGTAACCATGGACGATTTGAGGCGCTCCGGTTCCTTGGTCCGCGAGAGTCAGCATCGGCGTAAGGATGGTTCAGTCTTTCCAGTTGAAATCAATATCAATTACATCCGCCTGGACCGCGATTATGTACTCGCGGTGGTGCGTGACATCACGGAGCGTAAACAACTGGAAGCGGAAAACGAACGACTGACGACTCAATTCTACCAGGCCCAAAAAATGGAAGCCGTCGGTCGGTTAGCCGGAGGTATTGCCCACGATTTCAATAACCTGCTGGTACCGATTATTGGCTACATCGAGTTGAACCTGATCGATTTAGCCCCTGACAGTAAACTGTATGCTGATTTAATCCAAGTTCGAAAAGCGGCCGACCGCGCCGCCGACTTAACCCGCCAAATTCTGGCCTTTAGCCGGCAACAGGTCTTGGAACTAAGCCTACTAGACTTTAATCTGGTTATTGCAGAATTCAAGAAAATGCTCCAACGGTTAATTGGCGAAGATATTGAATTACAAACCTTTCTTGCACCAACCCTTGACCCCATCAAAGCTGACAAAGGGCAACTGGAACAAGTTTTGATGAATTTGGCAATCAACTCCCGTGACGCCATGCCGACCGGGGGTAAGCTTACCATCGAAACCGCCAACGCGTTTTTGGATGAGATTTATGTGGGCAAATATGCCGGCGACCTGATGCCAGGCCCCTATGTTATGATGGCCATGAGTGACACCGGTCATGGCATTGACGCGAAAATACAAAAACGTATTTTTGATCCATTCTTCACCACAAAAGAGAGTGGTCAAGGCACCGGGTTAGGTTTGGCCACGGTTTTTGGGATTATCAAACAGCATCAAGGGCATGTTCTGGTTTATAGCGAACCGGGGAACGGCACAACCTTTAAAATTTACCTACCCAAAGCCCATCAGACTCACCAAACGATTATCTCTACCTCAAAAGTGCCTCCCTTCATGAAAGGCACGGAAACGGTACTTGTCGTAGAAGATGAGGAGATAGTCCGCAAACTGGTATGTGAAACACTCGAGGCTCACGGCTATGATGTTATTGAAGCCCCAAGCCCCGCCCACGGCCTTGATCTGGCCTTAAGCCAGGCCACTATCCATCTACTGGTAACCGATGTCATTATGCCCAAGATGAACGGCAAAGAACTTTACCAGAAGATGAGGGCTATCCATCCAAATAGTAAAGTTTTATATATGTCAGGGTACACCAATAATGTGATCGTTCATCACGGTATTTTGGATGAAGGTATCAACTTTCTACCAAAGCCCTTCACGGTTCATCACCTTACCCGAAAAGTTAGAGAGATTTTGGATTGAGGAAGGTCGTTCCTCGTATGTTGTTTTATTGGCGGGGTAAATCAGTTAAAACGGCTTGTAGCGTTTCATCCAACGGGGCCTCGAATTGGAGCGGCTCGTTAGTGCGGGGGTGCCGGAAGCTGAGTCGCCAGGCGTGCAGAAAATGGCGCTCGAGTCCCAGCCGGTTACGGCGGCGACCGTAGACCGTGTCACCCACCACGGGACAACCTAACCAAGCCAGGTGCACCCGAATTTGGTGGGTTCGCCCGGTTTCCAAACCGATTTCCAACAAGCTGTAATCGACATAGAATTCAAGCACCTTAAAGTGGGTGCGGGCCGGTTTGCCGTCGGCGCGAGGCGCGAACTTTTGACGATGGCGCGGATCACGGCCCAGCGGCACGTCGATGACGCCTTCGGGGGCCTCGGGCTGCCCGTGGACCAAGGCCAGGTAGATCTTGTCGACCGTCCGCGCTTTAAACTGCCGTTGAAGGTGGCGCAAGGCGTCCGGCGTGCGGGCGATGACAATCAGGCCGGAGGTATCCTGATCGAGCCGGTGAACGATGCCGGGGCGGGTGGTCGATTCGGTTCCTGGTTTGGACATTTCAGCCAGATCAGGATAACGGGCCAGTAAGGCATTAACCAAGGTGCCGCTGGTGTGACCGTGGGCGGGATGAACGACCAGCCCGGCCGGTTTATTGACCATAATTAGGTCGGCATCTTCAAATACAATATCGAGCGGTATATTTTCCGGTGAAGGGAGAGTCGTGGTTACGGGGGGTAACTGCAAAGTAATGAGGTCGCCCGGTTGAACGGCGCTGTTCGGTTTAACCGGACGATTGTCGACTAAAACTTTATTTTGTTGAATTAGTTTTTTCAGTTGGGAGCGAGATAAATCAGGAAATTCCTGGGCCAGATAGTGATCCAGGCGCGGAGACGGCCGATCGACTTGCAGGTGAATCTCGCGTTCGGCAGACATAGGAGGTTAGGGCTGCTGCTGTTTGCGAACTTTATCCAGGGCGTGTAAGGCAATACTGGAGCGCGTGCCCCCGGATTGCTGGAAGGCTCGCCGGCGTTGAACCAGGCGATGATCAACCAGCAGCTTAACCGGGAAGGCGTGACGATCAACGTGCGCTGTTGATCGCTGGCGAAAGCCAAAAACCAAGTGTCGCACTTGTTGGCCGAGGTCGCCTGCTTTTTGACCATAGTTTTTGATCTTATCGAAAACTTTTTCACGTAAGACAGTTGGCTTAAGTCGTTTTTTCATAAGCTATTTCCTTTCGACAAACTAGAGTCGGGGCTAGTTGAGTCTGGGTGATCATCGACGTTCCAGAGATGGTACGCTAATATCGTCACGCCTAAAACAATCGCAATATCGGCAATATTAAAGATAGGCCAGAAACCCACATCCACGAAATCGACGACGTAACCCCGAACAAACCGATCCAGCAAATTGCCCATCGCGCCGCCCAATTGTAAACCTAAACTGATCCTGATCCAAATATTCTCAGTGGGCAACTGGTGGTGGAAAGCAATGATTCCGGCGATAACAATGAAGGCAATGCCCATAAAGAGTGTGCCCATTTGGGGAAACATGCCAAAAGCGGCGCCGGTATTGGTGATAAATGTCAATTTAAAGAGCCGATCCAGGGCTGGATACAGACTCCACGATCCCCACAGGGGGATGTTTTTCACAACCAAAAATTTGGTGGCTTGATCCAGAGCAAAGGTGATGGCCGCCACTCCGATAATGGTGGGCAATGGCCCACCCGTTTGTGACAGTGATGGTGTTATCGGCTTGCTGATGGGAAGTTCCCCTTTCATCCCTGACCCATTTTAACCGAAGTAAAATCGGATAACAACCCGCCTTTTATCCTATCCAACCGGAGATTTTACACGTTTCCTTAAAAATAACCAAAGTTGTCACCCAAACGAGGAAAAAATAGTGAGGCGGCTATTGCTCATTACGGTGTTGATTGGAGCTACAATCGGTCCGACACAGAGCTGGTTGACTTTAGAGAATAGTTATAAAGTCAAGCTGGACAAAGACTCATGCTTATGATACACTCGTAAATAATAGAATCTCAGGCTGTAAAATTGCTCATAAGAGTATACCCAGCAACAATATGATGAGTAGATAAGCACCCGGTCTACCGAAATTCTAAACCTTTGGTTACGTAATTGGCAATGATCATTTCAACCAGAAAACTTGAATCACATAAGAACATGAGGCTTCAATGAGTCACACAACTCGTATTTTATGTATAGATGATGAACCCGGTGTCGTGGAACTTGTCAGCCTAATTTTAAAGGCGCCGGATGTTGAAGTTGAAGGGGCCAATAGTGGCTCGGCTGCCTTGGAAATCATGCGCCAATCACCGCCGGATGTGGTTCTGCTGGATATCATGATGCCCGAAATGGATGGCTGGGAAGTATATAAGGAAATGCAGGCTGATGACAGCCTAAGACAGATCCCGGTGATCATCGTCACCGCCAGAAATAGTTCATTTGAAGAGATCATTGCCCGCGAACGCGCCGGGGTTAGCGACTATCTGACCAAACCATTTCTCCCCAATGATCTTAGAAAAAGTCTGGCTCAGGTACTGAATGCCGCTAAACAGTAAGGGTGGGAACGTCTATGTCGAAGAAAAAGCGCATACTTTGTATTGAAGATGAAGCCGAAATGATCGATCTGACCCGGTTGGTTTTGGAGCGTGAAGGGTTTGAGGTCTTGGGGGCGGTGGGCGGCTCGGAAGGGTTAGAAATAGTTCACCGTGAAAAGCCCGATCTGGTTCTGCTTGATCTGATGATGCCCGATATTGACGGCTGGGAGGTTTACCGCCGCATGAAGGCCAACGGCGACTCAGCCCAAATTCCGGTCATTGTCGTAACCGCCAAAGCGCAGAGTATTGACAAGGTTTTGGGGTTACAAGTGGCCAAAGTAGATGATTACATCACCAAGCCCTTTGGCCCTCAAGAATTGCTCGACAGTATCAACCGTATTTTAGACAAAAAAAACGCCCTCTAAGCCTGCCCTTCGTCTCCTCAACTTCCGCTCCAATTTTGCCCAATCGCACCTGTAAATTATAATTACGAATATCCAGGCCCCGGTAGCTCAACGGATAGAGCAACTGCCTTCTAAGCAGTAGGTTAGAGGTTCGAGTCCTCTCCGGGGTGCTTGCTTTTTTCTCAGAATGAGCTTTAAATCCTCATTCATTGCGCCTCGTTTGCTTCTATTCCGTTTGGCCGGTATTTCTCATCTACCGGTTTTTTGATAGCCTCCGCTTGAGAGTTGGTCATTTTTTATCTTAATTCGTGAAATTCCGTGTTTATTTGTGGCTAAAATTTCGAGCGACACTTCAGGAAAACAATCGGTCTTCTCAACGCCTATATTGTTTAAAGACCCTAAATTTTCTCAGCGGTTAAGGGAGGTTTCCTATGTTTGGCGATCAATTTACACAAGCCAAGATCAAGACGACGGATACAGAAATCCATCTTATTCACGGCGGCAGCGGCCAACCGCTGCTCTTGCTGCATGGATATCCCCAAACTCACGTTATGTGGCATCTCGTTGCGCCTCGATTGGCCGAACATTTTCACGTCATTTGCCCGGATTTACGCGGCTATGGCGACAGCGCCAAACCGGTCACTACCCCCAATCATTACCCCTATTCCAAACGAGCGATGGCTCAGGATATGGTCGAAGTGATGGCCACGCTCGGCTACGAACGGTTTTACGCCGCCGGTCACGATCGAGGTGGTCGGGTGCTGCACCGGTTGGCTCTGGACTACCCGCAACAGGTTGAAAAAGCCTGTGTGATGGATATCGCGCCGACCTACTATATGTTCAAGCATACCGATCAGCAGTTTGCCACCGGTTATTATCACTGGTTTTTCTTGATTCAGCCCGAAGGCTTACCTGAGCATCTCATCGGAGGCGATCCGGCCTACTACCTCACCGAAAAACTCAGTCGTTGGAGCGGCCCCGATGCCTTTTTTGATCCCAAAGCCGTCAAAGAGTACGCCCGATGTTTTGAAGACCCGGCGACTATCCACGCCTCGTGCGAAGATTACCGGGCCGCGGCCAGTATCGATCTGGAACACGACGAAGCGGATATGTCCCAAAAAATAACCTGCCCGCTGTTGGTGCTGTGGGGCGCTCTAGGTTTTGTCCACCGCACTTACGACGTTCTAGCGACCTGGCGCGAGCGAGCCGCCCACGTTCAGGGCCGCGCCTTAGACTGTGGCCATTTTCTGCCGGAAGAGCAGCCCGATGCCGTTTACGGGGCGTTGCTGGATTTTTTGGCGTAGTTCACGTCTGATTTTTCGCCGACACACCACCACGGAGTTAACGATGAGCCACTTCTTCGCCTATCTGGCTAAAATGAAATTCATCCAGCGTTGGGGCTTGATGCGCAACACCAGCCCCGAAAATATCCAGGAACACAGCCTACAAGTAGCGATGATCGCCCACAGCCTGGCGATTATCAAAAATCGCCGTTTTGGGGGGCAGATCAACCCGGAGCGAGTGGCTACACTGGCGCTATTTCACGACGCCAGCGAGGTCATTACCGGCGATCTGGCGACGCCGATCAAAAATTTTAACCCCAAAATCAAAACCGCCTACAGCGAAATCGAGATCGTGGCCAAACAGAAACTGTTCGACATGCTGCCGGATGAACTGAAAGTGGATTATGAGCCGATTTTTTTCAAGCAAGACGATGATGAGCCGCACTGGCAGTTGATCAAAGCGGCGGACAAAATTTGCGCTTACCTAAAATGTCTGGAAGAGTTGAAGGTCGGCAATGAAGAGTTTGCCAAAGCGGCTCGGGTCATCGAAAGTGATATCGCTCAACTCGAACTGCCGGAAGTGACCTACTTTATGAATACGTATGTGGCCAGCTTCTCCCTGACTCTGGATGAGTTGAATTAAAAAAAGCCGGAGCGTGATAGACACGACCCGGCTCTATTTAAGGATGAGGAGGCGACACAATCTTTCTCACAAGCCTGCTTTGATTGTGTCTACTATTTAGACGCAGAGACAACCTGTCTCTTACGCGTTTGTTGTAAAAAAATCCCCGGATTTACCCCGATTTTAAAGTTAAACCGAGGCCGCCGTTTTTTGGCGGAACACGTCAAGCTGGCCCTGGGCGTACATCAACTCCGCATTCAACACTGAGCCGCCGGCCGCTCCCCGGACGGTATTGTGAGCCAGGGCCACAAACCGCACATCCATCACATCGCAGGGCCGCAGCCGGCCCACCGTGGTCGCCATTCCCCGGCCCGCATCACGATCGAGGCGAGGTTGGGGCCGATTGTTTTCGGCGCGGATAACCAGCGGCGGCTGCGGTGCGAAGGGCAAATTGAGCTGCTGCGGCAGCGGCTCCCAGGTTTGCCACGCTTCCAGAATATCGCCCAAAGACGGTTTGTTTTTGAAACTGACCGAAACCGTCACCAGGTGGCCGTCGCTGACCGGCACCCGGTTACAGTGGGCGCTGATTCTAATCCCCGCCATCTCCACTTCCTGACCGTTGGAAAATCCCAACATTTTGTTTGGCTCCTGCCCCATCTTGACCTCTTCACTCTCGGCGACGAAAGGCAGAATGTTGTCGATAATGTCCAGGCTGGGTACGCCGGGATACCCCGCCCCGGAAACAGCCTGCATCGAGGTGGCAATGACCGCCTCAACTCCAAATTGGCTATGCAAGGGGGCCAGGGCCATCGTCATGGGAATTGAGGTACAATTGGGGTTGGTGACAATGAAGCCCCGCTTGAACCCTTGCGCGGCCTGCTGGGTTGCGAGTAAATCCAGATGTTCCGGGTTTACCTCCGGGATCAGCAGCGGGACATCACTGTCCATGCGGTGCGCGCCGGCGTTGCTAAACACACCGTAGCCGGCCGCGGCGTACTGCGTTTCCCATTCTCGGGCCGAATTCGTCGGCAAAGCGGAAAAAACGAGGTCGCAGTCTAAATCCAACGCCATTTCCTGTACGGTCATTGTGGCTAAATGGTCAGGCATCGGCTGAGTCAAAATCCAATTAGTGGCTTCCCGGTAAGTTTTACCGGCCGATCGTTCCGACGCGGCCAAAACGGTCAGGTCAAAATAGGGATGGTCGGTTAAAAGTTGGGCAAATCGCTGTCCAACGGCCCCCGTTGCCCCTAAGACGCCTACTTTTATTTTGCTCATAAGACTGCCTCCATGTTTATGTAAATCTAGATTTTCTTGGTTTACGAATCAATGCGCTCTTGCCAGACGTTTCTCGATTTCCTTTTGCACAGCGGAGAGCGTTGGTTCCAAAACGATCGGCCGATTGGCCAGTTTGGCGTTGGGCCAGTTGCCGGTGTGGTAATCGACTGTGGCCGTTGGGTCTTTCAGCAAGTTGCCGGTCAAAATACCCACAACCGTTTCATCAGACGCAATGACGCCGTTATCGACCAGTTTACGCGCTCCGGCCACGGAGGCCGCAGACGCCGGCTCGCAGCCGATGCCGGTGCTGTCGATAAGGGCTTTGGCGTTCATAATTTCCTCATCCGTCACCGAGATAGAGACCCCGTTGGTCCAGTTCAATGCGCGAATAGCCCGCTCATAGCTGACCGGATTACCGATAGAGATAGCCGTCGCGATGGTGTTGGCTTTGACCGATTTTCGCTCGCTGAAGCCGGTCAGATAGCTCTGGTAAAAGGGACTGGCTCCTTCGGCTTGAATGGTAGCCAGACGCGGCATGCTATCGATCAGCCCCAGTTCGCGAGCTTCGTACAGGGCTTTACCGAACGCGGCGGTGTTCCCGAGATTGCCGCCCGGCAGGACAATCCAGTCGGGTGGCTGCCAGTTGAAGCCTTGCAAAATCTCGAATACGATCGATTTCTGGCCCTCCAAGCGGAAGGGATTAAGCGAATTGAGCAAGTAAATCCCCATCTCGTTGCAAACCTGCTGCACCAGACGCATGGCATCGTCAAAATCACCGTTGATTTGCAGGGTGTTGGCCCCATAGGCCAGAGCCTGGGCCAGTTTGCCCGCTGCAATTTTTCCGGCGGGGATAAAGATGAATGCGGGCAGGCCGGCTCTGGCGGCGTAGGCCGCCAGCGAGGCTGAGGTGTTGCCGGTTGAGGCGCAGGCCACCGCCTGAGCGCCAATCAGCATCGCTTGAGTGACGCCCACCGTCATACCGCGATCTTTGAACGATCCGGTGGGGTTTTCGCCTTCGTGTTTCAAATAGAATTCATCGACGCCAATCCATTCTGACATACAAGGGTGCTCGTATAGCGGCGTATTGCCTTCAGGCCGGCTGATGATCGTGTTGACTGGAGCCGGCAGGATGAGTTCCCGATAGCGCCATACGCCGGAGTCGGTCACCGGCTCAACCCGAGGACCGGGCGCGCTCCTGACCCGCTGATCAAACAAAGCTCGATTTATCTGAGCGCGCAGCGCGTCGAAATCATGCCAAACATCCAGCAGCGATCCGCTGTCGGATAGATAGCGAACTTGGCCGGCAGGATAGGTTTCCCGGCCGTCTATCGAGCGGAGTGAAACGGTCGATAGAGCTTCATTCAGTGTTTTTTCTTGAAGCATTATTTTTTCCTTAGAGTAAACAGCCTTAAAATCTACTTTTCTGGCTCGTCATCATCCTCGTATTCGTCGTCGTCATCGTACTCGTCATCGTCATAATATTCATCATCGTCGTATTCATCGTCGTCGTCATAAGCTTCGACTTCATTTTGTTCATACTCGAAGTCAGCATCTTCTTCCTTCTGGCCCCAACCCAGACGATAGAGCCAGACCAGGCCGGCCATCACGGCGCCGGCAAATGACAAACCGAGGCCGCCCACACAGCCCAGAGTGCCGACTGTACTTAGCATCACCGGCAGGTTGGATGGACCGTCATCGCCGCTCGTAGTTGAGGCGTCACCGCCTTCCGGCGTCGGTGTAGGTGACGGGCGGGGGTGGGCCGTGGCGGTTGGCGGCGGTGTGTTGGTTGGCGTCAATGTCGGCGGCGGCGGAATCGGGGTATCGGTGGCCGCAGGAGTAGGGGTAT
>ERZ795053.4369-NODE-4369-length-15343-cov-5.974424_pt1 | contig 15343 bp, 16 predicted proteins | sample MGYA00375137_ERZ795053 | MGnify/ENA primary metagenome ERZ795053 (study PRJEB30182, sample SAMN05720284) | activated sludge metagenome | isolation source: Anaerobic digester | place: Hong Kong | collected 2014-12-17 ... | reverse complement strand
GCGGTCTTGGGGGGGCGACCATATTCATAGCCGAAAGTGATGTGAGTGTGAACAAAGTCGCAAATTGCCTGAACGCGTCCCCAACCGGTAGGTGTACTGCCAAACTGGTCCCATGCAATCTGCGAAAGTTGATCGGTTTCGCAGTAGCGGCTGCCCAAGAGATAAACCAGTGTCTCCTCTGGCAGTTCTTGTACGGGATGTTGTTGGGCTGTGGGCACAATGACATCGGGTAAGCCGGTATCGTTGACAATCGCATTGGCAGAAATCTGGATCTCGCCCTGTGGCGCGACAATACGGCTGCACCAATTGCCAAAGCCATCGCGATAGGCAGTGATGGGGACAGATGGGCTGGTGATCAGATGGTCGGGCGTGACAACATCGGAGGCGCGCGTGTAGTGGATGTGCAACATCAGGATCATGGGTGTTGGCTGTGGACATACATAACACAATTCATAGCCGACTCGGATCTGCATAGATTATCTCATCTTACTTTCTTGTTCTGCACAATTTCTTATAAAGGGCATTTCTACTTCTACTGATTTTCCGCTATTGACTCACCGACCAGTGCTTCGACTTCCATTTGTGAGAGCCGTTGCCACTGGGGCAACTCATCCGTGAGAGTAAGTTGATCAAAAGTGTCACCGCGCTCGCTCGCCAGTGCATAATCACCTTGCGGGTAGTGTTCGATCCAAATTGTGTCTGCCGGATCGAGTTCGTATAGCGTTGCAAGTTCAAACGCGAGCTCTGGCCAGTAGCTGGTGATCGCAAACTCTTTGTTATCAGCCATTTCAGTGACAATGACCACTGCCCGTTCTTGATGTTGATAAATGCGCAAGCGGCAATGGGCATGGAAGTGATCAAATGGTTGATAGCGGTGGATTGTGTCAATGCGTAACATCATTACCTCGGCAAAGAGAAAAACAGTTTGGTTCTCGCTTCGCTCGTGTCTTTGCGATGCTAGAACCAAACTATCAGGTAGGCCCTCAATGTCGTTAAGTTAAGAAATTATCGTGCCAAAGTAATCAATTTCCAGTTTACAGTGTGTGATTCGAGACTGCCCACTGAAAACTGGGGACTGATGACTGTTAACTTAATGACATTGACTGTTCACTTATTGTCTGTCCGTAAATTCTCTGTTCCCGCTGGGCCACAATGGATTTACGGATAGATTCTTATTGGCATTGGGTAGGCACTTACTCAGTGGTGACCTGTGTCAGCGCTTTGGCGCACGCCGTGGCTACCTTGGTATCAGACTCTTCTTCACCGGGCATCGTCGCCCACCCTTGATCGCGAACGTAATTCCGCTGTTCATAACTCGTCGCGGCCTGAAATTCTGTGAGCTTCGTCTCTTTGTCTGCATCTTGCTGGAATTGCGCAACACAGATCGCACTCAGTCGTTGCACAACGGCATCGTTTGCAACGACTTTTGCTGTTTGTTGAGAGGTTGCTGCTGTCACCCAACCACCCCATGTAAAACCGACGATCATTGTAGCAACAATCATCGCCAAACAAAGCCAAGCGATTGTGGCTTTGGAAAGTTGCACGGCGTTCCAACGTTTTCGGTAAGATGCACGTGCGGGTGTGGGCGACGCTGCACTAACGATCGATGGTCCCGGTTTTGATTTACGGTTGTCATTGTCGGCCCGCTGTTCAGTGGAAAAGCCTGGTTTTTTCTCTGTCATGATCGAGCTCCTTGAAAATCATATGGTGACGATCGCAATGATCGTCAAATTTAAGTCACGAATTTTGATGAGCAGACCATGAAGCTCGGCCTGATCACGTACCGGTACCCGCAGGGTTGTGGCACCATCCTGTGCATGCTCAACCGTCAATGGGCCAAACCAGGTTGCCAAATTATCGTCCAAATCCTCATGGACGGTAATTGCATACACTTGACGATGAGGCGGCGCTTTGGTCGTTTGCATCATGAAAGTAGCATAGCTGTATAGAGTTAGGGTTGTTGTGTCTCTGGTGCTTGACAAAGGGTCAATTCACGTTCAGTCAGGTAGAATTTTTTATAAATCCGAGGCCGTACTTCAAAACTGACCAAAAATTGTGTTAGATTATGACCCAAAACAACCGCCTTGATAATTTTCCCATCACAGGCAGGAACGCCCGCATAGGGAAAACTTGCTCGAACTTTGTCACCGATAGTCATGCTCTTTTTCATCCTTCCATCCTTTGATAGCGCGTCACCTTGCCGCAGTCGATGCAAGCAAAATGCAGGGCTTGTCGTGCCCGTGTCGGGTCGGCACCTGAAAGCACCGCCCACGATCAAGCGCTCGTAACAATGGCGAGTGGTTGCCCATCATTGGTCCCCTGCCGATTGCGGATGACCAGGTCGAGTGGCAGTTCACACCGCCAGTAGGTATGTGCTTGGCGCGGGGATCACAACGGTGCGGGTCAGCATCAGCGCACGCAAATAGCTACAGCCAAACTCAACTGCTGCCAGCTTGGGTAATTGACGAGAATAGGTGGCGGGCAAATTGCCTTCGATCTCTTGGCACGTTTGCTCCAGGAGATACAAATTGTCCAACATCCACTCTGCTGCAATCGGTATCGGGTGGATGAGTGGGGGGGCGTGCCACGTGAACAAAAGTCTTTATCTTTGATAAACCGAACATTGGCGCGCACGATGAGATTCAGATTCATCGAGATTTACGGCGAGATTCAACTTCTGCCTCTTTCTCGCGTTGCAACCAGTCTGTATAGTAGGTTGGCGATTCATTTAGGTGCATTCGCACAAGTTTGCCGATTAGAATTGGATCGTCGCTGACGAACTCGGTAATCGGATTATAGGCGCCAGCAGCGACCTCCGTATTGAGGCCCAGACGAAATTGTTTGATATCGAATCTGTCCCAATCAACGTCTAGTTTATCGCCGATTACCTTTGCTTCTGCCAATGTAAATTGGGTCTGTGTTGTCTTTGCTGTCATGCTTTTTGTTCTACTGTTTCGGATCGTTACGCAGAAACCATCCTGAAAATTGATTGTGGCTTGATTCGTCCGCCCTGCAGGATTATTTGCCACGGAGAATTTCAGGGCAGCTCCTTATGATGTAAGAATGCCAATGCCATCCTTTTGGGTTTTCTTGTCGCGTTTCGCCTGCTTTTTTTCCTTCATGGTTTTCGCTGGCTTTTTCTTCTCATCTCGCTTTTTGCCGTCTTGACCTTTACTCATGCTCTGTCTCCCTGTCAAAAATAGTCTAGCGTCGGTATCGTATACTCATACGTGGCGCCATCCTGGCCACTGCCGCCCACATCTGTTGTGCTGCACCGATCGCTAGCGATATAGGTATTGATCTTGTTGTTGTCTGTGGTAAGTGTGTGTCACGACTTACGCATGGAGAACGAATCCCCAGAGACCAACCGATTGCCGGCCTGAACTGCGTTCTCAAGTGGCTTCGTAAGTCCTAAGTTTATAGAATGAAGAAGGATCTGTCGTCCCCCCAAAGAGGTATTTGTGTGGTGTACAAGGCGACGACGTGCCGCGGTGATCTCTCCAAAGAGGCATAAAGCTGTAGCTTCACTAGATTCTCCAACACCAAACACTCTTTCTCTAGCGGTCGACGCTTGCATTTGCCTTATTTCGGTTGATCAGCGAAGATATCATCCTGTTGTCCTTCAAAAGGGGCGCATTCCCGCTGGTAGTGCACCAGCTCCTGGATGAATAACCACCAAAACGACACAAGTTGCCCCGCTGTGCTCGATGAGTGACTCTGAGCTAGGGACAACTTGGATAAAATTATGTAGGTTGCCAAAAACCATGTTCGCGCTTTCCACAATCCTCATCGCTGGCGGAGTAGCCTACTCCGGCTCTATCGCCTATAAACGATTGCGTATGCGCCACAATCCTTTGCGTTGGCCACGTCGTGCCAAACAAATCCAGCGCATTATGTACACACGTGAAGAGCCGGTGACACATGACAGTACATTGAAACGCGCCAATCGTACGTTGACCCTATCCTCTCTTTCCCTTGGGGTGACGGTGGTAGGCGTGCTGATGAAACCGGCGCTGATGTTGGTTAGTGTGCCAACCGCTCTCGTAATTTTCGCACCCTCTTTTCAAGCAGCCTGGCAGGCACTACGCCAGGAACGTCGCATTGCGCCGTCCGCACTCGATGCAACGCGCGTGATGCTCTGCATTATCCTGGGGTACTATGTTGCATTAGCGCTCGATACCTGGTTGCGGACGCTTGCGCAACGTCTATTCCTGCGCGCAGAAGCGGAATTTCAGTATACGCTTGACCAACACTTCGTCGAATCGCCCTCTGCTGTTTGGTGTTTCACTGGCGGAGCGGAGGTGCAAACACCCATCACGGACTTGGCTGTGGGTGATATTGTCTCTGTAGCAACCGGGGAACTGATCCCAGCGGACGGTGTCATCCTCTATGGATTCGCATGGGTGGATGAACGGTTGACCAACGGTCACGGGCAGGTCGTGCGCAAAGCCACCGGTGATGCCGTCTCTGCATCGACGTTGGTCCAGAACGGGCAGATCTATCTGCAGATCACGGCCACCGGCAAACTCTTGGGAACGACCGCGGTGCGCAAGCGGCTTGAGGCGATGGTCCAATCGGGGAGCCATTTGGCAGAGGCCGGCAAGCGCAGCGGTGAAGCGATGGCACTGCCCATGTGGGTGGCCTCTGCGGTGCTGCTGCCATTTTGGGATCCGAATCGGGCGGCAGGCTTCTTGACCACAAGTTTTGGCAACCAAATGGAGCGTCTTGGCCCCTATGCGCTACAAAATTTCGCCACGGTTGCCCTCCAACAAAATCTCTTGATCTACGATGGGCGGGCATTGGAAGCGCTAAATCTGGTCAACACCATTGTCATGGAGGCCAACCTCTTTTCCGATCCTGAGTTGCGGGAGCAGGCCCTCGATGCAATTGCTGCCCTACGGCGACGGCGTTGGCCCATGCAAGAGATTACCTCGCAGCGCTTTGCCGTTTTCCTCTTGGCCGACGGCAACGAAGCGGCAACAAAGGCACTCGCCGGTGACCTTGGAGTCGATGACTATTTCGTTGCGCCGCTGATCGAGGAGCGCGTGGAACTCTTGAAACGCTTGCAGACGGGCGGCCGTTTTATCTGTTATGTGGGCAGTGGTGCTGAGTCCGCCACGGTGACAGAACAGGCACTCGTCACATTGGCGATTCCATCGGCAACGAACGGAGCCATGCCTGTTGATGCCGTCGAGCAGATAGCATCAACCCCTGCACATGTCGTCCTAATTGAAAAAGATATCAAGCGACTGGTGTCGCTCTTTGATATAGCCGCGCGGTTTGGTGTGAGCGAAGGGTTCAGCATTGCCTGGCCTCTCTTCATGGACCTGGTTGACATCAGCACGACTGTCTTCATTCACTTTGGCCTGACCTATTCGATTCTCTTTAGCTATAGCGGATTGCTCGGTAGTGCTCTCTATGTGCGTCTGCCGCTGTTGCGTTATCAGCGCAAGGCCAATCACAAACCAACGCAGCCCGTTGATCTCGATCGACAGCTTGCAGATTCCAACCACCGCTATGAATGACGTATATATTTGGTCGATCCCTCTCTCTGAAGAAGCATCTGGCCCCGGTGACGCTTGCCTGCTCAATGATGAGGAACGGGCGCGGGCAGCCCGTTTTTATTTCGACCGGGATTCCCGGCGTTACACCGTAGGCCGTGCGACCCTGCGCCGCATTCTTAGCTACTACATCGGATTGCCACCTGCGGCCCTTTCCTTTATCTATAATCCGTTTGGGAAACCGGCGCTGCTCCCAGAACAAAATCCAAACGGGCTGGAATTCAATCTCAGCCATACGGGCGACCATGCCCTGTGTGCAGTCACCTTTGGTCACGCGGTCGGCCTTGATCTTGAAGCGATCAAGCCGCTGGATTATCTCCAACTTGCCGGCTCTGTCTTCTCACCTCGTGAACAGACAATATTGCGCGAATTGTCAGTGACCGAGCAACCGCAAGCGTTTTTCAACGGCTGGACGCGAAAGGAAGCCTATATCAAGGCCCACGGCAAAGGTCTCTCGATGCCGTTGACAGAGTTCGACGTAACCCTGGCACCGGGTGAACCGGCACGTTTACTCGCCACGCGCCCCGATCCCGCCGAAGCCAACCGCTGGTCCCTTTTCGGCTGGTCCGTTGGCACGGACCTTGTGGCAGCGCTGGCCGTGGCTGGGCATGACTGGCAGTTGGTCCACCGAAACAGCAGCGAGCTACAATGAACCTCTATGCCATCAGTGACCTGCACTTGGGGTACAGCGTGAATCGGCAGGCACTTGCACAACTTCCCGCGTATCCCAGCGATTGGCTGATTGTTGCCGGTGATGTTGGTGAAACTGAGGCTCAGTTTGTCGATGCCCTACAATTGCTGACCAGTCGCTTTGCACAAGTGCTCTGGGTTCCAGGCAATCATGATCTCTGGACATTGCCCAATGACCTGGGCGCGTTGCGTGGTGAGGCCAAATATCAAAGGTTAGTCGAGATTTGTCATAAGTTTGGCGTGCTGACCCCCGAAGACCCATATGTTGTGTGGCCGGGGGCTTCGACGCCCTACCTGCTGGCACCCCTATTCCTCCTCTATGACTATACCTTCCGTCCCTCCCATGTCGCGGCGGAAGAGGCGCTAGCGTGGGCTGAGGCGGAGAATACGATCTGCGCCGATGAAGTGGTGCTCCATCCAGACCCCTATCCCACGCGTGATGCCTGGTGTCATGCCCGCTGTCGCTATACGGAGCAACGGTTGATAGCGGCAGTAGCAGGGATGGCAGATCAAGGCCAACTGATCCTCATCAATCACTTTCCACTGCGCTATGATTTGGCTGTGCTGCCGCGGATTCCTCGCTTTTCACTCTGGTGCGGGACAACCTGGACCGAGACATGGCACACACAATTCCCTGTCGCAACCATGATTTACGGTCACTTGCACATCCGCAATAGCCAGTTGCGCGACGGTGTGCGCTGTGAAGAAGTCTCGTTGGGCTATCCTCGTCAGTGGCAGCCTGAACGGGGTGTTGCGGCCTACCTGCGAAAAATTCTGCCGACCCCAGCAAGATAATTGGTGGCTATTCTGTGATTAGGATGAAGCGAGCGGTTTTGGGAGGGAGTCCTGCGACAGATATCGGTTTATATAGGCGATGAGAGCTTGGGTGTGCTCATTCAAATAGAAGTGGCCTCCCGGCAGCAGGTGCAGGTTAAACGCATCTTGCGTCAGTTCCTGCCAGGCCATGAGGTCAGCCCCTGACGTACGGCTATCGGATTCCCCACCAAACGCCACGATGGGACAGGGCAGCGGTGTTATGATTCGGCACTGATAGCGTTCCACCAGCGTAAAATCTGCCCGCAGTAGCGGCACAAAGAGGTTGCGCAGATCAGCATCCTCGAACATCACCGCGGGGATATTGTTATAGCGCCGCTGCAATTCGGTAAGAAATGCTTCGTCGGTGGGGAGTGTGTGAAGCGACGCTTCCGAGGCAGGCAGAAAGGGCGCTCGACGGCCCGATACAAAAAGATGGGTCGGCGACTGACCCATCTGCTGTCGTAACTGCTGCGCCAATTCGTAGACAATCAACGACCCCATGCTGTGGCCGAAGAACGCAAAAGGTCTGTCCAAATGGGGCAACAAGTTGGGGATCAATGCCTGCACGAGTTCGCCCACATCGGTAAAGGGCTGTTCGCGGATGCGGTTTTCACGACCAGGTAGCTGCACGGCGCAGACTTCAATGTCAGTGGGTACGAGTTGATGCCAGGCGCGATAAAGAGACGCCGCACCACCGGCATACGGTAAACAGAACAACCGCAGGCTCGCCTGCGGTTTGGGGTGACTGATGCGCAACCACGAATTGATAGCTTGCTCGGTGTGATGCACGACATGTAACTCCAGACTTTAGGCTAATTGATATACACACCTACCGCGCTTCCGTCCAAGCCACGAGAGGAACTTACTGAATTTCAACTTGGAGCGTGGGCCAAAGTCGTTGGAGGTTCACCAACGTTTTCTGTTGCCAATAGATTTCCTGATTGCCGAGCACCTTGAGGAGCACTTTGTCCGCTTTGCGGGCTTTGATCACGAAGCGACTGATGGTATTAATGCCTGAACTGTTGAGGAAGCGCAGTTGACGGAAATCCAATGTAAGTGTCGATGATCCATCTAGCGCATCATGTACACCGTCAAGTAGTGTCATAATTGGCGCATATTCTTGATTGCTCTGTAGGCGAATGGTGCCAATGAAGGAAATGGCATGGCTACCCACATTATATTCAACCCCATACTCCGGCCCATTTACATTCTCAATCGTCATTATCTTTCTTCCTCTTGCTTGCCCACTTACTTGCGCAGAGTAGTCAATTTACAAATTACTGCTACCTTGGTACAGAACCTATACCGGCAGTTGCGATTCAGTACCATCATTTGCCGTCCAACAGTTTATCATCTACTACTATTTTGTTGCCTGTACTTTCCGTTACAGTACTGTAGCCACATGTGCCTGTACATCCACAGCCATACTATCGTGATCGATGGGCCGAAAACGAAAACCAAAGCGTATGCCATAGTCTTTTATCAGCGTCAGATAGCCCAACCCAGAGCCGTCTAAATCTAATTCGACACTCTCCTCCAGTTTTTGAAAGTATAGCTCATCTGGGTCGCCATTTAAAATCTCCTTAATGACAGTCTGAAACGGGAGCGAGTCTGTCGGTTCGATATGGTTGGTTAGCTGAATGAGAATTTCCGTTTCGCGCAACCACATTTGATGAGAAACCGTTAACTGTGGACCAGTACTAAATTTTGCGCAATTTTCAAAAAGCTCATTGAGCAAGTACGAGAGGACATCGGACATGGCAGAACGTTGTAACTGTGTGGAGTTGGTGTCTGTCGGCATATATAGGGCAATATAGCGCGCCCAGAAATCGGCTGTTATGCTACAACGCCGCCAATGTTCTGCCAATTGACCACCATCCAACACCATGCTGTGATGCGGCAGATCATTTTGTTGAATTGTTTCCCAAAAGCCAAATACTGTTTCCTGAGTGCTCATAATCTTTTCTTCGTACCTGTCCATAAGTTCTCTGTATCAGCGTTCGCACGGCGGTATAGCATGACTTGTGTAAATCATAATTGGCTCAGAGAGCGGAGCGGCGATTTACACAAGGTTCGGCACAGCGCCGTTCGCGCTTCGGTAAAGTTACAACTCTCACAACCGAAGTTACAGATAGCTGCTTAGCGCTGTTTTATCACGAGGGCTGAGATATCGTCATAAATTGTTTGGCCGTCGATAAATTGATGAACATCATGAATCGTCTGCCCAACTATTGCTTTTGCCGGTAAATCATGATAGCGCCACAAAGCCTGCTTGAGCCGCTCGATTCCAAATTGCTCACCATCACCACGTTCTGCTTCGGTGACGCCATCTGTATAAAGCAACATGACATCACCCGCCGCAAGCTCAAATTGTTTGGTGCTAATAAAATCGTTGATGTCATACTCTAAGCCAACGGGAAACCCAAGATCGAGCGTATCAATCTCCTCGATCGTGCCGTCGCGCCGGCAGATCAGGACAGATTCATGCTGACCAACGAGTGAATACTTGTGCTGTTGATAGTGCAGTACGGCCAACGTCATCGTTTTATTCTCTTGAATGCGGATGATGTTGCGATAGAGCACTTGGTTAATTACAGAAAGCAGGCGCTCCATATCTTGTTCACCAGTTTGCGAGAGGGTCAACATGGCGGTTTGCGCCATGAGCATAATCACACCTGCGGGCAATCCGTGCCCCGTCACGTCACCGATGCCGAGATAGACCGAATCGCCAACGCCAACAATGTCATAGTAATCGCCACCCACTTCGTCTGCCGGCTGCATGTAGCCGGCAATATCAAGCTCAGCAATCGCATCGATCTCACTTTCGGCAGGCAGCACCATCATCTGTAACTGACGCGCAATATCCAACTCTGCGCTCATGCGTAGATTTTCATCTTGTAGCTTTTCATTGAGTTGGGTGATCTGATCGTTTGCCCGTTGCAAGTCCGCGGTCCGCTCGGCAATTCGTTCTTCCAAATGGGTCGTGTATTGGCGAATTTCTTGCGCCATCGCACCAAAAGTCTGACCAAGTTGCCCAATTTCATCATGACTTTTCAGCTTCAGGTCAATTGCATAATTTTTCGCGGATACTTGTTCGGCAGCCTGCGCCAACGTGCGGATATCACGCGTCACATTGTGTGAAATCTGCACCGAAGCCACCGTCGCCAAGAGAAGAAATCCAAGCAGGATCGCGATCGAAAGCGTGCCGAGGCGACGACGTTCATTCTGGATGGCGATATCTGTTTGATTGAGTACCTGAAAGATTTCCGCTTCGGGCACAGCAATGGCAACGGTCCAACGATCCTGTTCATATTGGCTGTTGGAGAAGGCGGGTAAGTGGGTAAAGGTGACGCGGTGAATTGCTGCATTGGGATCGGCGCCGTTGCTTGGATCAAACCGGTAGACTCCCTTGTCACTGCTACGGATTTCCTGATCGAGGGCCTGCACAGCCGGATTCTCAGAGCTGATTAGGGAGCCGCTGTAGTACGCAAGTCCATCCGTTTCGATGGCGGTAAGGTCGACATCAAACAGTTCATGTCCGGCCGCGGGCATTGCGATCACTTCGCCATTGCCGTTGAGCAGGAAGGCAAAGCCACTCTCGGCAACAGTGATGGAGAGTAGATTGTTGATCATGCTATTCAGGGTAATATCTGCGCCTACGGCGCCGGCAAAGGTGTCGTTCTTTTGATCCCATAGTGGGTAGAACATCGTTAGGATCGACCCTTGACCGGCAGCATCTTGATAGGGTGGCTCAATTGTAACAGGATTCGGTACACGGGTGCGCAGAGCCGGATCGCGATACCATTGTGCCCACCCGGTTGGATTGGCGGCAAAATAGTCTTGCCAAAAGAGCAAATCCAGGCCGTCACCTAGCGCCTCGACGAGATGTATATTGGGATAGGCGCGTGTGATGGGGGTTTCGGGATTTCCCACAAAATAGATAAAGGCCGTGTTGGCGCTGGTGTCGAAGATTGCATCCATGCTAAGATTCAGCAATCCGGAGATCTCAAGTAATTGGCGCGCCTGCGGATCATCGGCAATCGGTGGTGGAATCAGCGCATCGGTGAGTGCTGTTGCGGGGCTGGTTAGTGCACCACGCTCCTCGGTCAGTTCTGTCTGAAATACCGAGAAATCTAGCAGCGCCGGATTCGCTTGAATTTCTTCGTAGTGATCCAGGATTGTTTGCGCAGTGCGACCGAGTATGGCCAGGCGACTCTGGGCGCGATCGATCTGGAGCCAGGTGGCAAATGCTTTTTCTTGCACATACTTCGTCAGGTAGTCATCTACCGTCGTTTCCGTTCCCTCTTTATTCTGCTGCAAGGAAAAATCGGTCATCCGTTGGAAGTTTGCCATCAAAAAAAGATATAGCGTCACGGCAACAACGGTGACCAGCAGCATATTGACAACTAACAGCTTGCGCTGTACGCTGGACCGAATATAGTTAAAGAGACCAAACATGTTTTGCCTTTATCCCACTTCCTACTGCGCACTTTGGCACATTGGCTCACAGCAAACCGACAAGTTGTCTTTTCTCTGAGTTCCTTTCACCCCGTGGGGTAATGAACGCACATCAAAATTAGGAACGGGGTTTGTTTCCGGAACAAGCAATTAATCCCCAAGTCGCATAGCCATAAGGACTACGAATGCTGCGCAGTTGCGCATTGTAGCCGGCTGCCAACGCGGCTTTTTCATTTTCACTGAGCGCTAGCCGATCGCCGATCGTATCAACTGAAAAGCTGCGCCAACTCTCGATCACCGCAGCCATTGCTTGCCGGTCTGAGTTGCTCGTGTCAACCATAATATGATCCGTCTGTATTGCCTCGAGCCTTGCCTCTGTTAACATGCGGTAGAGCTTTTTGCCACTGCGCAGATCCATCCCCATCGCATCGCCGAAAACCGCGGCTTGCTCGTAAGTATGGGCAATCAATTCATCTTCTGGGTGACCAACGATCAGATCGTAATCTTCACAAAGCACATAGATGCGTCCACCCGGCCGAGCAATGCGAATTAGTTCGGCCAGGATTGCAGTCGGTTCTGAGAAAATCTGTAGACTCAAGCGACAGAGCACAAAGTCAAAGCTGTTGTCATCGAGCATCAGCGCCGTGGCATCGCCCCGTTGAAACTCAGCATTCGCGATCTGGAAGTCCCGTTGCAACTGGCGCGCATATTCGACAGCCGCACCGGAATGATCGACACCCAACATAAAAGACGGCTGCATTTCGCGACTGATCAGCAGTGGCACATCTCCACAGCCACAGCAAATATCCGCTACCCGCATTCCGTTGCGTAGGCCGTGGCGGGTGAGGATACTCTGCTCCAAGGGCCACAGGATGCGTGTCTGGTTACGCAGGAGGGGAATAAAATCAGCATTTTCAATGATTTCTTGGCTCCGATAAAAATCTCTGTCATGCACGATGTATTCCACTTTGTCCCAAAGCTCGCACAGATTGGGCAACATGCATTCCGCCCATGCCAACACACCGGAGGCAATAATGCGGATCCGCAGTACGTTCTGTTCTTGCGCATAGCGAACAAAGCGAGAGAGCGCTGTCATACCGGTTGCGTTCATGTAGCGCAGACGACGGAAATTCAGATTCAATGTGCCCTGTACCTGGTCGTGCACACGGGTTAAATAAGTGACGACTACGTCAACTTCGTCGCGCCCACCGGGGCGAAAGATGCCTTCAAAATTGATCTGCTGCTCCAGCGGATCGTAATTTAGTGTGTACCGCTCTTGAACAAGTTTCATGTGATCAATGCCTCTATCTGAGTCAATAGCTGGATCTTCAGGCGACCACCTTCTGCAGAAAATTCAGTGATGAACTGCACATTGAAATCATGCATCAACATCATCAGCCCTAGCTGATTGAACTTGGTTGCTGCCGGTTCCTCGGCAACCAAAAGCTCGAAATAGTGCTGCCGACTCTCTTCGCGTTTCAGTGCATTCAAAAAGTTAAGATAAACAGTGCGTATGTTTGCGGACACATCATGCTCCGCCTCAATCGATAAGTCTCCCGCAATTTGCTGATACCGCAAAGAAAGCCAGGTGCCACTGGGCGCCACGGCAATGACCGCTTCGAGAAATTCATTCGTAATCGTCGAGATGAGATTTTCCGCTCGCTCCCGTTGTGTATATTGGTAGGCTATATATTCACCCGCATAGTTTGCCAGCAAGTTACACCGACTCCATTCACGCTGAAAATCGTCAACGTCAAGCTTGAGCGCAAAGAGAAGAGGCACGGATAGGCCACTGGCTGCGCAGGTCACGTCAGCTGACATGGTCGTCTCTTTTCATTAGATCTTGTTCCGCGTTCATTTTGCACTTGTGTAAAATAAAGTTCAGCAAGTAATTAGAAGAGTGAGTAGTGCACATTCCCTGATGTGTCCCCTCGCAATTCGCGGGATAGCACGACTTGTGTAAATCGCCGATCCGCTCTCTGAGCTAATTGCGATTTACACAAGTTTCGGCATACCGCTTCGTAATTTCTAAAGACTTTTTGGCGTACCACCAGTAACGGTGGGTGATCGGTGGTGCAAATGAATTGGAATAAATATGATTGATAGGGAAAGCAGATGATATCGCAGCGGCCATATGTACCGCGTAAATATGGTTTTGGCACTGCCATCCTGAGCCCCCCCAAGGGCCCCCAGCGACGAAGGATCTCCATCGATTTTTAGGATGGTTGCTAACTGCGTCACTATTCCTTAGGAAAATGTACTGTTACCATGCTGTGAAGTATAATATAAGCAGAAGACATTAACAAAACGTTATCTGTGACACAGGCACCTAATGTTATATAGACATTCAGAACAAGATTCGTGGTATGATCACGGGTTAAACAGAACTGTAGCACCACAAATCTTTTGCTGAGAAACTATAGATATGAAGAATGCATCCTGAAATTTGGTTGAGCTTCCAGTCGCCTCACTGATATGTGAAGTGGACAAAGAGAATTTCCGGATAGACAGCAAATATGGCAAATGACAAAGCAAATAGGGATAGCCATGAAAAATGAAACGCCCCATCAGGAAGAGCTGCAGCCACAAATGACCATTACAACGTTGCAAGCGCGTATACAAGAGCTGGAAACGGAAATCGCCGATCTCACGCTGCTCCATGAAACCACAGTGGAACACGGTACCACGTTGGAAAATGAATTGATTGACTTGGTGGCGACCCTGACAACGGTGGCGCGAGAACTAGAAGTCGGCCACTTTGATGTACAATCGCTGCGCTGGCTAATTGATCGGCCAGATGAGTTGGGTGAGTTGGGTCGTGTTTTTCAGACAATGGGCAACGAAGTGATTGCCCGCGATCGCCGGTTGCGCATGTTGCGGGTCATCATTCCCGCCGGGGTCGCCCTCTCCGCGGAGAAAGATTTTAATCGACTGCTAGAAACCATCCTGATCGAAGCACAAAAGCTCTCTCATGCTGATGGAGGGATGCTCTATCTCTTGACACCGAACAAAACCTTGCAGGCGATGATTGGGCGCAACGAGACGTTGGGCATCGCGCAGGGGGGAACAAGCGGCGTTGCGATCGATTTCTATGAGCGCCTCCTCTATAACAGCGACGGCAACCCCAACCACCAGGATGTCATTGCCCATGCCGCACTCACCAATCAGCGCGTGAACGTGGTCGACACCTATACAAGCGCCGAATTTGAATTCGCTGCGATGCACGCGTTCGATAGAGAGTGGTCTTACCGTACACAATCATTGATCACAATCCCTCTCAGCAATGAACGTGATGAGGTCATTGGCGTGTTGCAGTTAATCAACGCCACTGATTCGGAGAGTGGCAAGGTGATTCCGTTTGCCGTGGACGATGTCGTTGAAACCTTAATCCTGTTGACCTCCGCGGCGCTTAGCAGTTATTTACGCGAAGAGCAGTTGCGCAGTGAGATCAATCGATTGCAAATCCAAATCGATCCGCAACGGATGGCGCAACAGGTGACTGAAATCACCGAGACAGATTTTTTCCAAGATCTTCAGGCCAGAGCCAAACAGATGCGCCGTCAGAAACGTAAGTGAATGGTTTCGCAAGAGGTAAATTCACTGCGCCCGCAGTGCAAGGGCCTTCGGATTGGCATGCGCAACATCGAAATTTACGCTTTACTGAATACTTGCAAACCTAGAAAAGTTGAAGTACTCTTAAGTAAAGTTTAAGATGTCTTAGGGATCCTATATGGTGCGCATCAAAGGATGCGTAACCGTGATATTTCCAAAGATGTATGGTGCTTTACTTAAGCAAAGGATTTGTAAAAAACGATCTA
>ERZ795053.4368-NODE-4368-length-15345-cov-5.112753_pt1 | contig 15345 bp, 13 predicted proteins | sample MGYA00375137_ERZ795053 | MGnify/ENA primary metagenome ERZ795053 (study PRJEB30182, sample SAMN05720284) | activated sludge metagenome | isolation source: Anaerobic digester | place: Hong Kong | collected 2014-12-17 ... | reverse complement strand
TCACTGCTCTCCGTCCCTCCGCACGCCATGATCGCGAGCGCGAGCGCCAGGACGAGGGACAGGCAGCCACCGGCACGGTGCATCATCAGCGGATGATGCCACGGACCCAATCGACGATGCCCGAGGGCGGCGCGCAGCCGGCCATGAACGGCGTGTCCGTGCCCCGCCCCACCGAGACGTTGCACGACTCCAGCAGGCCGATCGCCGGATACAGCGTCGCTTCGGTCAGCGAACGCATGTTCGGGGACGGGTTGATCCAGATCAGGTTGGTCGCGTCCAGCCACATCGCCCGCCGCCAGCCCTCCATCCGCACGACCTGCAGGTCGCAGTGGATGTCGCGCTCGCGGTTGTACATCAGCGCCAGCTCCCCCACCGTCATGCCGTGCACCACGGGAATCGTGTGATAGCCGGTGAACTTGCCGTTGCGATCGTTCAGCGGCCCGAACACGTGCGTGCCGGTGATGGGGTTGGGGCGGTCGAGCACGACGAAGCGCAGCCCGTTCTCAGCCGCCGCCTCCATGCCGAGGCCGAGCGTGGCGATGTAGGTGTAGAAGCGGGCGCCGATGTCCTGGATGTCGAAGACCAGCGTGTCCACACCCGCGAGCGACTCCTTCGTGGGCTTGCGCGTCTCCCCGTAGAGGCTGTAGACCTTGAGGCCCGTGAGCGGGTCCGACGAATCAGCCACCTTGGCGTCGACCACGCCCTTGAGCCCGTGCTCCGGGCTGAAGAGCGCGACGAGCTTCACGTTGGGCGCCTCGTTGAGCAGCGCGAGCGTCGTCTTGCCGTGACGGTCGACGCCCGTGTGGTTGGTGATCAGGCCGACCTTGCGGCCGTCAAGCGCGGCGAAGCCGTCGCGGGCCAGAACGTCGATGCCGGTCAGGGTGACATCGACGTTCACGGCCGGTACTTCCGCGGCGCGCGCCGTGACGCCGGCCGATCCCATCAGTAAAAGTACCCATGCCCATGCGGTGATTTTCACGTGCGGATCTCCTCTGAGGACGTGCCTTTCGCAGGCAGGCTTTGGAACCAGACCACTCAATCGACAATATACCTCATGGCGGGTAACTTGCATCCGCTTTTCGCAACCGAGTTGACGAAGCGCAACGCCCATGGACGAATCCATCGCCAAACTGCCGCCCGGCGCTCACGTTCGCTCGTTCGTGAGCAGCGCCGACGGCGTGCGCCAACGCTACTGCCTGTTCCTTCCCTCGGCGATCACGAGCGGCGCCGCGCTCCCCTTCGCCGTCGTGCTGCACGGCAAGGGCGTGAATCACCACGCGTGGTTCAAGCTGACCACGATCAAGACGGTCGCCGAGGAACGCGGCTACGTCGTCGCCGCCCCGAACGGCCGGGGCAAGGCCTACTACAACGAGCTGGGCGAGCGCGACGTGCTCGACATCATCGACGAGGTCACCGGCGCGCTGACCATCGATCCCACGCGCGTCTACGTCGCGGGGCATTCGATGGGCGGATGGGGGACGTGGTACCTGGGTCTGCGGCACGCCGCGCGCTTCGCGACGATCTGCCCCATGGCGGCGCCGGTGCCGATGGACCTGCTGCCCGCGACGGGTGACCTGGACCCCTTCATCATCCACGACGCCGACGACGAGATTGTGCCGGTGAAGAAATCGCGGCAGGCGGCCGCCGAACTGGCCTCATTGGGAATTTCCTGTCGTTACCGCGAGGAGCACGGCTACGGCCATGACAGTCGCATGATCAGTGACAACCTCCCCCGAGTGTTCGACTGGTTCGCGGCGCACCGCCGCCACCAGCCGCACCCGGACGCAAGCGAGTAGCCCATGCACTTCGAAAACGTCGATTGGGTCGTCCTGGGCATCAGCGTCGTCGTGATCTTCGCGCCGGCGCTCTTCTTCGCCCGCCGGGCCAGTCGCGACACGACCGAGTTCTTCGCCTCCGGCCGCTCCGCACCCTGGTGGCTCGTCGGCACGTCCATGGTCGCGACGACCTTCGCGACCGACACGCCCGGCTTCGTCACGCAGGTCGTCCGCGAGCAGGGCATCTTCGGCAACTGGATCTGGTGGGCTTTCCTGTTCAGCGGCATGGCCACGGTCTTCATCTACGCGCGCCTGTGGCGCCGTGCCGGCCTGCTCACCGACCTGGAATTCTACGAGATCCGCTACTCCGGCCGACCGGCGGCCCTGGTCCGCGGTTTCCGCGCGGTCTACCTCGGACTGATCTTCAACTGCTTCATCATGGCCAACGTCACGCTGGCAGCCGTGAAAATCGCCGGCGTGCTGCTCGGCGTGCCGGCGTGGAAGACGATCGCCGTCGCGATCGTGCTCTGCAGCGCGATCTCCGCCGTGTCGGGCCTGTGGGGCGTGCTCGTTTCCGACCTGATCCAGTTCGGGTTGGCGCTGACCGGCTCGGTGGCAGCCGCGTACTACGCGCTGGCCCACCCCGCGGTCGGCGGACTCGACGGACTCATCCGCCAGATCGAACCGGTGCGCCTGCGCATGCTGCCCATCCTGACCGGCGCGGAGGCGGCGCAGGTCGAGTACAAGGGAGCGTTCGGCCTGCTCGCGGGGATTCTGCTCATACCCGTCCTGCTGCAGTGGTGGTCCACGTGGTATCCCGGCGCCGAGCCCGGCGGCGGCACGTACATCGCCCAGCGCATCCTGGCGTCGAAGGACGAGCGTCACGCAGCCGGCGCGACGCTGTGGTTCAACGTGGCGCACTACGCCCTGCGGCCGTGGCCGTGGATTCTCGTCGGTCTCGCCTCGATCATCGTTTTCCCCGGCCCGCAGGCGTTGCAGGCGGCCTTCCCGGGGATGGATCCGCGGCTGATCAAGGGCGACATGGCCTACCCGGCGATGCTCACCTTCCTGCCCGCCGGGGTGCTGGGGCTCGTGGCGGCGTCGCTGCTGGCGGCCTACGTTTCGACGATGTCGACGCAGCTCAACCTGGGCGCCTCGTACCTGGTCAACGACTTCTACCGGCGTTTCATCAAGCCGTCCGCCGACCAGAAGCACTACCTGCTCGTGTCGCGGCTGCTGACCATCCTGCTGATGGTGTTTTCCGGGCTGCTGGTGTTCGTGCTGGAATCCGCGAAGGAGGGCTTCAGCGTGATCCTCACCATCGGCGCCGGCACGGGCCTGATCTACCTGCTGCGCTGGTTCTGGTGGCGGATCAACGCGTGGAGCGAAATCGCGGCGATGGTGAGCTCGTTCCTCGTCTCCATGGCGATTCTCCTCTACAACAAGCAGACCGACGGCGCCATCGACGGCGATGCCGCCCTGATCTGTACGGTCGCGGTCACCTCGATCGTCTGGATCATCGCCACGCTCTTCACGCGGCCGGAATCGCGGGAGACGCTCACCGCGTTCGTCCGGCACACGCAGCCGGCGGGGCCGGGCTGGCGGTCGATCCGCGCGGCGGGGCAACTGCCCCCGTCGCCCGACAGTCTGGCCCGCGGCATCGCCTGCTGGTTGCTCGGATGCGCCGCAGTGTATACGGTGCTCTTTGGCAGCGGGTGCCTGCTGTTCGAGCGGCCCGCGGCGGGCTTTGCCCTGCTGGCGGTCGCCGTCGTGAGCGGCGGCCTGCTCTTTGGCATCCTGCGGCGCCGACCGGCGCCGCTGCGCCAAGCCGCCTGATTTTGCAGCGGTGCTCCGATTCGCCGGCGTGTGTTCGGCGACTTGGCGACCGCGAAAACGCATTGAGATTTGCCCATGCTTGCCCCGCGCTTCTACTTGATCGCTATACTCGGCGTCGCCGCTATCGGGTCGAACGGCGCAGCGGCTGACCCGTCCGAGGCGCCCGGCGCTTCCGCCAACACCCGGAGGATTTCTGTGATTCCCCTACCGCAACAGATGGAGACCGGTGAAGGATCGTTCCGCCTCGCCGCGGACACGCCGATCGCGTGCGACGCGACGGCCCAGCCGGTGGCGGAGTACCTCGCCGAGCTGATGGAAGCCTGGTTCGGCCGCCGGCCCGAGGTGGCCACGCTCGCTGCGAACGCCGCGCCCCGCGGCCTCGTGCTCACCACGGAGCATGCGGATCCCAAGCTCGGGGAGGAAGGCTATGCCCTCACCATCGACGGCAACGGCGTGCGCATGACCGCGCCCGCCGCGCACGGGTTGTTCTACGCGGTGCAGACGATTCGCCAGCTCGCCGATGGCGCCGCGGCGGACGCGGACGGTACCCGGAACAACGGCCTGCAGCTTCCCTGCGTGCGCATCGTCGATCAGCCGCGGTTCGCGTGGCGCGGCATGCACCTCGACGTGTGCCGCCACTTCATGCCGCTCGAGTTCGTGAAGAAGTACATCGACCTGCTCGCGTACCACAAGATGAACGTCTTCCACTGGCATCTCACCGAGGACCAGGGGTGGCGGATCGAGATCAAGCAGTATCCGCGGCTCACCGAGTTCTCCGCCTGGCGGATGGAGGACGGCAAGCGCTACGGCGGGTTCTACACGCAGGACGAGGTGCGCGAAGTGCTCGCGTATGCGCGGCAGCGCTTCGTGACCGTCGTCCCGGAAATCGAAATGCCCGGCCACGCCCTGGCGGCGCTGGCGGCCTATCCGGAGCTCTCCTGCACGGGCGGGCCGTTCGAAATCACCGGCAAGTCCGGCGTTTACAAGGACGTCTTCTGCCCCGGCAACGAGGCGACCTTCACGTTTCTCGAGAACGTGCTCGGCGAGGTTTGTGACCTCTTTCCCAGCCGGTACATCCACATTGGCGGCGATGAGTGTCCGAAGACGCGCTGGGAGGAGTGTCCCAAGTGCCAGGCGCGCATCAAGGCGGAGGGCCTCGCCGACGAGCACGCCCTGCAGAGCTACCTCGTCCACCGCATTGAGAAATTCCTGAACGCGCGCGGCAAGCGGCTCATCGGCTGGGACGAGATCCTCGAGGGCGGCCTGGCCCCCAACGCGACGGTGATGAGCTGGCGCGGCACGAAGGGCGGCATCGCGGCGGCCCGCGAGGACCACGACGTCGTCATGTGCCCGTCCTCCCACTGCTACTTCGATTTCCGCCAGTCCGACCGCGAAGGCGAACGCGGCGCCGACTGGGGCGAGCCGATCGACCTCGCCAAGGTCTACGGGTACGAGCCGATGCCCGAGGAACTGACCGCGGCGGAGGCGCACCACGTGCTGGGCGCGCAGGCCAACGTGTGGACCGAGCGGATTGATACTCCGGCGGACGTCGAGTACATGGTTTTTCCGCGTGCGTGCGCGCTGGCCGAAGTGCTCTGGACCGCACCGCAGCGCAAGAACTGGGCGGACTTCACCGGGCGGCTCGCCACGCATCTGCGCCGACTCGCCGCCAAGAACGTCAACTACCGCAAACCGGATTGAGCCCATGGGGGCACCCAGCGCAGCCCAGCCGGCGGCATCGCCGCGTACGACGCGGCAGGGATGGATCGCGCTGATTGTCATCCTCACGGCGGCCCTGGTCGTCCGCGCGCTCTACCTCGGGGAGGCTTCCGGTTGGCCCGATTACCTCAAGCCGGGCTCCGACGCCGGATTTCACAACTACTGGGCGCGGGGCCTGGTGACGGGCGACTGGACGCCGCCGGCGGGCATGCCCGATCCCCATCTGACCGCGGTGCCGTACATCCGCGCCCCGGGCTATCCCTATTTTCTCGCGGCGGTCTACGAACTCTTCGGCATCACGCCCCTGCCCATCCGGCTCGTGCAGATCGTCCTGGGCGTGGGCAGTTGCGCGCTGGCGTTTGTCATCGGCCGCCGGTGGTTCGGCAGCGTCGTGGGGCTGATGTGGTCCGGCGGCATGATGCTCTACTGGGGTTTTACCTACTTCGACATGGAGCTCCAGGCCGTGGGGCCGCTCGTCTTCCTCCTGCTGCTGGCCTTCTTCCTGCTGGGGAAGTGGTGGGATCGACGGGCCTGCGGATGGGCGGCGCTCGCCGGCATCGTTCTCGGCGGGTGCGCCCTGTTGCGTCCCAACGTTCTGCCGCTCGTGCCGCTGGTCGCGGCGTGGATGATTCTCACCCGGCGCGACGCAGCCCATCGCCGGCGCCGCTGGTTCGGGGCGGCTGGTCTCGTCGCCGGGGCCGGCCTGGCGGTCCTCCCGGCGACCATCCGCAATGCACGCGTCAGCGGCGAATTCGTGTTGATATCGGCGAACGGCGGGATCAACCTGTTTATCGGCAACAATCCCGAGGCCAATGGGGAAATCAGTGGTTGGGTCGACGGCACTTCGTTTCACACGATGTATGATTTCCCCGCGGTGGTGCGTGCCGCCGAGGCGCGCGTCGGGCATCCGCTCGGCTATGCCGGGGCTTCGCGCTACTACGCGCGCCAGGCCCTGCACTATGCCTGGAGTCATCCCAGCCGCACGCTCACGTTGCTGGGACGCAAGGCGCTGCTCCTGCTCGGCCCGGTGGAAATCACCAACAACAAGGAACTCAATTGCACGCGATCCTACTCGCCGGTGCTCTCCGCCCTGCCGCTGACCTTTTCACGCGTACTGCCCTTCGCCCTGGTGGGCATGGTGCTGATCGTCGGCCGGGCGCGACGACGGCGCATGCTCACCGACCCGGACCGGAGCGGACTCGCGCTGGCGATGCTGGCGCTGGTGTTCGTGGCGGGCCTGCTTCTTCCCCTGCTGCCGTTTTTCGCCGCGGGTCGCTTTCGCCAGCCCGTCGTGCCCTTCCTGCTGTTCTTTGGGGCGATCGCGCTGCAGGCGGCTGGCCGCGCCTGGGCACGGGGCGACCGGCGTCGACTCGGGATGGGCGCGCTCGTTACCGCGGCGCTCTTCCTGATTTGCCAGGTTCGCGTGGTGGGCGCGCCACCCGACCCCGCGCGCTGGTACTTTGACCGTGCGCAGGCGTGGTTGCGCGTCGATCAACCCGCCGCGGCTGCGCGCGATTTTCGCGAAGCGCTCGTGCGCGCGCCGGACTTCGTGATGGCGCGGCAGATGTACGCGTCGCTGCTGCTCGACGCCCATCAACCGGCAGCCGCCCGGGCCGTGCTCGTGCCCGCCCTGCACATGCCCAGCCACGATCGGGCCACGCTCTATCTGCAGATCGCCGCCACGTACATGGCCGAACGCCGCTTTGACGACGCGATCGACGCGTACCACGCGGCCCTCGACGTAGACCCCGGCAGCGTGGCTGCCCATCGCGGACTCGGCTGCCTGCTCAATCTCACCGGCCACGCGGAAGAAGCGCTCAAGGAATTCGCAACCGTGCTGAAACTGGATCCCGCCAACGCCGAGTGCCGGATGTACTACGGCCTGACGCTTGAGGCCCTCGGGCGTCCGGACGAAGCGCAGTCCTACATCGATGAGGCCCTGCGCCAGCAGCCCGAACTAAGCGCAGCGCTGCCGTCCGCCCCTTAACCCACCGCCACATCCGGGCCGCGCAGAATGACCCCCGCGGAGTCCGTTATTTCGACCAGCGCCGACTCGATCGTCAGCCCGGGCCCGAAGGCCAGCAGCATGACACGCCCGGTCAGGCCCGCCTCGATCGCCGCGCGCAGGATGAACAGGATCGTCGGCGACGACATATTGCCGTAGCGCCGCAGCACACCGCGGGACAGCGCCAGCGCGCCCGGCGCCAGGCTCAGTGACTCCTCGACGACGTCGAGGATCTGCGGCCCGCCGGGATGCACCAACCAGTGATCGACGGCGCCCGGCTCGAGCTCCGCAGCCCGCAGCGTCCGCTGGACGGCAGCGGGCAGGTGCGCCGCCAGCGTCGCCGGGAGTTGCGGCGACAACGCCAACCGCAGTCCGAAATCGCCCGCCCACCAGACCATCTGGTCCGCATGCGCGGGCAACGCCGCGCACGCCGCGTGGATGAGCCGCACGGGCGACGGCGCCGGGTGCGTGAGCACCGCCGCCGCGCCGTCCGCGAAGAGCAGGTTCGCCGTGAGCTGCTCCAGGTCGGCGGAGTACTGAAAATGCAGCGACGACAGCTCGCACATGACCGACAGCGTCGCACCGGACGCAGCCGGACCACTCGCCAGGCGCAACGCGGCGAGCGCGGCTGAGCAGCCCATGAAGCCCAGGTTCCAGCGCTGCACGTGGTGCGCGACCGGGCTGTGGGCGAACACCGCGCGTTCCAGGCCGGGCGACGAGGCGTGCGTGCAGCTCACCGTCACGAGCGCGCTCGCTTGGGTGAGTTCATCGTCGTGCAGCGGGGCGAGCAGGCGCGCCACGAGGCGATCCGCAGCGCCCGCGAACGCGGCGGAGCGCGCATCCATGCCGGGGCCGTTCGGTTGACGCACGGCGCGTTGATACAGCCCCTCGGGATCGTCGAGATTCGGTTGGGTTTCCATGACGGCGAGATGGCGGCGCTCGATGCCGGTGTGGGGCAGCAGGCGCGCGATGCGCCGGGCCATCCGCGGGTCGGTCGTGGTGGCGCACAGCAGTTCTGCTGCGCGCGTCATCGTCAGCGCGGCCTCCGGAACAGCCGTGGACAGGGCATGCAGGTAGGTCATCCTGGGTGTTTCCTCAATCCAGGGCCTTGACGTGGACGCGGGCCAGCAACCGGCGGCCGACGTGCGTCGGAATCGGTAGTGACGAATCGAGCAGGCCGCGAGTCAGCGGATGCCGCAGCGCAGCGCTGAGCCAGCGCGTCCGCCGTCGGATGCGCCGATGCCCGCGCAACAGGGCGCGGTAGCGGGCCTGCACGACATTCGCCGCGCCCGCCGCCCCCAGCGCCTCCGCCGCGGCGAGCCCGCTGCGCAGCGCCTGGCCGATGCCCTCGCCGCTGAACGGTTCCTCGAAGCCCGCGGCGTCACCCACCAGCAGCACGTTCTGCCGCCCGCTGCAAGGCGGACGGGCTGGAAAACCCGCGGTCGCCAGCAAACTGGTCGCAGCGCCTACCGGCAGTTCGCGCAACAGCGCCGCTTGTTCATTGGCCGTACGCAGCGCATCCCATGGCCGCCGGCCGGCGAGCACGTCCGCCTCGACCGCCCACGCGACGATGCAGTGCGCCGCGCCGAGCGTGGCCAAACCCACGTAGCCCCCGCGCAGCCAGTGCATGGCCACTTCACCCACGTCGGGACAGGCTGGTGTCGGCACGATCGTCGTCGCCTGCCCGATCAGCCGGCGGCGCGGCCGTGCACTCTCCTCCACGGGGAACGCGGGCTGCAGCCCCGCGGCCCAGATGATCCAGTCGGGGGCAAGCGTTTCGTCGCCGACGCGCACCGCCCAGCGCTCCGCGGTCGCCGGCAGCAGCTTCGCACGCTGTCCGTAGCGCACGTGCGCTCCGGCGGCGTTCGCCGCATCGGCCAGCGCCGCATCGAGCACGTCGCGGGCCACGATGCGGCAGCGCCCCGGGCTGGCGGTCACGAAGCGGCGCTCGTTACTGTAAAAACCAATACGGGCGACCGGCGTCCCCAGGGCGCGTACGCGCTCGCCCAAGAGCCCGTCCAGCGCCGCGACGGCGTCGCCCGAGAGGCAACCGCCGCACACCTTCGGCCGGGGAAAATGCGCCTGCTCGACCACGAGAACGCGCCGGCCGCGCCGCGCCAGCGCCAGGGCGGCGGCGCTGCCCGCCGGCCCCGCACCAACCACGACGACCTCCGGATCACGCGGTCCCGCCGTCATGCAGCCCTCCGCCAGTGCAGAATCCATCGGAAGGGAAAGTCGCTGCGCACGTGGCAAGCGCTCAGGCCGGCCCGTTCAGCCAGGCTGCGGGCCTCGTCCGGCCGGTACGCGGCGCGCACGGACCGCGGCCCGTCGACGTGGAAGATGTGCGAGCGGCTGGTAAGGCGCGTAACCAGCCAGGTCAGGACCCACGCCAGGCGCGTTCGGTCCAGATCGCCGATCACCACGGCTTGGCGACACACCCGCGCCGCCTCGCGCAGGAGTTGCTCGGCGTCCGCGGGGTCGAAGTGGTGCAGCAGCAGCGAGCAGGCGACGACGTCGACGCTGCGATCGGCGAAGGGCAGGCGCAGCGCATCGCCCGCCACGCACGCCGGCGCGTCGGGCGCGGCGCCGCTGCGAACTTCATGCAGCGCCAGCGGCGCGCGGTCCAGAGCGCACACGCGCCACGACAGTCCGTGGCGTCGGGCGCATTGCACCAGCCCGCCCCCGCCGGTGCCCACATCGAGTATCGTCGCGGAGGGCGCGGCGACGGTACGCCCGATCGCGCGGACGAGCCGTCGCTCCACGCCCAGCCAGCGGTTCACCCGGCGCAGTGCGGCCAGCGCCCGGCGGTGCGCACCGGGCTCCACCGCGGGATCATCCATCAGCTCGGATTGACGGTCGCGCCGCATGCTCGTTTCCACCGGGCAGCGGGCGCAACGTGTCCGCCCGAGGCCGACACAGGCTTAACCGCCCGACGACGGGTTGGCAACGCCGATCACGCCGACCGCAACCCGCGCCCCGGCATCGCCGGTTGGCTGGGTGAAGTGATCCTCGCCGGCGTGAACGACCAGGCCGCGGCCGAGGATGCAGTGCGGGCAACCGAGGCTGATGACGTTGTCGACGATGTTGACGTTGGCGACGCCGTCCGCGCCGGCTTCGATGTTGCCGAGGTCGCCGACGTGGCGCACGGCATCCTGGGGCCGGCCGTGCTCTTCGTGCGTCGGGTTGAAGTGGCCGCCGGCGCTCTTGCCATCGGCTGCGGTGATGTCGCCGTATTCATGTACGTGGAACCCGTGCTTGCCCGGTGTCAGGCCCTCGACGCGGCCCGTCACTTTGACTTTCTGGCCCATCCGCTCGAAGTGGATCACGCCGTGGACGTTGTTGCCCTGCGTCGGCTCGAGCACGCACACGGCTGAGTCGATCTTGGCACAGCCCTTCATCGCCGACTTCTTGCACGCCTTGCCCTGCTTGCACCCCCAGCAACCCTTTGCGTTCTGGCAGCCCGGCAACAGCGCCAGGGCAGCCAGCAGACCTCCCACCACGACCACGTGCGCATTTCGCATGATTCTCGTCCTTTCAGTTAAGAGCGTAGATTGATGGTGTAACCGTTCGGCAGCGCGCGCAGCGACGCACGGCGCGACCACGCCCGCGTGGTGCGCTCATGCCTTTCTCACGTACTGCATTGCCTGATTGATGATTCCTCTTTGCTTCCCCACCATCGCGCCTTCTGCAGGGTTTTCGACAATCTCGCAGCGTTGGCGCGGCAGCCTTTAGCGCCGAAGTCCGGGGCGCAAACGCTACGAATGGATGGAGCTTGCTCTAGGAGGGAACGGGCTCATCCGTCAGCATGTATCCAGACCCCACCACCGTGTGCAGCAGCGGCGGCGTGAACGTATGATCGATCTTCTTGCGCAACCGGGAGATGTAGACCTCGATGACGTTGCTGTCCTGCTCGAACTCGTGATCCCAGACGCAGTGGCCGAGTTGCGTTCGCGAAAGGACTCGCTGGGGATTACGCAAGAAGCATTCCAGCAGCGAGAATTCCTTGGCAGTAAGGCTGATCGGCGTATCGTTGCGCGACACGCTGCGTTTGAGCAGGTCCATCTCGACGCCGCCGAAACGCAGCTTGGTGACGCCCTCGCCGCTCGTGCGCCGTGCGATCGCATCGACGCGGGCGAGCAGTTCGTCCGGCTCGAACGGCTTGGTGAGGTAATCGTCGGCTCCGGCGCGCAGCCCACCCACCTTGTCCTCGGTCGTCGAGAGCGACGTGAGCATCAGGATGGGCGTCTCGATGCCGTGCCGGCGCAGCGCCTTGCAGATTTCCACACCGTCGCGATCCGGCAGCATCAGATCCAGCAGGATCAGGTCGTAGTCACCGGAGGCGGCCATCGCCTCGCCGTCGTACCCCTCGGTGGCGATCTCCACCTTGAAGCGCGGCTCCTCGAGCACGTTGCGGATCGCGCGCGCCATGTCCGGGTTGTCTTCAATGATCAGAATGCGCATGGTTCTGGGCTCTTGCAGTGAGTCGCTGGGCGGCATGGGCTGGATCCTCCGGGGCTGCGGGATAACGTCGGGATTCTTGCCGCCCGTGAACGGACGACCGCGTGCCTCCGCTATCGAGTTTGGACTCAGGCGGGATTCGCGCGCTGCCACGGGCCCGTCGATCGTATCGCGTTTCATGTCCATACGATGACCTGTCAGCCTTGTCGTCACCTGAAATCCACCTAAAGACCCCCTAAGTCAGAACCTGAGTCAAAATCAGCCTGGCGTTGCCTCAGGCGACGATTTCTTACTTTTCAACGCCGCTTTACCTCACGTTCACGTCGAACGGAGAGGGTTCAGTGGAGGCTGGCTGATTCGTCTGCTCAGTCGGTCTGTCCGTCCGGATGCGTAACCGAGTCAAGACAACGAGGGGTACCGATCATGAATCTGACGACGGAGTACGACCTGGTGATCATCGGGACGGGCCCGGCTGCGGGTAACGTGGCTGCCGTTTGCCGCGACCGCGACTGGACCGTCGCTATCGTAGACAGCCGTCCCTTTGGCGGCACGTGCGCGTTGCGCGGTTGTAACCCGAAGACTGCCCTGACCCGGGCTGCCGAGCTCTCCGACTGGTATCGCCGGGCGCGGCACCTGTTCAAGTCGCCCGCGGATCCCACGCTCGACTGGGAGCGGGTCATCGATTTCAAGCGATCCTTTACAGCGCCGGTCACCGACGCCAGCGTCCGGAAGTACAGTGAGATGGGGCTGAACTGCATTCGCGGGCGGGCCCGATTCGTATCCCCGACGACGGTGTCGGTCGACGGACAGAACTTCACCGCGCGGCGCTTCGTCATCGCGACGGGCGCCGAGCCGGTTGAACTCGACCTGCCCGGCACCGACCTGCTCACGCGCAGCGACACGTTCCTGGAGGTCGAGCACCTGCCCGACCGGATCGTCTTCGTGGGCGGCGGGTACATTTCGTTCGAGTTCGCCCACGCAGCCGCCCGGGCCGGAGCCCACTGCACGATCATCGAGCAGAGCGACCGGCCGCTGCGGAACTTCGATCCGGACCTGGTCCGGCAACTGGTGGCCCATACGCGGTCCCTGGGCATCGACGTGCGCATGCGCACGCGGCTCGCTTCGATCCGCCAGGTCGCGAACGGGCAGTTCGAGATCGGGGTGATCAACTCGTCGGATGTTCCGCACGTGCTCTGCGCGGGCATGGCGGTTCACGGCGCGGGCCGGGAACCGGCGCTGCGCGACCTCGACCTCGCGTCGGGCGAAGTCGAATTCGATCGCGCCGCGGGCGTTGCGGTCGATCGCTTTCTTCGCAGCCGGACCAATCCGGCGGTGTTCGCGGCGGGCGATGCGGCGGATACGGGCGCCCCGAAACTCTCACCGGTGGCCGACTACGAGGGCCGCATCGTGGCGCGCAACCTGACCGAGGATCAGTCGGCGCCGGTGCGGTATGGTGTTATTCCCATGGTCGCGTTCACCGTGCCGCCCATCGCGGCGGTGGGGCTGAGCGAGGAGGCGGCGCGCTCCGCCGGCGCGGAGTACCAGGTGCTGAGCGGCGACGATTCCTCGTGGAACGCGCTGCGCAAGCTGGCGGCGCCGTGCGCGGGGTACAAGCTGCTGGTCGATCGATCCAACGATCAGATCCTGGGCGCGCACGTGCTGGGGCCGGGTGCTGCGGACCTGATCAACCTGCTGGCCCTGGCGATCCAGGCGCGGTACCCGGCGCGGCGGGTCAAGGAGTTGCTGATGGCATTCCCGACGATGAGCGCGACGCTGCGCGACATGCTGTGACGGCGATCGCCGTCAGGGGGCCGGCGGTGCGGCGTTCTGGGCCGGCCGGTTGGGCAGGGAAAAGTAGACCGTCGTGCCCTGGCCCGGCTCGGACTCGAGCCAGATGGTCCCGCCGTGCGCCTCGACGACGCGCCGGCAGATGGCGAGCCCCATGCCGTTTCCGGCGTTGGCGTGCCGCCGCGTGAACGGCTCGAAGACCCGCTCGTGATCCTCCGTGCCGATCCCGGAACCGTTGTCCTGGAGGGTGAAAACCCACATCGATTCCGGGAATTCGGCGGAGAGGTGGATGCGCGGCGCGTCCGCGCCGCGAAACCGCAGCGCGTTGGCCAGCAGGTGCTGGAAGAGCTGGGTCAGGCGTTTACGATTTCCCCACAGCGTGGGCAGCATGTCGGTCGTGAACTGCGCGTCGGCTGCGGACAGATCCGCCTGCATTTCCTGCAGCAATTCCTGGATCAGACCGTTGCAGTCGATCTGCTCGACCGCGCCGAGGTCCTCGCCGGTGCGCGCGTAGCTGAGCAGGTCCTCGACCAGTTGCCGCATCTGCGCACCGGTCTTGAGCACCTCGCGGATCGACTGCACCGCCTTGTCCGGCAGCGTGTCGGTCGCGGACATCAGCCACGACAGTTCCATGTGGATCATCGCCAGGGGGGCGCGCAGGTCGTGGGCCGCGACGCGTGCGAACTGCTCGAGCCCGCGCTTGGCCTGCTCGAGTTCGGCGACGTAGCGGCGCAGCTCCTGCTGCCCGGCGGCGCGGGCCTGGCTGCGGTCGACCGCCGCCAGTACCGCGGCCCCGTCGAGCCGGGATGCGTCGAGCACCTCGGCGGCCCCGGCGGTGATCGCCGCGATGGCCAGCGCCTCCGCTGGCTCCGGCAGCACGACGATCACCGGCAGGGCGCCCGCCTGCGCGCAATGCTGCCTGACGCTTGGCGCGAGGCTCGTGTCATCGGCGCCAATCGCGAGCATGACCGCGTCATGCGCCCCGGACGGCGCCGTTTCGCGTTGAGCGTCGCCATCTGGTTCGTGGAACAGCAGGTTGGGCGCGTCCGTCGCGAGCGCCTTGAGCTGCGCGGCCAGTGCGTCGTTCGTGGATACCAGCAGAATGCGTCGCGGACCTGCCTGCATGATGGTTGCTGCGATTTGGACCGGTACATCAAGACCCGGTGGCGCTCGGAACGGGCGGAGGCTCAGGCGTCAAAGAGCCGCTGAAGCGCCTCGCCCATCTCAGACTGCGAATAGGGCTTTTCCAGACGGGGCACATCGCGGAACTCGGCGGGAAACACGTCATCCTCGCCGAACCCGGTGCAGAACACGAACGGGATCTGCCGCTGCCGGAACTCCTCGGCCAGGGGAAAGACGAAGCCGTCGAGCAGGCGCACGTCCAGACACCCGGCATCGACCTCGCCTGCCGCCAGCAGCGCCCGCGCTTTCGCCATCGAGGGCACCGGACCCACCGGGTTGTGGCCCAGCGCCGAGAGAAACTCGACGCAGAGCTCCGCAAGCCGATGGTGATCTTCGGCGACCAACACGCGAAGGGACATGGTTTCCTGCTTATGCCACCGCCGCGGCAATACAACGTGCGAGATCGGCGTAGTCAAACGGCTTTTCGAGCAGCGGTTCGTCGTCCAGGTCTGGCGGGACTCCCGGGCTTCCGAACCCGGTTGTGAGAATAAACGGAATGCCCCGCCGCTGCAACGTGTACGCGACCGGGTAGACCCGCTCGCCATTGAGGTCGATATCAAGCAGGGCAACGTCGATTTCAGC
>ERZ795053.4367-NODE-4367-length-15346-cov-9.349879_pt1 | contig 15346 bp, 9 predicted proteins | sample MGYA00375137_ERZ795053 | MGnify/ENA primary metagenome ERZ795053 (study PRJEB30182, sample SAMN05720284) | activated sludge metagenome | isolation source: Anaerobic digester | place: Hong Kong | collected 2014-12-17 ... | reverse complement strand
TACCTCTTTTACTTCTTCCTCCTTTTTTCATTCATCCTGCAAGCAATCGGCCGGATGCACCTGCGTTGCCCGGTAGGCGTGCGTACTGACGGTCAGCCAGGCGATGGTCAGAGCAGCCAGGGCAGCCCCGAGGAACACCCAGATACTCGGATGCACCGCAAAGGCATAATCACTTAGCCAGCGACGGGTCAGATACCAGGCAACCGGAACGGCAATCACGATGGCAATGATCACCAGCCGGGTAAAGTCGCGCGAGATGAGCCAGATGATATTCCATGAACCGGCCCCCAGAATTTTTCGCACGCCTATCTCCTTCGTGCGCCGGTCGGCCGTGAAAGCTGCCAGGCCAAACAACCCCAAACACGAGATAATGATAGCGATACCCGCAAAGTATTTGGACAACGAAGCTACACGCTGCTCTGCCTGATATATTTCCGCATAGTCCTCATCCTGAAACGTATACTCGAAGATAAAACCAGGGTTAAACGTATGGAACAGGTTCTCAATATTCTGAATTCCGGGTTTGACCTGAGTCGGATCCAACCGGACGACAATGTTCCAGGCATTTTTAGGGCTCAGCCAGAAAAATGCCGGTCGGAGATCTTCATGCAAGGACTGAAAATGAAAATCCTTGACCACCCCGATGATTTCTTTTTCCGTCCCCCATTGTTTGATGACGGTCCCCAACGGATGATCGAGGTGCATGATCTCCACGGCTTTTTCATTGACAATGATCTTGCTGGAATCGGCGCCAAACTCCTTAGAAAAATCGCGCCCATCTTTCAACTGAATCCCCATGGTAGAAAGCAAGCTATAATCGGCCGTGAAATTTTCAAATAAGATTCGAGTACCCTCCTCTTTTCCCGGCCAGTCGATGCCGTAGGTATTGCTATTCTGGCCAAGAAAGCTATGACCGACACTGGATGCCGCTACCACTCCGGGGAGTTGCCGGACCCTGTCAAGGAAAACGTCCTTCTTCTTGTCGATTTCTCCTTCAGCTTCAAAATGAATCAACTGGTCTTTGTTGTAACCCAGATTCTTCGTTTGGACGTATTCGATTTGCTGACGTACGATCAAAACCGCAATGATCAAAACGATGCTGAGTACGAATTGAAAAATAACCAACCCTTTGCGGGCAAAAACTTCACCCCAGGAAGATTTGATCTTACCTTTTAATACGCGGACCGGGTTGAATGAAGAAAGATACAACGCGGGATAGCTACCGGAGACCAAGCCGGTAAATAGCAGGATGGTCAGGGAACCAAAAATTGTGCGTTCATCGAGTGTAAGTACCATCGACTTGGACGTGATGCTGTTAAAAACCGGTAAGGCCAACCAAGCCAGCGCCCACGCCAGGACCAATGCAATCAGCGAAACACCCATGGACTCACTCAGGTATTGAATGATCAACGAACGCCGTTCTGCGCCGATAGCTTTGCGCACACCCACTTCGTGAGCACGTTGGCTGGCACGGGCTGTGGCCAGGTTCATGAAGTTAATGCAAGCGATGATCAGAATAAATAAAGCCACAATCCCAAACAGCCGTACGTAATCAATACGGCCGCCTACCTGTATACCGTCTTCATATCGGCCGTGCAGATAACGCTGGCCATAGGGCACGACAAACAAATCAACCGTAGAGCCTTCATCTTTCTCTTTGATGTAGTCTTTTATCTTGCCATTCAGGGCAGCAACATCGACACCGTCGTTTAACAGGACATTGCATCGCGGACCATTATTTCCCCATTGCTTGACCCAGTCATTTTCGTCTTCAAATACTTTCCAGGGCAACACAAAATCGAATTTCATCGATGACCGGGCCGGAGGGTCCTGAAAAACAGCTGAAACCTGGTATTGGATCGCATTATTAAAGAGAATGGCTTTCCCCAGCGCGGCTTCGGTAGATCCAAACAGCGATTTGGCCAATGTTTCGGACAATGCGATATTGGTTTTGGCGGCAAGGACCGTCTCCGTACTACCAGCAAGTAATGGGAAGGAAAACAGCTCAAAGAAATGGCTACCGGCATAAATACCTTCTTTCTTAAATAATTTGTCCTGATAAGTCAACTGGCTCCGGACATTCCAGGTCGTCTCACACCCATATCTGACCTCGGGAAAGTCTTTCTCCAGATATTCGCCCAGGATACCTGGTGTAGAAATGGTGGTGCCTATGCCATTGGAATAATGCTGGTGTTCCATGACCTGGTACAACTGAGGGCTGTGAAACTGGTCTACATGGAGTTCGTCCTGGATCCAGATATAGATCAGAAGCGCCGCACCCAACCCGGTGGCTAACCCAATGACATTGATAAGAAAAGATGTAAGGTGTTTGCGAAATCCTCGCAACGTCATTTTAAAGTAGTGCTGGAACATGGCTTCGTCAGGTTTTACCTAGTAGAGACTCTATGAATCGAGGAATGGTTGCAGTAATATTTAAAAAAAGCGTTCACTAAAGGTCTATCCTTCTATTTAATGAGCCACAGAAAGCAATTATCTTAAGCCTGTATGCCGTTTATTATTGACATAAGCTGGTCATTTTCCTTTTAAATCTGTTACTATGAACCGTATTTTCCTTATTCTGCTAACTGCTCTTAGCGTAATCCACTGCACTTCCAAACCCGATTTAGAGGAACCGGTCCCTGATCTTTATCGACAGATCTCGGATACCAACCTGTTCCAATTTGATTCAATGATGGCCACTGCGTTGGGAGCCGATGAGTACGGTATGAAAAGTTATGTCCTGGCATTTCTAAAATCCGGTCCGAACCGCAGTCAGGATAGTCTTACTGCAGCCCGGTTACAGACAGCACATCTTGAAAACATTTCCCGAATGGCCCGTGAAAAAAAGCTGGTATTTGCTGGCCCTTTCCTGGACGATGGTGAGGTTCGCGGCATTTACATCTTTAATACCGAATCCACTGCTGAAGCCGAATCCTGGACGAATTCTGACCCGGCCGTTCAGGCTGGCAGACTGGTCATGGAGTTACACCCGTTTTATGGTTCTGCGGCATTGGGCTTGATTGTACCTTTATCCAAAAGGGTGACCCGCACCAATATTGCAGATTGATGACGGTAGATATGTCGAACTCTTCAAGGTAACCAACTGTTAAATACAATATTTCCAATACAGGATTATGTCTCGAATCTACATTCTTTTAATACTGGCAATCATTTGTTTTTCCAGTCAGTCGTGGGCTCAGCCCCAAACCGCGGAGGTCATCAAGCAAATGGTCCAGTCGTATAAGAAGGACATTCACGGTCCCTACCGCGATATCCGCTGGTTCTGCAACGATGGCTCGCTACGACAGCCCCGCGATCCATGCCCGGACCCTCCCGGTGGCGTTCAGCGGGCGCGCTATAAGATCGAGGTAGAAGAGCTGGCCCAATCCAATCACCTTTATCTCGGTCAGATCTTGGCCACTACGGATCAAGAAGCCTTTTGGGATGAGCCCTTCGGACAAAGCCGTTTAAAGCAATACATCCTGGAACGTTACCTGCGCGAGATCGATGACGGATGGATCCTCCGGCGAGCACAATATTACCGGGGAGCCATACAGCTGGAAGATGAAGAAGCGTGGGGAAAACAGTTCCTGGAATGGCTGGTGTCCGATGAAAACCGCATCCAAAACAATTATTTTTTAATCCGGCAGGCGTTCCGATACCTGCCTCACCCAGGCACCGACCGTGTTAAAGAAATGATCCGGATTAACTCAAGACTATTGAGTGACAGCATTCCTGATTTCCTGGATTTGCGATCCAAGATCCACAGTCAGCCGGAAGAAAATGATATTGCCAAACTGCAATCTTTTCGGTCTGGGAATGCATCAAAAATGACTACCGCCCAACGAAGTCTGCTGGACAAATTGATCCGGGATATGCAAACCTTGTTTCAACCGGTGGATTTGCAATCGTTGGCACCCCTCGTTCGGCGCATACCTGCTTCAGGAATACGCAAACTCCTGGAAGAATATCTGAAGCAAGCGAATCCCGGGGATCCTTCCCGGTTATCCATCGCGACCTCGGATGTATTATTAGCCATGCGTGATAGTTTATCAACATTAGACAAACCATCGGCTCGTGCAGCCTTACTGGATTGTTCCATCCAGCTCGAAGATTTGCTTTTCCGTTCTTTGATCGCCTGGAATCCTGATAACGCCTACAACAATGTGGATAAAATCTGTTATGCTTCCCAGGCGGCCGCCGCCACCGGGCTGCTTGAAACCTGGGAGTGGAAGGTATTGGCCGCAGATCTGGCCTTAAGCATCCAGGATAGTGTCATAAGTTTACAGGAGATCCAGGCCCGTTTTGACAGGGCTCGTGCCGGTCTGGAATGGGGGGCAAACACCATCCGGTCTGCTTACCGGGACCCGGTAGCAACCTTTGCAACCTTTGAACCGATGGCGGAAGGATTTTATGATGACCGCATCCGGACAACGGTGTTATTATCATTGGGTCAGGCCGTTGACCGGCTGGGGACCCTGCTTGCCAAAGAAAAGCCTTCCAATTCCTTCCTGTTTGGTCTGCCAGGCGCTGAAGTGGCACGCGGATTAAATCCGGGGATTGCCTATGGAGAACTGGAAATTGTTCTGGATGATGCCGGTGAGGATCTTGAGGTGCAAAAAGATAAAATCTATCTCTTTATGCGCCCGCCATCCGATCTGAAACCAGTCGCTGGGATAGCCACCGTCTCCGAGGGCAACCTGGTTTCTCACGTTCAGTTGCTGGCCAGGAACCTGGGTATCCCCAACGCGGTGCTACCCAATCAGCTGATGGAAGCTTTGCGCCCCTGGCAAGGCAAAAAAATATTTTATGCCGTTACGCCCAATGGCCAGGTCCTTATGAAGGATGCGGCTGACCTGACCGAAAATGAAAAAGTGCTGGTAACCACCCGGCAGCGAAGCACCGAACGCATCACGGTGCCTACGGAAAAGCTCCTACTCAATGAACACAACGTACTCAACCTGCGAGCGGTGCAGGCAACCTCTTCCGGTAAAGTCTGTGGGCCAAAAGCAGCCAATCTTGGTCAATTAAAACTGCTATTTCCGGATCAGGTCGTGGAAGGATTGGTTATTCCATTCGGTATTTTCCGTCAGCATATGGACCAGTCTATGCCCGGCACCCGGGGATCCTATTGGGATTATCTCCAGGCGACCTTTGTACATACTGAAGGTATGCGTCAAAACGGTCAGCAGAATGCATCCATAGAGTCCTATGCCCTGGGACGTCTGGATACCCTGCGCAAAGCCATTGTTCAGATGGATCTCCTGCCCGGTTTCATTCGCGACCTTACTGATCAATTTCATAAGATATTGGGGGTACCGATCGGCCGGTTACCCGTTTTTCTGCGCAGCGACACCAACATGGAAGACCTGAAAGATTTTACCGGAGCCGGACTGAACCTGACCCTTTTTAATGTGCTTGACAGTGCACTGATCATGCAGGGCATACGCGATGTATGGGCTTCGCCCTATTCGGAACGTAGCTTCAAATGGCGGCAATTCTATCTGTTAAACCCGGAAAATGTCTATCCCTCAATATTACTGATCCCAGGGGTGGACGTGCGTTGTTCGGGCGTGATGATCACGACCGGAGTTACCAGCGGAAGGTCCGATGAACTAACCGTGGCTTTCAGCCGGGGTGCTGGAGGCGCTGTTGAAGGGCAATGGGCGGAATCGTACCGGTTAATGCCCGGTCTTCGGTACCAATTACTATCTCCGGCCCGGGAGCCGAAATACCGCAGTCTTCCGCTGACCGGAGGCACCGCAAGCCATTACGCCAGCTTTGCAGACCCAATTCTTTCGACCAGGGACCTCAAAGCATTGTTCGACTTCGCCGGCCAGGTCCAGCAAAAATTACCGGGTACACCAGGCATCGAATCCAACGGACCGTTTGATATCGAACTGGGATTCAAGGACAATAAGCTCTGGTTGTTCCAGGTAAGACCTTACGTCGAACAAAAAAATGCCGTTGTCACCGACTATTTGCATTCCCTGGAAGCGCCTTTGCCAGAGGCAACCCAGATAAACTTAAATGCCAATGAATAATCCGAAGTGTGCTTTTCGATTCCGTGTCATGCGATACCTGTTTGGATTTTTAACCCTTCTAATGTTCCTACCTTCCGCACAGGCTTATCCCATCGATGGGTATTTGCTCACTGGTATCCGGAGGTTGCTGTACTGGGAACGCATCCTGGATGGTACCATCAAAGGAACCGCTCCGATCAGTGGTGCTCAAAAAAAGCTGGAAGCGATCAAGCTAAACCTTTTAAATATGCCAAAAGGGGACAGTCTCTCCGAACTTCCGGTGCCTGATGCAGCCTTGCAAAAAGCAGTCGGTTCCCTCTTTCCCTATATGCATGAAAGTTATTCACTGACGCTCCTGGATATCACCCCCGGAAGACCCATCCGGTATGCCAAAAGGCAGGAAGACCGGGGATTTCAGCCGGGCAGTGTCGGTAAGCTTGCTGTCATCACCGGCTTTTTTTGTGAATTGCAAAACATTTTTCCGGACGATTTTGAAGCGAGAAGAGATCTGATGAAAAACAAGTCCGTCCGCGCAGGACAGTGGGCGCTTTCCGATGAACATACCGTACCTTTCTTCAATCCGGAGACCAATAAGCTGGTTAAGCGCACCGTGCAGGCCGGCGATGTATTTACGCTTTATGAATGGGTTGATCATATGGTATCCGTAAGTAACAACGGGGCAGCATCCGTAGTCTGGAGAGAAGCAATCCTGATGCATGTCTTCAAGGAAAAGTATCCGGACCTGACCGAAGAAGAAGCTGAAGTGTACTTCAGCAGCACGCCCAAGTCAGAACTTTCCGACGTCGCCAACTCGGTAGTCAATGAACCACTGCGCGATCTGGGCATCACCGAAGATGAATGGAGGCTGGGCCAACTATTTACGCGCGGAGGCACCAATCGTATCCCTCCCAAAGGCGGCAGCATTGGTACTCCCCTGGGATTGATGAAGTGGCTGGTAGCCCTCGAGCGGGGAAAAATTATCGACGAACCATCATCACTGGAAATCAAACGGCTATTGTACATGACGGATCGCCGTATTCGTTATGCCTCCAATGCATCCCTGAAAGAAGCAGCCGTTTATTTCAAGTCGGGGAGTCTGTATCAATGCAAACCGGAGGAGGGCTATACCTGTGCAAAGTATATGGGTAATATCAATAATTACATGAACTCGGTCTGCATCGTCGAACATCCGGACGGCACCATATACCTGGTCGCCCTGATGTCCAATGTCCTGAAAAAGAACTCGGCGAACGATCACAATGCGCTGGCCGGGCGAATCGATAAGCTGATGCATGGATAAGACGCTCCCGGAGGTAAAAAATTTGATTCAACTCCATTTCTGCAGTATGCTGTGCGCGATGTCCTTTACTTTGTCCGAACCATCCCTGATCACTTTTTCAAGTGTGGATTGATATCGAGTGTCCCCCAATGCATCGATCAAATGAAGGACAGCGATATGAATTCTGGGGTCATCAATTTCGAGCAACCGGGACAACGCTTCCCGTTCTGTGGGCAAGGGCACGTCCAATTCCCGGATGGTCGCCTCAGTAATGGTCTCCAGCATTGAAGATTCAATCAAGGGGATCAATACGCGTTTGATGCCCGGCTCCAGCAAGTTGTCGAGAAATTCCAGCGCACTGATCCTCCGATCCTTGGCTCCGCTGGATAATCCCCGATAGATCGCCAGCATATCCGTAGGCGGATAAGTCAGCCCAAGCAACCGGAAGATGATCTCCAATTGACGGTCCAGGCGGTGTTCCAGGAGCTCGATCAATTGTTGCCGCGCTTTGTTGATCCCCGGGTCATCCGCATCCAGCTGATCCTGAACATATAATATACCCAGGATGGTTTGAAAGCGGTGGGCGACGACCAGAATGCGTTGGCTGATCGCCTTGCGGTCAAAGATCAAACCGTCGTTTTCGATCCGAAGCCGATTCAAACCCCGCAAGGCTTCATACCGGATCACCGGATCGGGATGTTCCAGCCACTGGGACAACAACCGGACAGCTTCCTGGCGCTTGATCCGCTTGACTACTTTCGGCAGCAATCTTTTCACCTCCAAAGGCACACTGCTGTCAGCCATCTCTGTGCGAGCCTCTGCCAACAATTTCGGTGCCATGGCATCTACCGCCTGGAAGACAACCTGCCGCCACCGCTTATAGGGAAGATAAGGCAGGATTTGCGGTAACAAGTGGATCTGCTGGCTTGCCCCGATTGCCTCAATAACCGCACTCCGGTAGTTGGGATCATCTTCCGCCAATTTTTCTTCTAAAATGGAATAGAGGGGAGTCAATTTACCAAAACCTATTGCTCTCAAAGCAGCATTCATCAAATAGACACGGTGCTCGACCGGTGCATTCCAGGTGGCCTCATGGATCATTCTCCGGACATTGTCTTCCAATTGGTAGGTGGTAGCCAGGGTTGGATCATGAACGGTTTCCTGCGCCAGAAACTCCCATGCAGCGCCCCTGACCTGAACATCCTGATGGTTTAAAAACTGTTGGTACCAGGGATCATCCGGTCCGGGCGATTGTGTAATGAGGTACTCAAAAGCTTTAATTCGCACTTGCTGTGATGCATCGTTGAGAAGGGACTCTATTTCGGGCAAGAATGGGCTATGCGTCAATACCGTCAGGTTTTCGATGGCAACAGCCCTTATTTGGGAATCCGGATGGTGGATCAGCGGGACGATGGAGTCATACAACCGTTTGTCTTTCAGTTCAAGTAATTTCCGCAACAAGAACAAACGCTGTGGATCTCCCCCCTCCTGCAGCACTTTGCGTATCCCACTCAGAACGGACTCATTTTTCAGATCTATTTCCTGATGGTTGGTATTCGATTTGGTGTTGCCAACCGCTTCTACCTGGAGTTTAAATAGCCGGATGTATTCCAGGCGTACCCGGTAAGCAAGGTACAACCAACCGAGTACAAAGAAGACGATGAGAACATTCACCGAGAAAGCCGATAAATTCAACGCATCGACCATAAAGATCAGCAGAATCCCACCGACTCCTGTCGCCAGACTGTCTACGAATACATCGATAAATGTTTTGGTTTGTTTCTTGATATTCAGTGGGATAGGCAGGATCAATAACTCCAGGGCAGCTTTATTGATGGACTGTTTAAAACTGCCATCGGACATTTTGAGCATAACGGCAGCCATCAGAGACATGGGGTTAAAAAAGAGCATGATGGTTGCCACCAATATCAAGCCGGGCAGGAAGACCAATGATATGCCAACGCCAAGCGTGCCGACAACCCGGCGGGTAAGAAATAATTGCAGCAAGAGTGAAATCACATTGAAGGTCGAATACCAGAATCCAAAAAATGCGGTCAACTCATCGGCATCTCCAATATTGGCGGAGGCTATCCCGCCAAACTGGAAGTCAACCAGTTTGGCGACCAACACGCTGATGCCTACAATCAATGCAATGTAGGTCAGATGCCTGGATTCCAATACCATTCGAGCAGGGTGTTTCATCGGCACCTCTTCTTCCGGGTCGGTATACCGCGTAAATTTTTCAGCGGCATAATTACGCCACACATATCGACTGATCGGAATAATAGCACCCAACAGTAGCGCTCCCACGAAAGCCAGGTACTCACTGGGTATGAATTGAGCCAGAAAGGAGGTCAGGTATCCCCCGAAAATCCCGCCAGCAATGGCACCTGCGCCAATGAAGCCATATAGGCGCTTGGCTTCACGGGAATTAAAAACCATATTGGCTAACACCCAAAACTGCGACGTAGTCACTAATGCGAACAAGGCGACCCAGACATAAAAAAGGTATAGTACCAGATGAACGGCAATGCCGAAAAGAAGTAGTGTCCCGAATAAAATCAGTGAGCTAACACAAAACCACAGGGTGCCTGACAACATCTGGAAAAAGGAGACCCGGTGCAATGCCCGGGCATAGAGCGTGGTTACAATGGCGGCCGTAATGGCTACCCAAATAAAAGCATAGGGCAACGAGCGGACACCAAAGGTGGCGAGGAAAAGGGCATTAACGGTGGGCTTGACGATTAGAAGCGTCGAGATGATGAGAAAGATATGGGCCATCATAAGAAATGCCCGGCGCATTTCTCCATCCCGAATATCAAATGCTTTTTTTGTAAAATCGTAAACCGTGTTTTGTAAGCTTTCCATCAGTGCTCCAAACGGTAAGGCTTACGAGAAAGGTACGAGTTTCAATGAAATATGTTTGATTATGTCCCCGTCACCACCGGCTGATTTTTTACCGGTGAACCCTATCAATACGGAATGGTCAGGGTGCTGTGTTTGATGAGGATGCAGGAATGTGCATGACCTGTTCGGCAATCCGGACCAAATCACGCATGATTTGTTCGCCTTGCGCATCTTCGGCTAACGCAACCAATATGTAGCGCCGGTTGCCACCATCATCAACCAGGATCGAATCGGCGTGATAATTCTTCCAGGAGCCGGATTTGCGAAACATGGTAGCTCCGGGTGCAACTTGGTCAACGGTATTAACAAATTTATGGTGCAATTCCGGATCTTTCATGATTCGCATCATCTCAGCCGACCGGCTGGGAGACACTAATTTGCCATAATACATCATGTAATAGAAGCGACAAACCTGGTTGACCGTAGCGGCATGACTCAACCCTTTCAAAGGATCGGGATGACGATCCCCACCGGATCCATACCGTTTGCCAACCCATAGACCTCCACCCTGTTCTTCGGAATACAACCGGTATTTCGGGTCTTCCAATACATTCTGGATCTTATCGTAGCCCAGTCGATCGATCATCCGGGTAGCTGCCTGATTATCTGATCGCGCGATCATCATACGCAAATCCGCGTCGATCTCCGCTGTCTCTGTTAATTCACCCTTAAATAAGGCATCTTCGGCAGCTAACAGAATAGCAATCTTCGGCAGGCTGGCTGCATACATCATGTTGTCGCCATTGACGGTAGCATAGGCTATGTGGGTGGGATCATGCATATCGACGATACCTACCGCCAGGCGCTTGCTGGCAATTAATGCGCGGTAAGCGGGATTTGCATTCAGGGCATTGGCCAATCTGGTTTGAAAATCATTGCTCTTCCATTGATTCAATGGGATGAATGTTGAGGTCTTGACCGCCAGATAATCCCCATCGGTGGATTGACCGAAAGAAAGCAAAGGCAAGAATAATCCCAGCAACAAAATGATTCTCAACCGCATAGTTTAGTTTTAAATTACATCAATCAGCGTACCAAAGGAACGAAAAGTTATTTTGGCTAGTATGCAATCTCCAGCCGTGAATAGAAATATTTTTTCCTTTTATGTATTGGTCGTGGATACAAATCAGGTTCATTGGTTTCATTAACGCTGAGCGTGGCCGGTATAATTTCAATTTCACAAAACAATTTTGTGATCCGGGTCACATTTAGCTTTGGTAACGGCGCCAAAACTCTTGAATGGCATCGATGACCGATTGCTGCTTCTCCTCGGATAAACCAATGTATAAGGGAAGGCTCAAACAGCTGGAAGCCAGCTGGTTGGCAACCGGGAAGGCCGCTTCTGGCCATCCGTATTTGGCAAAAGCCTGCTGGCGATGGGGAGGGATGGGGTAATGGACAATGGTTTCAATACGCTTTTCTTTAAGCCAAACCTGCAAGGCTTCCCGCTGATCCGTGTGGATGACATAAAGGTAATAAGCATGTCGTCCGTCCTTCACTTCCGGAGGTAAACGAAGCCCGGGCAGATCCGCTAATCCCTGATCATAGCGAGCTGCCAAACGGTGTCGCTCTTCAAGCCAGACATCCAAATATTTTAACTTGACGTTGAGCAAGGCTGCCTGGAGTTCATCCAAGCGGTAATTATAGCCAATCACTTCGTTTTGATACCGCTCACGTTGTCCATAATTACGCAGCATACGCAACTGCCCTGCGATTCCATCGTCGTCGGTGGTGATGGCTCCCGCCTCTCCCAGGGCACCCAGTATCTTGGTGGGATAAAAGCTGTGGGCATTGGCCTGCCCAAAAGAGCCGGTCATTTTTGTGCCCAAACGGGCACCGTGAGCCTGCGCATTGTCTTCGATAACAATCAGGTTTTTTTGCCGGGCCAGGTCCATAATTTCCGGCATCGGACATGGCATGCCATACAGGTGCACTGGAATCACAGCTTTCGTACGGTCTGAAATCGCCCGCTGAATCCCGGACGCACTCAGGTTAGCTGTCCATGGGTCTGGGTCTACAGGGACCAGTTCAGCGCCGGTGTAAGCTACTGCCAGCCAGGTTGCCACATATGTGTTAGCCGGGACAATGACCTGGTCCCCCGGGCCGATTCCTTGTGCTATCAGGGCTAGATGGAGCGCCGCCATTCCACTACCTACTCCAATCGAATGGCCTTGACCAATGTATTGTGCATAATCCGATTCAAATCGGCTGACTTCGGAACCCAGCACATACCATTGGCGCTCCAGGAAGGCTTGAAAGGCCTGTCCAAATTCCTCACGGAGTGGTCCATGTATTCCACTAAAATCCAGAAAAGGCACTGCATACGACCCCATCATCTTTTCCTTTTATAGCTTTAGATCTCTAACCGGTAAGCATCAAAAATTGTTATCCCAGCCCCAAATCCTTCTTTAAACCGAGCCAATCCTTCATTTAGAACGGCTCCGTTTTCTTCATTGCAAATGCCAAAATCGAAGTAACGTTCCTGGTGATAAATGCTTTGGATGAGATGGTGAAAGAGGCCAGTCAAAGCCTCAGCCTGTTCACCGTCCGGGGTAGCGGCGATGTATTGCGCATGAGCCACTCCGGCATAATTATACATTAAAACACCGGCGAAAACCGTCTCCTGACGAAGGGCCAGATGCAAGCGGATATTTTCCGGGAAAGTATCCATCAAACGCTGCATTTCGGCTTGGGTATGTACCGGAGACCTCCCAAATTTCCGTAGCAACAAATCGGTCAGGATGGGATGAAATAAGCTCGCATCACGGCTTTCGCGATAGTCTAATTCCCTTTTCCCCACAGCAGACAATGCCCTTTTCCGGTTCTTGTGCATACTAAATGAATTGGATAGGTCAATGGTAACGCTGGTATTCCGGTAATGCCAGGTTGCACCCAATACAAACAAAGCCCAGTGATCGGACATCGCTGGCTGGTGATGGTAGAGCGTCGGCAGGGTCTTGTAAATCCACGTTTTAAAACCTTGTTGCTGAAGCCAGATCCGGATCTTAGTCATTACCGGAATGACCCAATTAACCGAAAAATCCGCGTGTTGAATCAGCCCGCCAAAACTCAGACCTTGATGCGAATAATAAGTCGTGCCCGATCGGTGACCAGCCATCAAGGCAACCATCCGGCTTCCTCGCCAGATCAGTAGCGAAAGATCCTCAAAGCGATCGGCATGGTATTCCATATAATCACGCAGGAATTGAAAATGGCCATTGCGCGCCTGAGCCACCAATGCATCCCAGACATTCCGGTCACCAGCCCGGTAAATGGCTATTTCAAAAGCAGATCCCAGGGATGCCTCCATTGTCATGCTCCAAGATAATCATCCTGCTCCAATTCCGGCTCCCGGATCCGCCTCCCAACTGTTGGGTGCCTAAAAGGCAACTGAAAGGAAGCATTAAGCGTGCAGATACCATCCAAGAACAATGGTAGAGGAGCCCAAGCGATGTTCCAAACGAAGAAATCAATTGTGACACGTACTAATTCGCCAGTCTTAACGTAAGAAAAGTAGACGAATTCGATGTCTACAAATTAACATTAAATATATTTATAATATTTATATCTTTATAGAACTTCAACTAGGACGTCAAAAACAAAAAATATGGAAGAGGAAAAGAATTATAAGAATCTAGCCATTATCCTCGGAGCCTTACTGGCGATAGCCATCCTGGTGATCGGTTGGCTAGCCTGGTCCGGCGCCAATAAAAACAAAATGATCTCCACACAGGACCAGGAGCTTGACTCCCTCCTCACTGTGAGAGATGGTCTGATCTTTGATCTGGACAGTATGAAAACCGCTTATGCGACGGCAGCCATTGAAAATGACTCGCTGAAAGGATCGCTGGAGAATGCTAAAGAATTGCTGACTTCCAAAGACCAGCAAATCTACCGGCTGACCCGTAAAGCCAATAACGATGCAAAATCATTACGGGCAGAAATTGCTAATCTGCAAACAGCAAAGTCAGACCTGGATGCCCAAATTACCATGCTGAAAACCCAGAATGATTCGCTGCGTAATCAGAATGAAGAATTACAGGCGCAGGTTGCTGCTTATGAAATCCAGACGACCGAATTAAAGGGACAGGTAGGAGATCTCGAGCAAGCCAACGCATTAATGAAACAACGTGCTTCCCAGCTGGCCAATCAAGCTTTTAAGGCCAGCTCAATGGCGGTTAACTATGTAAAAAACAACGACAAGAACACGTTAAAATCAAAAAAGGTTCGCAAAATCAATGTCGCCTTTGACCTGGTCGATGTTCCGGAAGAATACCTGGGACCCCAAAATGTTTACCTCTACATCACCAACGCCGATGGAGTGCCCGTTGGCCCTGGTTCCAAGGTGCGTGTAGGCGAAGATGCCCGTACCCTCGTGATCGAGGCTCAGGATACCAAAAAAGTAAACATCGGTCCTACGCAACATCTGGAGTTCACCTATGAGCTGGCGGAAAAACTGAAGCCGGGCTACTACATCGCCTCGGTGTATTCCGATAAAGGATTATTGGGTTCTTCCATCTTCCAGCTCAACTAAATCTTCAAGATGCCAGAAAAAAGGGTCATTTACCTGATAGCGGTGTTGCTTGCCGGCCTGGCCTCCGGGTGTGTAAGCAATCGAAAATTCAATGCGTTGCAACAATCCGCCCTGACAACGGAACAATCACTCCGGGAAGAATTAAAGCAAACGTTGGTTGAAAGCAGCCGTTATAAAGAGCAGTATGAAAATACGCGGGACGAATTGATCAAATCCAATTCCTCTTTCAATCAGATCGTCGCCGAAAACATACTCCTGGAGAAAAAGATAAATGATCTTAATGCCAAACTCGGGTCGGTGTCAAGTGAAGCCGAATCCATTCGCGAGACGCTCTATCAGGAGCTCAGCGAACAAAATGAAATATTGGCACAAAAAGACGCCCAGCTCAGCGAGATTGCTGAGATCTATCAAACCGACCAAACGCAACTGGAAACCATCCTGAGTCAACTATTGGACCAGTTCAAAAGTGCCAAAGACAGTGAATTGGAGATTAAGCAAGAGGCTTCGCAGGTTAAGGTGATCCTGTATGCTTCCTATCTGTTCGGATCAAATGGTAAAATCACCGCTGGCGCCGGTAAGGTATTGCAGCAATTGGGCAAGACC
>ERZ795053.4366-NODE-4366-length-15348-cov-5.336428_pt1 | contig 15348 bp, 14 predicted proteins | sample MGYA00375137_ERZ795053 | MGnify/ENA primary metagenome ERZ795053 (study PRJEB30182, sample SAMN05720284) | activated sludge metagenome | isolation source: Anaerobic digester | place: Hong Kong | collected 2014-12-17 ... | reverse complement strand
AAAGCAGGATAGACATGCCCTCCGGTCCCTCCGGCTGCCATGAGCACGTTCATGACATCCTCCTGGCAATATCTTTTTCAATACTCCTGGCCAGTCCCAGCAGTGTCATGAAGACAAGAAAAGAGGTCCTTCCGTAGCTGATAAGAGGCAGCGTCATCCCTGTGACCGGGAAGAGGCCCACGGTCACCCCCATATTGATCACGGACTGGAATGCGAAGAGAGACCCTGTCATCAGAAGGAAGTAGCGCTCATAATCATATTTGGACTCTTCCGATAGACGGATGAACTTGTAAAAGAGAAGAAGATAAAGGGCAATGATCCCCAGAATGAAGATAAACCCCATCTCTTCTCCGATGACTGAAAAGATAAAGTCGGTATGGGCCTCGGGAAGGAGGTTTTTGTAAGCTCCCGAACCGAAGCCGCGGCCGAAATAGCCTCCCATCTGGAAAGCGGCGATGGAATGACGCAGCTGGTAGGCCGGAGGCCCTCCGTGAAAGAGATATTCCAGCCATGATGCCACACGTCCGCTTCTGAAGCCTCCTCCCCTCATGAGGATGAGAAGGCCAGTAACGAAAGCTGAGGAGGCCCAGAACAATATGGCCTTGGGGTTCCGTCCCGATACAAAGAAGACGACTCCGTAGAGGGCGAGAACCAGCACAGATGTGGAAAAATCATTCCCCGTGAAGATGAGGAGTGCTGTGGCCGCTGTGATGAGCAGCGGATACTTTTTCAGCGAGGTTGATTGTCCGGGCCTCCTGTATCCTCCTGCTTCCTTGTGGAACGAAGCGGTCAGATAGAGGATCAGCGTTAACTTGGCCCCTTCCGAAGGCTGGAACCGTAAAAATCCCAGTTCGATCCATCGGCGGGCCCCGTTTATCTCAACGCCCACATGGGGCAGGAAAACGGCAATGAGTAAGAGGAGAGAGAGGATGTGAAGCCAGGGGGCCACGGGAAGCAGACGCTTGAGCACCACCCGTGACGCCAGGGCATAGAAGAGAAGGCCGGCCAGTACAGCCAGGAGATGTCTTTTAAAGTAGAAAAGAGGGTCTCCCGTATATCGCATGGCCGGTGAGACACTGGCTGTCCACATGGCCAGGACAGAAAAAGCGCAGAAGGCCAGGATAATGATCTTCATATCCATGACCACGGGGCGCGGCTTTTTCATTTTGTCTCCTTTTCAAGAGCCAGGACCTCGTCTTTAAAATGGCGTCCACGCTCTTCAAAGTTCGCGTACATGTCAAAGCTGGCCGCGGCAGGCGAGAGGAGGACGACATCCCCCTTCTGAGCCTCTCCGTAACCCAGGCGAACGGCATCCCCCATGGTGCCGGCGATCCTGTAAGAGAGTTTCGCTTTTTCCATGAGCTCTTTGAGACGCCCCGTGGTCTCTCCCAGGAGGACCACAGAACGGCATTCTCTTTTCAACAGAGGAAGAAGCGGGGAAAAGTCGCTTTTTTTGGCATCATCTCCCCCGAGGATCAGAACGATCTTCCGGCCGGGAAAGGCTGAAAGAGCCTTTTCGGTCGAATCCACATTCGTCCCTTTGGAATCATTGACAAACCGGACCCCCCTGATCTCACAGACCGGCTCAAGGCGGTGTTCGATCCCCTGAAAGCCGCAGAGGTCCTGTGACAGGCGGGAGAGGGATGTGACAACAGGGTGGACAGCCGCTACTGCAGCCAGGGCATTTTCCAGGTTATGAGCTCCCGGCAGGGTCAGCTCATCCACCGGGGCGATCCTTTCCAATGCATGGCCATCTTCGGTAAAAGAGAGACAGCCTTTGTCCACAAAGGCCCCCTGCCGAAGGTTTGTCCGTGCGGAAAAAAGATAGCGTCCCCCGGCAAAGCCGCGCGTCGCCTTTTCAAGCCTGGGATCGTCGCCGTTGATCACCAGACGGCTCTCTCTCCCCATGTTTTCCCATATCCTGAGTTTCGTCTGAAAATAGGTGTCGAACGAACCGCCGTACCGATCCAGATGGTCCGGAGTAATATTGGTGATCACAGCCGTTTCCGGCTGAAATGTCTCGATGGTCTCCAGCTGGTACGAGGAGACTTCACAGACAAGAAACGTATGAGGGGAGTCTGTATAATCCGATAAGGCCTGGCCGATATTCCCCACAGCAGCAGCCGAATGCCCCTGCCCCTCCAGAAGGTGCCTGATCAGGCTCACAGTCGTCGATTTCCCGTTGGTCCCGGTGACTGCGATGAGCCTCTTATCCGGGGAAAGAGACTGAAAGGCGAACTCCAGCTCTCCCACAAGAGGCATCTTCTCCCTGACCTTTCTGACAAAAGGAATCCCGGGGTCGATCCCCGGCGAAAGGACAGCCAGGCTGCAGCAATGGAAAAAACGGTCTGTGTTTTCAGTCTCGTAAGGGATCCCCAGCCTCTCCAGCTCCTGCAGACGGCTCTCAAGCGCCGGAGTCCGCTGCCTTTCGGTCACATAAGGCTTCCGGCCCTTTCTGAGAGCCAGCCTGGCCGCCGCCAGGCCGCTGATGCCGCATCCGATTATCAGGATACCTTCACGGGACATTCTCATCATCTCCTATTGCAGTTTCAACGTACTCAATCCCAGTAACGCCAGCATGATCCCCATGATCCAGAAACGCACAGTCACTTTTGTCTCACTCCACCCCAGCAGTTCAAAATGGTGATGGATGGGAGCCCTTAAAAAAAGGCGTTTTCCCTTTGTTGTTTTGAAGAAAGCGACCTGGAGCAGGACTGAAAGGGCTTCCATGACAAAGACCCCTCCTACGATCACGATGAGGATCTCTCTTTTGATAAGGATCGCGATAATGGCCAGGGCTCCTCCCAGGGGCAGAGACCCCACATCTCCCATAAAGACCGAGGCCGGGTAGGAGTTGAACCAGAGAAACCCCAGAGCCGCTCCCACGATGGCCATGGCAAAGACAGTCAACTCCCCTGTCCCCGGAAGAAAGGGAATATTGAGATAGTCGGCAAACTGGATATGCCCGGTGACATAGGCGATAAGGGCAAAGGCTGAGATCGCCAGGCCCACATTCCCGATGGCCAGGCCGTCCAGACCGTCAGTCAGGTTCACGGCATTGGATGTGGCCATGATCACCAGCATGACAAAGGGGATGTAGAACATCCCCAGGTCCCAAAAGACATCTTTCATAAAAGGAACGGCGATGGACCCTCTCAGGGCGGCATCCTGGGGGAAAAAATAGAGCAGAGCGCCCACGCCCAGTCCGAGAGTCCCCTGAATGATCAGTTTGTATCGGGCGATGACCCCTTCGGGGTTCTTTTTCGTGATCTTCAGGTAGTCATCCAGAAAACCCAGCCCCCCGAGCCAGAGCACCGTGGCCAGGGCGATCAAAACATATTCGTTTTTGATATCAGCCCACAGGAGGGTGGAGATCACGATGGAGATCAGGATAAGGACTCCTCCCATACTGGGCGTCCCGGCTTTTTTCTGGTGGGAATCGGGGACATACTCCCTGATATGCGAAAAGTTGATCTTCTTTAAAAACCGGATGGTGAGAGGCCCGAAGATAAAACTGATCACCAGAGCTGTGATGAGGGCATAGGCGGACCGGAACGTGATGTACCGGAAGACATTGAATCCGGCGAAATACTTGATGAGAGGGACAAAAATATAGTAGAGCATTACTTCTCCTCCCTGACAGCGGTGATAAACTCCTCCATGTGCATCCCCCTGGAGCCCTTGAAAAGCAGAAGGGTGAAGTCGTCTTTGATCTCGGAAAGATGATGTCTGTATTCACCGCGGTCCTGATAAAACGCAAACTGCGGAAACTCTTCTTTCAGGGCGTAAAACTCCGGCCCCAGGAGAAGAGCGCTGGAAAGCGGGAGCTCGCGGCATAATTCCAGGACGTCCCGGTGGTACCTGCGGCTCTCCGGCCCGAGCTCCAGCATGTCCCCCAGGCAGAAGAGTTTCCTGCGCGGGGCAAAGCGCTGTGAGACCTCGTCAAGAACGGCTTTCAGTGTTGCAGGGGATGAATTGTATGTATCGTCGATAATGGTCTTCCCTCCCTCTTCCCAGAGGGTGAACCGGCCCGGAGTCATGGTGCACTCCTTCAGCCCCTCCCTGACCTGGCCCGGGGATGCTCCCATGACAAGCCCCACCGCCACAGCAGCAGCGGCGTTGACTGCATAGTTCATGGACCATGACGGGATGCTGTACGGCTCTCCGTTCACATCGAAATCCACCTTCCCCTTTTCTGCGGCCACATGGCCGATCCTGTAGTCGCACCCGTCTCCTTTTCCGTAGGTGAGCACGCGTTGAAATGTCCCCTCTGCCCTTCTCAGCACAGGATCGTCTCCGCAGATGAGCTTGACAGCTTTGTGATCCATCATCTCAAACAGCTGGACCTTGCCCTCATAGACACGGTCCATGGTATGAAGATATTCCAAATGGACGGGACTGATCCCTGTGATCACGCCGATATCAGGCTTCAGGGCCCGCGCCAGGATCCCGATGTCTCCGAAATGGTCCATTCCCAGCTCCACGACGACGACCTCTTTTCCGAAATTATTGAAATAGGTCAGGGGGACACCCCACTCGGTATTGAGATTCCCCTGCGTCTTCCCTGTCTCATAGACAGGCTGGAGAGCGGCATGGATAAAGTCTTTGGTGGTCGTCTTTCCGAAAGAACCGGTTACGGCGACAATGCGCTGATGGGCGGTGAGAGCCCGTATGGCCGCCACAAGGTCAAGGAGCGTACGCACCGGGGCATCGGTGATGAGCACAGGGATACCGATCTTTTTATCCACATAGGCTCCGTTTTCGGCGACGACAAACGCCGCCCCCTGAGCCGCGGCATCATTGATAAACCGGTTCCCGTCCGAATGGTCTCCTTTTCGGGCGATAAAAAGAGCGCCCGGAAAGACTTTCCTGGAGTCAAGGACAGCTCCGTGAAAGGAAGGATAGGCATCCCAGCGGCCGATACGGTCGATGTGGTAGATCATGGAGTAGTCAATGAGACGTGTGGTCATAGGCCTCCGTAGCGCGCCACTTCCTCAGCGGCTTTTTTAAAGACCGGGACTGCGAATTGCGAAGCATATCCGCCGTTCCGCGGTTCATCCACCATGATCCCGATGACATACCGGGGATCATCAGCGGGGAAAAATCCGATAAATGTCCCCACGACCCGGCTCCTATCGTAACGGTTCCGTGATGTGTCGTATTTTGTGGCTGTGCCGGTCTTTCCCGCCACAGGGATACCCCGGGGGGAAGCTTTGTCATTGAGCCCTTTTTCCACCACATCACGGAGGACATCACGGACACGGGACGCGGTCTTCTTATCCAGGACCCTGCGGATCACCACAGGCTTTACGTGGTAGGACGGCCCTTCAGGATAGTCCACCCGGCTCACGATATGAAGTTCCGGAAGCAGCCCCCCGTTAGCGGGGACGGCGTATGCAGCCGTGAGACGAAGAAGATTCACAGCCATCCCGTACCCGATGGAAAAGGTCCCCAGTTCCGCAGGGACCCAGTTCGCCACATCTTTGATCCGGCACATGGCTTCATTGGGCAGTTCCAGGGATTTTTTCTCGGTAAACCCGAAGAGCTTGGCATAATAATAGAGTTTCTCTTTTCCCAGCTTGTCGGCAAGCTTGATTACGCCGACGTTGCTTGACCTCTGAAAGACTTCTGAAAAAGTGAGCCGCTTATTGACCAGGGTATCCCTGATGGACTCCCCTTTGTAGTTGATGACGCCTCCTTCGCAGTCGACGATGCTCTTTTCTCCGGCGGTCTCTTCCTGAAGAGAGGCAGCCAATGTCACGATCTTGAAACTGGATCCCGGTTCAAAAGAGTGGGCTATGGCCCTGTTGATCACCCTGTCACTTCCGGCATAATCGTAAAACCGGTTGGGGTCAAAGGAGGGATAGCTGCCCATGGCCAGGATCTCCCCGGTCCCGGGATCCAGGACCACCCCGGAGACAGAGAGAGGCGAATACCGCTCGTATCCCCATTTGAGGGCCTCTTCCAGAAAATACTGAATATTGGTGTCCACAGTGAGGACGACATCGGCACCGTCTGAAGGAAGGGCATTCATATCCGTGACGCCCACTCCGCCCAGCAGCATGTCAAAGGCTTTTTCCGCACCGGTGGACTGCCCTGCATAGTTGACATAACCCAGGATCTGGGCTCCCAGTGTCTCCAGGGGATAGAACCGGACGGCGTCATCTTCACGCACATAGACCCCCTTGCAGCTGTTCAGGGCGGCGATCTCCTCACTCCCGGGATCCACCCGGCGCGCCACAGGGATATAACGCGACTGCCTCTCGATCTCTCGGGAGATCCTCTTCATATCACCCTGGGCCACATCCCCCAGGAGGTCCAGGGCCTTTTTTTTCTCATCAGGAGTGATGAGGGACCCGTCTGCAAAGATCCGGTAATGGTAGAGCGTCGTCGCCATGAGATTGCCATTTCTTGAATAGATGTTCCCTCTCAGAGGCTGAAAACGCCGCTCCGTGGCCAGGGTATTGTCCACGACCCTCTGGTACCGTCCCGCTGTCACCGCGAGAGACCGGCTGTCCCGGAAAAGCTGAATATTGATGAGGCGGATGGCGATCACCAGATAGCCGGCACAGGCCAGGGCAAAGAGGATCTTTCCGTACCTGATTCCCTTTTTAGAACTCACGGGCTTCTCCGTTCCATGCTTCGGTGAGTCCTTTCCGGAGAGCCCATTTTTTAACGGCCTCCATACTCAGACTCTCCTCGATTTCGGCTTTGAGAACCCTGTTTTTCAGCTTCAACGCGATGACATCTTCCCGCAGCCGGTAGATCTCAGCCCTCAGCCTCTCCTTTTCCACATACATCACCGCTTCCAGGAGAAAAACACAGACAAGGAGAAAAAGAAGAAAGATGAATATCCGCCGCGCGCGTATCATAACCGCTCCGCCACCCTCATCCGCGCACTCCGGCTCCTGGGGTTTTCAGCCATCTCCTGTTCACCCGGAACGATGATCTTTTTGTTGACAGCTTTCAGAGAAGCGTGATGTCCGCAGACGCAGACAGGGATATTTTTCGGACAGAGGCAGTCTCTGCTTTCCGTCCGGATAAAATTTTTCACGATCCTGTCTTCCAGAGAGTGATAGGAGATCACCGCCAGACGTCCGCCCGGCTTTAAGTGGGCTGCAGCCATCTTCAATCCGCTCTCCAGGCGCTCAAGCTCCCTGTTCACATAGATCCTGATCCCCTGAAAGGTCCGCGTTGCGGGATCCACAGACATGGCCCTCCGCTCGGCAGCGGGAAAACAGGAACGGATGATCTCCGCCAGCTCCACGGTGGTCTCCACCGGCCGATGCGTACAGATGGCTTTTGCGATCCTCCGGGAACGGCGCTCCTCTCCGAATTGAAAGATGATATCAGCCAGCTCCTTTTCCGGCAGACGGTTGACGGCCTCCCACGCCGATCCGCCTCTGTTTCTGTCCATACGCATATCAAGGAGAGCCGGTTTTGAGAAAGAGAATCCCCGCTTCCCTTCATCAAGCTGATGAGAGGAGACTCCAAGATCCATAAGGATCCCGTCAAAGGGAGAGAGAGACTCCACTTTCTCCCACAGGGCGGGTTCTCCGAAATTACCGTAAAAAGCGTGAAAAGAGGGATAAGAGGCAAGCCTCTCCGCAGAGTGCTCCAGGGCTTCGTCATCCTGGTCTGCTCCGGCCAGGACTCCTGATTGCGGATCCAGCCTTTTCAGGATGGCTTCGGCATGGCCCCCGCCCCCGAGGGTGAGATCCAGATAGGAGCCGTCTTTGAAAACATTCAGGCCGGCAAGGACTTCTTGAAGAAGGACCGGTTCGTGATAAGTGGCCATAAGATCAATCACTTTCCCGGCGGGCCATATAATCCAGGAACTGACCGCTCAATTCCTCGACCTCCTCTACCTCCTTACCGAAGCGATCCGGAGCCCACAATTCCACATAATCACCGACTCCGATTATTTCGACATCCTTGTTGATACCGGAAAAATCCAATAGAGATTTCGGCAGTAAAACTCTCCCCTGGCTGTCGATCTTCACTTCGGCGGCAGAAGAAAACTTGACCCGCATGTATTGTCTGTACTTGTAGTCATGTAGCGCTTTTTTACGGATGGGGCCAACATACTCTTGCCACGTTTCCCAGGGATATAGGGTAATATGCCGGGCTTCACCGTCTCCCTTAGCCAGGACGACAGTATCAGCTGTGATCTTTTGACGAAAATTCGACGGTAGCTTCAGGCGCTGTTTATCGTCAATGGCATGTGTATAGCTCCCGATAAACATAAACCCTCCATTTCATCCCACTTCGTTCCACATCTATATATTATCACCCCACTATGATAATGTCAAGGCACACATCGTTTTTTTTTCGTTTTTTTCAGGAAATAAAAAAAAGCTGATTTCCCGGGAACAACCGGGGCAGAGCGTTGTTTTTTATACAGAAAGCAGCAAAACCACGACAGACAGCTTGAACAACAGCAACCGAACCTCCTTCACACCCTCAGCAGCAGAAACGGGGCGCCTCAGGCGCCCCGTTTCCGTTATGCCCGTCAGGGCAGGGAGCAGACAAGGATCCAATGATCCCCGCCCGGGGCTGTCTCGCCGCCGGACCCCAGGGCCCGGGACAAATCCCCCGTGTCGTCTATAGCCAGAAGGACCAGCTTTCCTTCTGTGACACCCACGGCACTCAGCATCCCTTCGAATCTGGGGACCGGCCCTGTGAGCGTGTAGAGATGACGTCCGCTCTCCTTATCAAAAACAGCCACGGAACAGTCTGTCTTCATCTTCCCTGTACGCTGGGCTTTTTCGAGATCAGCGGGGAACGGGAGATAGAGATGCGCCCGGTCTGCTGCTATCCCGAATGTGATGAGTGAGCCGGGAAGATCGGCATAGACCTTCTCCTCGTTCCACTGCTCATCCATCCGTGCGAGCCTGAGCGAACCTTGGGAGGTCAGGGAGTAGAGGGCTCCGTCTGAGACAAGAGGAATGGTCAACCGCATTCCCCGGGTCTCCAGCTCTTCCATTCCCCGGTAGATGTCTTCATACTCGGTCTTTCGCAGAGTGGTCACAGCACCGTCTTCGATCCGTCCTTCTCCGTACTTCACACGGAGAAGACCGCTGTAGAGAAATGTCTCGCCGGTCTGCTGATGGAAAAAGGGGATCCCCTGGTCGGGGTCCATCATCACATCTTCCAGAAAGTCACCCCGGGGAGAGTAGAGGGAGAATTTGAGCAGCTGGATATCATAGATCATGAAGAACTTTTCACTCAGCGTGGTCTGCATGGGAGAGAGCATCTCACCGGGCCCTTTCCCTTTGGGGATAAGAAAGGAGGAGGTCTCCTCCCCGTCGAGTTTCGTAAAGACCATGGCCAGCTTGTCTCCGCGGTCTCTGATCGAGTAGACCTGTCCCGCAGCCACACCCATATTGAACATGGGATTGTTTCCGATGAGGTCATCGATCTTCCAGGCTGCTTCCAGCTGGAGAGCCTTCTTCCCCTCAATGGGGTGATCAAGGTCAGACAGGGGTTTCCGGGCACAACCCCCGAAGACCAGGATCATAAGAAGAAGCACTCCCACTATGGTCGGTTTATTTGTTTTCATTGTTCCAGTTCCTTTCGAAAGCTGCGCAAAGCGCTTTTTGCGTAAAACCAAGAAGTCGGGCCTTTCTGATGAACGCAGCCATCTCACCCTCTTCGAACTCTTCTTTCAACTCTCTGGAGAGCTGTCGTTCTGCTCCTTCTATGACGCGGTTCCCTATTCCCCGCACCATCTCCAGGACGCCCTCTTTCTGAAGGTCACTCAGTGTACGGAGGACCGTATTGGGATTCACCCCGAGTTCGGTGCTCAGGGCCCGGACACTGGGGATAAAGGTCCCCTCTTTCCATCGCCCTGAGATGATCTCCGTAACGATGATCTCTCTGATCTGCTGATAAATGGGCTTGTCGTGCGCAAACATCTCAATCCTCCCTGAAGGCCATCCTGGACAGGGCCAGGTAAGCCAGGCCGTAAAAAAGCCCGCCCTGGAAAAGGAAGCAGCCAAGGCTCATGACATCCCCTCCGGCTGAGGGGGCCGCAAGAGAGAAGAGGCTCCAGAACAGACGCCCCATAAAGAGAGCAAAGGCCACCACTCCTGTGAAAAGAAGCAGGTTCATGATGCCATGATGCTGCCTGATGAGAGCGAAAAAGAGGGCAAAGAGAGAGAAGGAGACCATGGCCGCTGCAATAGCCATGAGAACCACGGGATCGGCCCCTTTTCCTCCGGCAAAGGTGATCTCTTCCCCGCGGGCGACGGCCGAAAGAAGCATGAGGGCCAGCCAGATCACAATATTCGCTACCATCCAGAGGAGGCTGTAGAGAGTGATCCCGGCGACTTTCGCCTGTTTTGAAGCAGGAAAGAGGACAAAGGCCCTCCGGCTTCCCACGGCCCTGTTCACATGAGCGATGACGCCGAAGGTCATATTGACTGTAAATGCCAGTCCGGCTCCTATGAGGAAAAGGTTTCCTTCTGCAATGAAGCGGATAAGGTCCCCGCCTCCCCTGGCAAAGGGAGCAGCCAGGAGCGTGATGAGGTAGAGAAGGATATAGACACAGGGGCCTGAGATGAGAAGTGATCTCCACCTGGTCTTCAACTGATATTCCAGAAACGATACCATGCTATTTCTTTTCATAGGCGAACTCCTTTCCCTCCATGGTCACAGCTTCAAGGAAGGTGACCAGGTCAGCAGGCCTTGCCGCTTTTCCGTATTGCTCAGGGTTGCGGATGAGGACATAATCCGTTCCCAGGATGGCCTTCCGGTCAAGAATGTCAGCCTCGGAGCCTGTATAATCCGAAGCCTCCAGCCATCCTGTAAGCTTGAGGGCATCATCCAGGGGCCCCGAGTAACACACTCTCCCCTTTTCCATGACAAGGATGTCATCAAGGAGGGACTGGCACTCCTCCATATGATGTGATGCCAGAAGGACGATCCGGTCAGGATCATGATGGGCCACCATCTCCCGCACAAGCTCTTTTTGTGCAGGCATATCCATGCCGTCGTTCACTTCATCCATGAGAAAAAGCCTGGCCCGGACAGAGAGCCCGAAATAGAAATAGACGCGTTTCAGCCATCCGTGGGAGAGGCTTTTCAAGGGCATCCCCTCCTCAAGGCTGTTTTTTTTCAAAAGAGCGTCGAAGACCTCCCTGTCCCACTCCGGATAAGAAGGCCCCAGCTGGTAGAATGCCCTGATCTTCAGATCCGAACGGACAGGAGACTCGGGAATATAGTAGAGAGATTCCATAAAGGCCCTGCTTCTTCTTTTGCTTTCCATTCCGTTGAGTTGTATCGACCCGCGGTATCCGGTGAGAAGCCCGGAGATGAGATTCATCAACGTTGTCTTCCCGCTTCCGTTCCGCCCGATGATCCCGTAGGTCTTCCCCGGTTCGAAGGTGAGGGTCTCCTCTTTGATCAGAGGTTTGCCGGGGCTGTACCCGAAAGTCACATGACCGAGTGCTAACATAATACCTCCTTGTTTTACTGTTTTAGCTAACTATAACAGTAGACACAAAAAAAAGCAAGAAAGTTTCACTCGGAAATAAAAGAATCGTCTTCCTGACGCAGTCGGTCCACAAAGGTATCCACGACGTCTTTGACGGAGAGGAGGGGATAGCCGAAGCGTTTTTCCATCAGGCGCTCTTTCCCCGAAAGCCCCTGATAGTAGTTTTTCAAGAACAGGATGATACTTTTCACAGAGTCCACATGCCGGCATTGTTCCATCATGAGTTCCAGCAGACGGCAGAACGCCGGTATCCCTTCACGCCCCACAGCTCCGTGCAGATGAAGAGTTCCGTCCTCCCGCAGGGTGAGAACCGCTGAGAGTCCTGATTGAGACAAACAGCCCTTCATGTCGCTGATGCAATCGGAAGCGGCAATATTGAATGTGGTCTGAGCCTCTTTCAAAAAGGTATTCACCGCGAAGACCATGAACTCCCCGTCATTTTTCGGTTCCTGTTCCGATTCCCGGTTTCCGGTATTGATCTGGAAGCCGCGAAGCTTGTCCAGGATCCCGCTGTCTTCCGATGAGACGCCGATCTTCCCCAACGCATGAGAGCGGACGTCACTCTCTTCCTCGCTCTTCTTTTTCTCCTTTTTTTCCGAGAGGGCAGAAAAGAGTCCGCTTGTCTTTATTTTCTCCCCTTCTCCGGCTCCCCCGGAGTCAGGAGGAGGAGACGGGCTTTTTTCTTTGAATGTGGTCTCGATGAGATCGTCATGAGAGGGTTCGCCGGGTTTGACAGGCTCTTCTTCCTGAAAAAGAGGAAAGTCAAAATCGCCGGTCTGCGAGACCCCTGCAGGGGCGCCGGTCTCTTGTGCAATTCCTCCTTCCCGGGAGCGTTCATCACTCAGACGGGCCGCTTCCAGGATGATCCCCTGCCAGTTCTGGTCGATGGTGGTTTGAGGGGGGACAAGGTTCAGGTCAAAGATAAACTCTCCTTCTTCCCAGTCGAACATGGCATAAATGGCCTGCTCCCCTTTGGTGTTTCCTGTCCTGGCGTGGACCACCGTACTTTTTTCAAAAAAGATCTCGCCGATGATCCCGTTTCTCCGGGTGATCCTCAGACAGCCGATATATTGTCCCAGGCCGAGGAACTGAAAAATGTCTTCAAGCCTGAAATCCTTTAAATTTCCGTTTAAAGCCATGAAAGTCTCCTTGTTTTTTAGCATACCACAGTTTCAGCGACATTCAAGTTTCTTTGTGGACTGAAGGGAGAAACCTGTTGATAAATCTCATTTTCGGAATTAATATAGAGATGGTGGATTATGAAAAAGATGATTCTGAAACAAAAACTGATCGATATCAATAAACTGGCCCGTCAGGCCATCCCCGAACTCTACAGCGCTCTTCCGGGCAAGATCAGGGATTGGCTTGTCCGCTTTCTGGAGCGTTTTCTCAGGATCCGCGATATTAATGATGTGATGCACAAGTTCCGCCATTTTCAGGATATCGACTTCATCGAAGCCTTTTTTGCCGACATCGGTTTCACTGTCATGGTCAAAAAACGGGAGCTGAAGAATATTCCCGCACAGGGGCCTTTCGTGGGTATCGCCAACCATCCCCTGGGGGGGCTCGACGGCCTGGCGCTTCTCAAAGTCATCCATGAAGTGCGTGACGATGTGAAGATCATCGTCAATGATATTCTCATGAACGTGGATAACCTCAAAGGCGTTTTTGTCCCCTACAACAGGAAAAAAGACCATATCCCCGTCTCCACGGTCCGCGAAGTCTCGGAGACGCTGAAAAACAACGGATGCGTCCTCTTTTTCCCTGCCGGAGGAGTCTCCCGGATCAGGCCGGACGGCCTGAAAGACCCTAAATGGATGGCCGGGGCCTTTTTCTTCGCTAAACGCTTCCGGTGCCCCATCGTCCCCATGTTCATTCACGCCAAGAACTCCTTTTTTTACTACATCTTCACACTGATCCACCGCAGACTGGCGGCATTGATGCTTCCCCGGGAGATCTTCAAAAAAAAATCCACGTCCATCTCCATCACCATCGGCCAGATCATTCCCGCAGACCTTTTTAAGAATATTCCCGAATCCACGCTGGCCAGGGCCCTGAAAAAAGCAGTCTATGCCCTGGGACGGGGAGAAAAAGCCGATATCCACGCTCTTCTCCAGAGTTAGGCTCCCTCTTCCCCTCCGGGAAATCTCTTTTTCCCCTTATTTCCTTGAATTTTCATACAGAATGTTTATAATCGTATATAATCTGCTTTTATAAGGGGGGTACATGAAATATATCAAGATAATTCTTATTTTAGCCGTTCTGGGGCTGGCGCTCTTCAATACCCAGGAAGTCATCAAACCTCTGCTCCTGTCCAGGGCCAGAAGCGAAGCTGAAAAAGAGGCCGCTCAAAGCCTTTCCCGTCAGTATGATGCTGTCTTCCAGGGGCTGGCATCCAAAGAGGCTGCTCTGGACGGATTGGCCGGATCCCTGAGCACAAGGACATCAGCTGAAGAGATCTCGGGAATCCTCGAAGGCAATCTGTCGCAGTTCGCCTGGCTTGAATACAGTGATGCCTCCGGTGTCCCTGTGGCCATTGCAGGACAGCGGACGGACTCGTTCAGCCTATCCAGGACACTGCCGGGGGGCAGACGGATCGAAGCAGGGATCGACCTGGAGTCCTTCGTGGAGACCTCCATGCAACCCTATGTCTCCCTTCTCCGCGACCCGGCTCCTGCTCTCCGCGATTACTCTGAGGATCCGCGGATCATCGTCAGGTCTCTCCCCCTTGACGATACCGGGTTTACCCTTGTCCTCCATTCTCCCGCACGTCCGCGGATGGATTCTCTCCTGATCATCCAGGGAGCCTTGCTGGCCCTGGGCCTTTTTGCCGCCTGGCTGGTCCTCCGTAACGCCCGGCGCGTGGATATCCCCTCCCTCACATCCTTTTTCGAGCAGGTGGAGAAAGGGAATGCAGACCTCCGTTTCGACATTAAGAACAACGACCCGCTGAAAAACGTCAAGGAGAGTGTCAACTATTTCCTCGATTCCACACAGAGAGATTACTCCGACTCAGCGGTGGAGAAGAAGAAAGTCCTCTCCTTCTGTCACACACTCCATGCCGTCTCCCGGGAGCAGACCCCGGTGAAACAGTACCAGTTCTTTCTCTCTTTCCTGGTCAACGAACTCACCATCGAGAGTGTCCACCTTTTTGTGAAGGACACAAGGCAGGTCCTCTATTTCAGAGGCCTGGATTCGTCCATGATCCCGACAAACCCCAATCTTGAAAAACTCTTCTCCATGGAAGAGAAGTCCCTCCTCGATGAGTTCGACCTCTCATCCATTATCAGCGAGGAAGACACCTCCATCCATGCCTATATCGTCTATCCCCTGTCCGAGAACGCCACACTCCTTCTTCCCAAATCTCAGCTGTCCCACATCAAGCTGGATATCTTCGATATCTTCATCAAACTCTTCAAACAGACCCTCCTGCTTCACCAGGACCGTATCGAGGCGATCCGGAGTAAAGTCTATAATGAAAAGGGGTTCAATAAGACGGCCGTGGGTTTTCTCTGGACGGCTCAGAACGGCCAGATGAAAAAGGCGAACGAGGCGGCCCGGTCCCTCCTCCTCATCGAAGATGATGAGTTCAATATCATGGATTTTCTTGTGAACATGGGGATCGACACAACCCCCCTGGACACCCTGGTTCAGGAGGGAAAGAGCAGGACATTCACTGTAGCGGGAAAAAACAGGACATTCTCTTTTTCTGTGAGCCCCATCCTGCTCAGCGATCAGGGCCAGTATGACCTTCTTTTCTCCATCACCGACGTGACAGAGATCCAGAATGAGAAGGTTCTGGCTCTTCAGGAAGCCGAAGCCACCATCAGACGCTACGAGACAGAGATCAA
>ERZ795053.4365-NODE-4365-length-15348-cov-5.894265_pt1 | contig 15348 bp, 13 predicted proteins | sample MGYA00375137_ERZ795053 | MGnify/ENA primary metagenome ERZ795053 (study PRJEB30182, sample SAMN05720284) | activated sludge metagenome | isolation source: Anaerobic digester | place: Hong Kong | collected 2014-12-17 ... | reverse complement strand
GGCGAGGAGGTCTGACGACGGAGCACGATGAGGGGATGTCAGATGCTTGCTACGCGTGCGACGCCGCGTCGCCCGAGGCGCCGCTGAGGGAGCAGATCATCCGCGAGCGCGGGTGGCGGGTGGCGCACGACTTCAACTCGAGCCTGGAGGGCTGGTTGATCGCGGCCCCGCTGCGACACGTCCGGGCGCTGCACGAGCTGACCACCACGGAGGCCGCCGCCATGGGGGATCTCGTCCACCGATCGTCGATCGCGCTACGGGAGGTCACCGGGTGCGACAAGACCTACGTGATGCTCTTCGCCGAGGCCGAGGGCTTCGAGCACCTCCACCTCCACGTGGTGCCGCGTCTCGTCGACCATCCGGAGGACCGGCGGGGCCCGAAGGTCTTCGCCTTCATGCACGACGGTGCGGCCGTGTCGCCCGAACGGCGCGACGAGCTGGCCCTCGCGATCCGAGCCGCCTGGCCGAGCTGAGTCCTAACCTCCGCCCATGGGGATGTGGAACCACGTGGGGCTGTGCGTGTCGGACCTGGATCGGGCGATCCGGTTCTACGGGGAGGCGTTCGGGTTCACGGAGCGGAACCGGTTGGCGATTCCCGACCCGATCGCGTCGAAGCTGCTCCGGGTGCCCGAGCCGGTGGGCATGACCGCCGCCTACCTCACCCTCGGCGACGCCGAGGCGGGCGGCGCGGTCCTCGAGCTCCTCCACTTCGATCGGCCGGGCAACGACCCGCAGCGCGAGCGGTCCTTCACCGAGCCTGGCCTCACCCACATCTCGCTCACCGTCGACGACGTGGCGGCCACCTGCGATCGGGTGCGAGCGCTCGGCGGCGAGGTGCTCGACGACACCGACGTCGGCGGACTGGCGATCATGGTGCGCGACCTCGACGGCCAGATCGTCGAGCTGCTCCCGCCCGGGGCTCTGCCCCAGTAGCTCGGTGCCTCAGGCCTCGGCGCGCAGCTCGCGCTTGAGGACCTTGCCCGTCGCGTTCCGCGGCAGCTCGGTGGCGAAGGTCCAGCGGCGGGGGACCTTGTAGGCCGACAGGCGCTCGGCGCAGAAGGCCCGGAGCTCGTCGGCATCCGCGGTGGCGCCCGGAGCCAGCACGATCCAGGCGCCGACGTCCTCGCCGAGCACGTCGTGGGGCACACCGGCCACGGCCGCCTCCTGCACCGCCGGGTGCTCGTACAGCACGGCCTCGACGTCGCCAGCGTGCACGTTGTTGCCGCCCCGGATGATCACGTCCTTCTGGCGGCCCACCAGGTAGAGGTAGCCGTCCTCGTCGAGGTACGCGAGGTCGCCCGAGTGGAGCCACCCGTCCTTCCACGTGGCGGCGGTGGCGTCGGCATCGCCGAAGTACTCGCGCTCGCGTCCGGGGTTGCGCACCAGCAGCTCGCCGACCTCTCGAGCCGGCAGCTCGTCGCCCGTGGTCGGGTCGATGATGCGGAACTCGGTCGGCTTCATCGGCTTGCCGACGGAGCCGACCCGCCGGGCCTGCTCCTCGGGCGGCAGGAAGCAGAACGACGGCCCGGCCTCGGTCATGCCCCAGCTGTTCGACACCATGGCGTTGGGCATCCGGGCCTGGAGCGTGGCGAGGGTGGCCGGGGCGATGGGCGCCGAGCCCACCGGGCACATGGTGATCGACGACAGGTCGGCGCCTTCGAACCGATCGCTGCTGATCAGCAGCTCGACCATCGCCGGCACGAGGAAGGTGGCGGCGGGGCGCATCTCGTCGACCACGTCGTACCAGCGGTCCACGTCGAAGCGGGGCAGGTAGAGCAGCCGCATGCCGAGCTTCATCGGGTTGTACGCCGAGGCGATGCCGGCGAACGTGAACATCGGCGACGAGTGCAGCCATCCCTTGCCCGTCCACCGCGGCATGCCGTTGGGGACCATGGCGATGTTGCCGTGGCGCACCACCACGCCCTTGGGCCGGCCGGTGGTGCCCGACGTGTACATGATGTCGGCCAGGTCGGCACCGGTCAGCGGGACCTGGATCTCTGTGTCGTCGGCGTCGGTCGCCTCGTCCCAGGCGATGAGGTCGTCGCCATCGGCGGTGGGCGCCGAGGTGACGAGCAGCCGCAGGTCGGGCAGGTCGGGTCGGGCGGCGAGCAGCGCGGCGGTGGTCGACTCGCCGGTGACGGCCGCCACCGCCCCGGCGTGGCCGAGCACGAAGGCCAGCTCGCGGGCCACGAGGCGGGTGGAGGTGGGCACCGCCACCGCCCCGGCCTTGTGCACGGCGGCGTAGGCGACGAGGAACCGGTCGCCCTCGGCGGGCGGGAGGTGGATCGCTACCCGGTCGCCCTTGGCCACGCCGTTGGCGATCAGCCAGCGGGCCAGCTGGTTCGACCGCCGCTCCCACGCTCCGAACGTGAGCGAGGCCCGGTCGGCGGCCGCGTCGGTGGCGACGTTCAGGTACCCCACCTCGTCGGGCAGGTTCGCGGCCATGATCCGCAGCTGGTCGGGGAGCAGCTCAGCCACCGGTCGCTCCGGAGGGTGAGGGCTCCGGGTCGCGGGGGAGGCCGAGGAGGCGCTCGCCGATCACGTTGCGCTGGATCTCGCTGGTGCCGCCGGCGATGGTGAGGCAGCGGTTGGCGAGGAACCCGAACGTCCATTGGCTCGGGGCGCCGAACGCCACCGTCGCTCCCTCGGGCCCGAGCAGCGAGAGGCCAGCCTCCTGGGTGCGCTGGTCGTGCTCGACGCCGAGCAGCTTGCGGACGCTCGCCTCGGGGCCAGGCTGGGCGCCGCTCAGCGACCGGGCCGCGGTGCGCAGCCCCATCACCGCGAGAGCATGGGCCTCGGCGACGAGCGCGCCGAGATCGTCGAGCAGGATCGGGTCCTCGCCGTCGAGCTGCCCGTTGGCGATGCGCTCGGCCACCAGCCCGACCAGCGCCTCGATCCCTCCACCGAACGACGACCCGCTGCCCATCGACACCCGCTCGTTGGCGAGGGTCGTGCGGGCGAGGGGCCAGCCGCCGTCGACCTCGCCGATCACGCAGTCGTCGGGCACGAAGCAGTCGTCGAAGAAGACCTCGTTGAACATCTCCATGCCGGTGAGCTCGCGCAGCGGTCGGATGTCGATGCCGTCGGAGCGCATGTCGACGATCAGGTAGCTGATGCCCTGGTGCTTCGGGGCGGTGGGGTTCGTGCGGGCCAGGCAGATGCCCCAGTCGGCCTCCTTGGCCATCGTGGTCCACACCTTCTGGCCGTTCAGGAGCCAGCCGTCGTCGCCCGGCGCCCGGGTGGCGGCGGTGGCGAGCGCGGCGAGGTCCGAGCCGGCCTCGGGCTCGCTGAAGAGCTGGCACCACGAGATCTCGCCGTGCAGCGTCGGCCGGACCCAGCGCTCCTGCTGCTCGGGCGTGCCGTGGGCGGCGATGGTGGGGGCGGCCCATGCGCCCACCTGCAGGTGTGGGGCCCGGACCTTGGCCCGGCGCAGCTCCTGGTCGATGACGACCTGCTCCACGGCGCCCGCGCCCCGGCCCCACGGCTCGGGCCAGTGGGGGACGATCAGCCCGGCGTCGGCCAGCGGGCCGCGGCGCTCCTCCTTGGGGAGGGCGGCGATGGCGTCGATCGCGGCGGCGATGTCGGTGCGGTACGCCTCGGCCTCGGGCGGGAGCTCCAGCGTGAGGTGGCGACGGGTGCCGGCGATCGCGGCGGTCGCCAGGCGGGCCCGCCAGCGCCGATGGCCGCCGAAGAGCTGGCGCAGGGCCGTCGCCCGGCGGAGGTAGAGGTGGGCGTCGTGCTCCCAGGTGAAGCCGATGCCGCCGAGCACCTGGATGCAGTCCTTGGCGTCGTCGACGAAGGCGTCGAGGGCGAGGGCCCCGGCGGTGGCGACGGCGACCTGGGCCGCGTCGCCCCACGGGTCGTCGCCGTCGAGCGCGGCCGCCGCGTCCCACACCGCGGCTCGGGCGGCCTCCAGGCGCACGAGCATGTCGGCGCAGCGGTGCTTCACCCCCTGGAACTGGCCGATCGGCCGCCCGAACTGGCGGCGGTCGCGCCCCCAGGCCGCCGCGGTCTCGACGCACCACGACGCCCCGCCGATGGCTTCGGCGGCGGCGAGCACGATGCCGATGGCCTCGACCTGCTGGTCGGTGACGCCGGCCAGGGGCGTCCCGTCGGCGTCGCCAGCGAGGGTGGCCAGGCCCTGGGTGGCATCGAGCCCGGGCTGGCTCGTCCGCTCGAGGTCGGCGGCAGGTACGAGCGACCAGGTGCTGCCGTCGGCCGGAGCGGTGGCTCGCACCACCGCCCCGGCCGCGGCGCCCCCCAAGGTCGGTGCGCCGGGCGCGACGGCGACCGCCGCCGGCCCTTCGATCTCCGCGCCCGCCAGCCCGGCGACCGCCCGCGCCCAGGCGGTGGCCAGGATCGGTCCGGGCGCCACGGCTCGACCGAGGCCCTCCAGCACGATCGCCAGCTCCGAGAAGCCGAGGCCGTCAGCGGGGGCGTGGGTGAGCCAGCCGAGGCCGTCGAGCTCGGCCCAGAACGGCGGGAGCTCAGCGGCATCGCCCTCCATCGCGGCGCGAGCGACCGCCGGCGTGCACCGCTGGGACGCGAAGCGCGCCACGGCGTCGGCCAGCAGCCCGTGCTCGTCGCCGATGGCCAAGCTCACCTGTCCCTCCCCCTGGTCCCCTGATCTAACGGTCGTGTCACCTTAGCGATCTGGGTAGAGCAGGGCGGTTGCCGTGGGCTCAGACCGGCCGATCCCGCTCCTGTTGACGGAGGAGGAGCCGCAGCGCCGGCAGCGCCGCCTGGTCCTTCGGCCGGTCGGCGTGCTCCTTCGATGCGATGACGTCCGCCAGATGGGCTAGCCGCACGGGCTGGCCCTCGGCGATGCCGTCGACGGCACGCGCCGCATAGTGCTCGTAGGGACGACGGCGCCCCTGCCGGTCGGGCATGGTGAGCATCACGTCGAGGTCGCCGGCGTCGGTGCGCCAGTTGGTGATCTGCGCGGTGCGGAAGACGCCGCCGTCGGCGAGCTGCACCGGGAGGAGCGAGGCCTCCTCGTCCGACATGCGGCCGACTCGAAGCCGCGCGTTCAGGTCGGTCATCGCCGCCCCGAGCCGCCGCAGGTTGTCGGGTTCGACGATCGGCAGGACATCGAGATCCGTCGTCGCGTGATCGGCGCCCTGCACGAAGGCGTTGGCGCCCCCGACGATCAGGTAGGTGACGTCGTGACGAGCCAGCGCTCGGACCAGGCGCCGGAGCTCGAGCGGAGGAGGCTCACTCCTCGGCCCCCTCATCGGACGACTCCGCGACCATGGAGTGCACCCAGGCCCGGACCGCTTCGGGGGTCTTCAGGAGCGTGCCGTCGTTCAGCATGATGTACTCGTCGTGCGGAGGCAGGCCGAGCTCGTTGATCATCCGCTCGGCTTCTTCGAACGATCGGACCTGGGCCACACCTGGATGCTACCGCCCGGCGCGCGTGCATCCCCGGGTGCCGGCGAGCGTTGGTTGCTCGTTCCACCACGACCGCCTTCCTGGGCCGCGACCGTCTCCGGCGGGTCCGCTCAGTGGGGTGGCTCGAGCTGCCCGGCCACGGTACCCGGCCGGGCGCGCCGCTCGAACCGGCCCCCTAAGGTGACGTGGCTGTCAGAAACGAGGGGAGCGGCGCCGATGGCCGGGTTGTGCGAGGGACGGGTGGCGATCGTGACCGGGGCCGGGCGCGGCATCGGCCGAGAGCACGCGCTGATGCTGGCGTCGGAGGGGGCGGCGGTCGTGGTGAACGACCTCGGCGCCCAGCCCGACGGCAGCGGTGCGGATCCCGGCCCGGCCAACGAGGTGGTCGCCGAGATCGAGGCCATGGGCGGCCATGCCGTCGTGAACGGGGCGAACGTCACCGACTTCGACGAGTCCGAGGCCATGGTGGCCCAGGCGGTCGAGACGTTCGGGCGCCTCGACATCCTCGTGAACAACGCCGGCATCCTGCGCGACCGGATGATCTTCTCGATGAGCGAGCAGGAGTGGGACGACGTCGTCGCCGTCCACCTCAAGGGCCACTTCTGCCCGACCCGCCATGCGGCCGCCTACTGGCGCACGCAGTCGAAGAAGGGCGAGGAGGTCGACGGCCGCATCGTCAACACCGCCTCGCCGTCGGGCCTCTACGGCAACGTCGGCCAGGCCAACTACGGCGCGGCCAAGGCGGGGATCGCCGGGTTCACCATGGTGTGCGCCCTCGAGCTCGGACGCATCGGCGTCACCGCCAACTGCCTGGCCCCCACCGCCATCACCCGGCTCGTGGCCCCGCTGATGGGCGGCGAGGAGAACATCTCCGACGAGCTCAAGGACCAGCTCTCGCCCCGCTGGGTCGCCACCGTCGCAACGTGGCTGGCCAGCCCGCAGGCCCGGGGCGTGACCGGTCGGGTGTTCGACGTGCGGGGCGGCACGATCGCCGTCTCCGAGGGCTGGCATCGCGGGCCCGAGGGCCTCAACCCCGGCGACCCCACCGGCGCCGGCGAGGTCATCGAGGAGCTGCTGAAGCGGGCCCGCCCCAACGGCGACCTCGACGGCCGCGACGACCCCGATCGGTTCTGATGTGGGCGCCCCGATCGCCGGCTCCACCGTCCTGCTCACGGGCGCGTCCGCCGGGATCGGTGCCGCCCTCGCCCCGCTCCTCGCCTCGAAGGGGGCGACGGTCGCCATCACCGGCCGCCGTCAGGACCGCCTCGACGCCGTGCTCGCCGCGTGCCGGGAGCACCAGCCCGGGTGCCGGGCCTACGCCATCGACCTGGCCGACGTGTCGGCCACCGATGCCCTGCCCGCACGGGTCGTGGCTGACGTCGGCCCGATCGACATCCTGATCAACAACGCCGGCGCCCCCATGCGCAGGCGGGTGCAGGACCTGACGCTGGCCGAGCTGCAGTCGACGATGGCGGTGAACTTCGCCTCGCCCGTGCGGCTGACCATGGCGCTGCTGCCGGGGATGCTCGAGCGCGACCGGGGTTGCATCGTCAACGTGTCGAGCTTCGGGGGTCGGGCCGGCATCCCCGCCGAGGCCGCCTACTGCGCGTCGAAGTTCGCGCTGTGCGGGTGGACCGAGTCGCTGGCCATGGACCTCTTCCACACGGGCGTCGACGTGCGGCTGATCGTGCCCGGCGCCGTCGACACCGACATCTGGGACCGGCCCGGCAACGACGCGGCCCACTACTCGGGCGAGCTCGAGTCGCCCGACGTCGTGGCCGCCGGCATCGTCGCCGCCATCGAGGGCGACCGCTTCGAGACCTACGTGCCCGACCTGAAGGCCATCGCCGAGTTCAAGACCAGCTCGATCGACGACTTCATCGCCGGCACCGTCGCCTTCGCCGACGCTGCCCGAGCTGAAGGCGACGGTGCCTGAGCGGCCGAGGTCACTCGCTCGGATCCCCCGTCCACTCCTCGCAGCTCCCACCATCGACCACGTGCCATACGCCCTCGGCGTTGCGCTGGGTGGTGATCTGCTCGGAGTAAATGTGCGAGGGATCGCCCCAGTCCGCCTCCGGTGTCGGTTTGAGGTACACCGCTGTCACCCGATCTCCCGAACCTCGGAGGTCGTCGGGGTGGGCGATGTCGTAGTCGAGGTCGTACTGGGCGCCCCACCGCAGGCGGGCGGCCTCGGCCGTCTCGGCACCCACCTCGTCGAGGACGCCGCCGCCGATGCAGATCCGGTTCTTCGCCGGCTGGTTCATCAGCCACACGGCCCCGATCCCAGCGACGATGAGCAGCGCGGCGGTGCCACCGAGAAGAGCGCGCCGGATCCGCCGCCCGATCGACCTGCTCTCGCGCTCGGCCATGCCAACCCATCGGCCGGCCGTCGGCTCCCCTTGAGGGCGCCCCCGTTGGAAGATTCGCCGCACGACGGTCGAGGTGCGACCGATCTGCGGCGCAGGTTCTGCGCCGGGATTGTGCGCTGGTGGCGCGTGGATCTGGCGAGGAAGCGCAGAGCGGTCAGCAGCGGTAGAGGCGCTCGGCGTTCGAGGCGAAGAGGGCGTCGACGTCCTCCGCGGGGAGGCCGGCGGTGACCTCGGCGTAGGCGGACCAGAGCTGGTCGAGGCTGCCGTGGAGGCCGTCGACGGGGAAGTTGCTGGCGAACAGGCAGCGGCTCGTGCCGAAGGCGGCGATGGCGTGCTCGATCCAGGGGCGGAAGGCGTCGGCCGACATCGCCCCCAGCGGCATGGCCAGGCCCGACAGCTTGCAGTGCACGTGCGGCCCGGCGGCCGCGAGGGCGTCGATGCCCGCCGCCCACAGCTCCCGTTCCTCCTCGGACGACGAGCGGGGCCATCCCGTGTGCTCGACCACCACCACCAGGTCGGTGTGGTCGGCGAGGCGGGCGGCGGCCTCGGCCAGCTGCGGCGGGTGGGCCATCAGCTCGAACACGAGGTCGCGCTCGGCCAGCGCTCGGAGCACCTCGTCGTCTGGCACGGGCGGGGCCTTGGGTGACATCGGCCGCACGCCCCGGAACCGGGGGGCGGCGAGCTGCTCGTCGAGCATGGCGATGGCGTCGGCTGCCGAGTCGGCGGCGGGGAGGCCGCCGACGATCGCCGCCGGCTGGCCGGACTCCTCGGCCTGGCGGTCCAGCTGGAGCGTCTCGGCCACCGAGTGGCGGCCGGTGGCGGCGGCCACGTTGATCAGCTTCTCGACCTTCCAGCCCTCGGCCTCGGCCTGATACGCCTCGGGCGTGAAGTGGCGGGCCATCCCGGTCACGTCGCCCATGCCGAGGTCGCGCTGGCCGGCGAGGTACGGGTACCACTCGGCGTTGGCCGGGTCCCACAGGTGGACGTGGGCGTCGACGATGCGGCCCGGCCGGGTCATGGGAGCTCCCCGAGGACGGCGTCGAACCAGGGCGGGAGGTCGGGCCCGCCGAAGACGAGGCCGGTGCCGGGGCGGGGGTGCGACCGCAGGCCCAGCCAGCCCGACCCGACGGCGAGCTCGGCGCCCGCGAGCGCCAGATCCGCGGTGGTGGCCAGGCGGGTGGCGAGGGCGGCCGCCGCCTCGACCTCCGCCGGGGCGTCGAGGGCGACGGCGAAGGCGGCGACCCGGTCGCCGGTGGCCCTTCGCGACATCCGGGCCAGCTGGGCGGCCGCCTGCGCCCGGGACCGCCCACCGGCGGACCCCGCGTCCACGAGGTGCACCACGCGCATCGGTCGCTCCTCGGTCGCCCGCTCGGCGGCGGCCCGGCCCCAGGTGGCATCGGCGTGAAGGAGGTCGACCAGCCCGTCGTGCAAGGCGAGGACCGCCTGCCATCCGTCGCCCCCACCCGTAGGCAAGGTGGTCGCCACCACCACGGCATCGAGCCCGCCGTGGGCGGCCATGGCCCGATCGAGCACCGCGCCAGTGCCGGCGACCCCGCGCTCGACCGATGCCGCGGGTACCACCTCGGTCGCCACGCCGACTGCGTGCAACCCAGCGGCGACGGCCGCGCCGAGCTCGGGTCGATCGGTCACGATCAGCGCCGCCCGCCCACCCTCGACCGAGGTGAGCGGGGCGGTGGCGTCGAACAGCCCGGGGAAGCGGGGGTTGGCCCCGCCCGTCGTGGCCTGGGCCGCCTCGGCGGCGACGAGCGCGTCGGCGAACGTGGCGAGCACGGCATCGATCGACCCGACGCCAGCGGTCCGCACCACCTCGACCAGGCGCGGAGGCTCGACGGTCGCCACCTCGGAGCCGCCGGCGAACAGGATCCGGCCTCGGAGGCCGACCGAGGGGCCGACCAGGTGGGCGGCCAGCGGGGCCAGCTCGTCGGGGTCAGGCATCGCGCCCAGCGAGAGGCCCCCGGTCTTGGAGGTGCCGCCGGGCTTGGCCGCGGCCCCGCCGCCGGCCCGGGTCAAAGCCGCCGTCACCATGCGGGTCAGCGCGATGGGGGAGATGGCGTTGACGGCCACGCCCTCGGGCGCGGTCGAGCCGAGCTGCCAGGTGAGCGACGCCACCGCCCGCTTCGCCGCCGAGTACGCCCCGGCGTCGGCGGCCCGCCAGCCCGAGCCCGACGTGACGCCGACGATGCGTCCGCGCCCGGCCTCGGCCATCAGCGGGAGCGCGGCGGCGAGCACGGAGAGGTAGCCGTCGAGGTGCACCGAGAGGACCGCGGCCCAGTCCTCGTCGGTGCCCTTGGCGAAGCCGGTGGGTCGCGTGATGCCGGCCACGTTGACCACGCCGTCGAGCCGGCCGTGGCGATCGACGAGGCGAGCGAACAGGTCTGCCACCCCGGACCGATCGGTCACCGATAGGTTCGACGCCTCGGCCGAACCGCCCGCCGCCACGATCTGGCCGGCCGTCGTCTCCTCGGGAGCCGGCAGGACCTCAGCGCCGTCGACCGACACCAGCGGATCGACCGTCACCACGTGGGTGCCCCGACGGCCGAGGTCCCGGGCGACGGCGGCGCCGATGCCGCCCCCGCCGCCGGTCACGACGACGACGGGTCGGCCCGCCGCCCCCGGCGACGGGGTCACGATCGCTCGAGCCCCTCGAAGTCGCCGCCGTCGAGCCAGGCGTGCAACAGGGCTCGGTAGCCGAACCAGTCGCCGAAGCCCCGGCCGTAGTTGCCGTTGCGCGGGTTCATCAGCTCAGGGTGGCCCTCGTTGTTCACTCGCGACGGCGTGCACGCCGACATCACCATCGAGGGGTCGATGAACGAGGACACGATGGTCTCGGTCCACGAGGCCTCGGCCTCCTCCGACACCTCGAAGCGCGTGGTCCCGTCCTCGGCCATGGCGGCGATCGTCCGTCCGACCACCTCGGCGCCCAGCACGGCGAGCTGGGTGTAGTTCACGGTCACGACCGCCTGTTGGCCGGGTGCGGGCATGGCGAGGAGGTTCGGGAAGCCCCGGACGAGCATCCCGTAGAGGCTGAGCGTGCCTTCTGACCACTTGGCCGCCAGCGACTCGCCGTCGACGCCCTCGATGTCGTGGCCGGCGCGACGGGCCAGGGGTGTCAGCTCGGCCTCGAACCCGGTGGCGTACACGAGGAGGTCCAGCTCGTGCTCCTCGCCGTCGACGACGACGCCGCGCGGGGTGATGCGCTCGACGCCCGCCGGGCAGTCGATGAGGCGGACGTTGGGCCGGTTGTAGGCCGAGAGGTACTCGTCGTGGAAGCACGGCCGCTTGCACAGGTAGCGGTAGTACGGCTTGAGCACCTCGGCCACCGCCTCGTCGGCCACGAGCTGGGCCACCCGGTCGCGGTGGTGCTCCATGATCTCGTAGTCGAGCGCCTCGGCCCGCCTGAGGTAGTCGGCGAAGCTCTCGTCGGGCTGCTTGCGGGGCGGGTTCTGCACGACGGCGTAGTGGTGGGTCCACCCGTCGTCGGTGAGGTCGACGTCCACCGGGCGCCCGAGCATCACGGCCTGGAAGTTGTCCATGCGCTCCAGCTGCCAGCCCGGCCGACGTGCCTCGGCGAACGAGGGGTCCGTCGGGCGGTTGCCGCGCTCGCCGATGGCGGACGGGGTCCGCTGGAAGACCGAGACGTGCTCGGCGGCGTCGGCCAGCGGACCGAGGCACTGGATGCCCGTGGCGCCGGTGCCCATCAGCCCGACCCGCTTCCCCGCCAGTCGGGTCATGGGCTGTCCGGGCCTGCCGCCCGTCACCGAGTAGTCCCAGCGCGCCGTGTGGAAGGCATCGCCGGCGAAGTCGTCCATGCCCGCGATGGCCGGCAGCTTCAGGAGGTTGAGCATGCCGACGGCGAGCACGTACCAGCGGGCCGAGAGCCGGTCGCCGCGGTCGGTCTCGATCTGCCATCGGCGGGCGTCCTCGTCCCACATCGCCCGTTCGACGCCCGTGTGGACCAGGGCGTCGCGGCAGAGGTCATAGCGATCGCCGATCGCCTGCAGGTGGGCGAGGATCTCCTCGCCGGAGGCGTAGCGGTGCGTCGGGACGTAGTCGAGCTCCTCGAGGAGCGGCAGGTAGATGTACGACTCGATGTCGCACATCACGCCCGGGTAGCGGTTCCAGTACCAGGTGCCGCCGAGCCCGCCGGCCTGGTCGACGATGCGGAAGCGGTCGATCCCCCGGTTGCGCAGCTCGACCGCCGCGAGCATTCCGGCGATGCCCCCGCCCACGATGACGACGTCGGGGTCGTCGACGACCGGGACGCGCTCGGCCATCGGCGTGAACGGGTCGGCGCGGTAGCGGGCCAGGCGCTCATCGTGGTCGAGGTCGCGGATGGCCGTTCGGCCCGGCACCAGGCGGCGGTCGCGCTCCGCCAGGTACTTGGCGCGGACGGCGTCGGGATCGAACGCCCCGGTCACGCGGCGATGCCGAGGAGCTCGAGCACGTTGTCGCGCATGACCGCCTTGGTCTCCGCCTCGTCGAACTCGGGGATGTCCTTCACGAAGGCGATCGGATCGGGCAGGCCCTCGGTGTGGGGGAAGTCCGAGCCGAACATGAGCCGCTCGATGCCCACCGCATCACGGAGCCGGGCCATGTCGTCCTCGTAGTAGGGCGAGATCCACACCTGCTGGCGGAACTGCTCCACCGGGTGCTGGTCGAACGCGAACGGCATCTTCCCGTAGGCGTCCTTCAGGTTGCGGAGCAGGTCGGGCACCCACATCGCCCCGTTCTCGATCGACGCGATCCGCAGCGCCGGGAAGCGCGACAGGAGGCCGTGGCAGACCATCGACGCCAGGGTGTCGGAGATGCCGCGATCGGCGAAGGCGACGAGTGGGAAGGCGGCGTGCTTGAAGCCCTCGAAGCCGCCGCCCCCGCCCTCGCCGGGTTCGGTGTTGCGCCAGAACCGGCCGTAGTGGCTCACCCCGGACAGCCCGGCGTGGAGCACCATCGGCACCCCGGCCTCGGCGACGAGGCCCCACACCCGGTCGAACTTGGGGTGGGCGGGCGAGACGTAGCCCTCGGCGCCGTCGGGCACGGGGCCCGGGATGGTGACGAGCACCCGGGCCCCGGCGTCGAGCACCCGCTGCACCTCGGCCTCGGCGAGCGCCGGGTCGGCGAGGGTGATCATCGGCGCGGCGTAGAGCTTCCCGTCGCCTCGGTCGAAGCCCCAATCCTCGTCGAGCCATGTGTTGAACGCCGCGAACGCGGCGTGCAGCGCCGGCAGGTCGCGCCGCAGCGCTTCCTGCATGCCGACGCCCAGGGTGGGGAACAGCAGCGCCCCGTCGAGCCCCTGCTCGTCGAGCTGGCGCACCCGAGCGGCGCGGTCGCGGTACTCGGGGTGCTCGCTGATGGGGTCGAGCTCGCCGAACATCGTCTTCAGGTCGAGGCCGCCCTCGTTGCGGCCCCGGAAGTAGTCCTCGAGCGAGCCGGGCGCGGCGATCGGGTCGAAGGTCGGGTTGGGGATGAACTTGTTGACCTTCCCGCCCACCAGCAGGCGCTGCTTGCCGTTCACCTCCGCCCACTGCATGCACCGCTTCGCCATCTTCGGGTCGATGTGGCGGGTGAAGGCGTCGGTGGCCTCGTAGTAGTGGTGGTCGGCGTCGAAGGGACGGAACCCGAGCTCGGTCATGGCATCGAGCCTACGCCTCATCTAACGCTCGTGTCAGCTAGCGTCCCGGCCCATGGGGGACGTGCCGGTCATCGATGCGTGGGTGAACATCTTCCCGGAGTCGTTCGCCGCGAGGTGGGCGTCGAAGGACGAGCAGCAGGGCGTGGTGCAGCTCTTCGGGCCGGACCTGGCCAAGGGGCCCACGGTCGAGGGGCTCATCGAGTCGATGGACGAGGCCGGGATCCAGACCGGCGTGCTCACCGCCGGCCTGAGCGACCCCGAGCGGGCCCACCGCGTCGGGGGCTACGCCGCCGAGGACTTCCTCGCCATCGCCGAGGAGCACCCCGGCCGGTTCCTCGTGTCGGCCGCGGTCGACAAGGCGTCCAAGCCGGCGGCCAACATCCGCCGCCTGCGCGAGCTCGCCCAGCACCCGGCCTTCGTGCTGGCACGCGTCACGCCGCTCGTCGAGCAGCACGACCTCAACCACCGCCTCTACTACCCGGTCTACGCCACGGCCGAGGAGCTCGGGATCCCGATGTCGATCAACGTCGGCATCCCGGGGCCGCAGGTCCGCTCTCGCTGCCAGGACCCGGTCCTGCTCGAGGACGTGCTGATCGACTTCCCGAAGCTCACCGTGATCGGCGCCCACATGGGCCACCCGTACGAGGCGCTGCTCATCCAGTACATGCTCAAGTGGCCGCAGCTGCACCTGATGACCTCCGCCTACCTGGCCACCTACATGGACCCGGCGATGGTGAGGTTCATGGACTCCTCCCGAGGCCGCGGCCGGCTCCTCTTCGCGTCCGACCACCCGGTCATCCCGGCCAAGAAGGCGATCGACGCCGCCCGGGCCCTGCCGCTCTCCGACGAGGGCATGGCCGAGTTCCTCGGCGGGGCCGCGGGCCGCCTCCTCGTCCGGGACTGACGCGGTGACGGTGCACGAGGCGGGCGAGCACGTCGCCGCCCAGGCTCGCCTCCGCCCGGACAAGGCTGCCGTCGTGATGGCCGCGTCGGGTCGCACCACCACCTACGCCGAGCTCGACGATCGATCCGTGCGCCTCGCCCGTCTGCTGCGCGCCCACGGCCTCCGCACCGGCGACCACCTCGCCGTGCTCGTCGGCAACGAGCCGGCGTTCTTCGACGTGGTGTGGGCGGCGATGCGCACCGGGCTCTTCGTCACGCCGATCAACTGGCACCTGGCGCCGGCCGAGGCCGGCTACATCGTCCGTGACTGCGACGCCACCGCGCTCGTCACCTCGGCGATGGTGGCCGACGTGGTCGAGGCCATCGACCTCGCCGACCTGGCCGGCATCGAACTGCTGCTCTCGGCCGCCGACCTCGACGCCGCCCTCGCCTCGGTCGAGCCCGGCGAGGTGGACGACGAGCACGAGGGCGGCTGGATGTTCTACTCGTCGGGCACCACGGGCCGGCCCAAGGGGATCCTCCCGCCGCTCTCGCCCGCACCGCTCGGGACGCCCTCGTTCCTCACGATGATGCTGGGCGCCATGTTCGGCTTCGATGCCGAGACCACCTACCTCTGCCCGGCGCCGCTCTACCACGCCGCCCCCGCCGGCTGGTCCACCGGCGTGCAGCGGCTCGGTGGGACCACGGTGGTGATGGAGGCGTTCGACCCGATCGGTCTGCTGGAGGCGATCGAGCGGTATCGGGTGACCCACGTGCAGCTGGTGCCCACCCACATGGTGCGGCTGTTGAAGCTGCCGGCCGAGGAACGGGCCCGGTTCGACCTCTCGTCGCTGCGGATGGTCGTGCACGCCGCCGCGCCGTGCCCGGTGGAGGTGAAGCGGGCGTTCATCGACTGGGTGGGCCCCATCGTGCACGAGTACTACTCGGGCTCCGAGGGGATCGGCTTCTGCAAGATCGGACCCGAGGAGTGGCTCGCCCACCCCGGCTCGGTGGGGCGGTCGATGAGCGGGGCCATCCACGTCCTCGACCCCGTCG
>ERZ795053.4364-NODE-4364-length-15352-cov-3.675427_pt1 | contig 15352 bp, 12 predicted proteins | sample MGYA00375137_ERZ795053 | MGnify/ENA primary metagenome ERZ795053 (study PRJEB30182, sample SAMN05720284) | activated sludge metagenome | isolation source: Anaerobic digester | place: Hong Kong | collected 2014-12-17 ... | reverse complement strand
CACCAGACCGCCGACGATGACGAGGCCCAAGGGGCGGCGCAGCTCGGCGCCGGAGCCCTGGGCCAGCATCAGGGGCAGCGCCCCTAGCAAGGCAGCCATGGTGGTCATCAGTATGGGGCGAAACCGCAGCAGGCAGGCCTGATGAATGGCGTCCCGCGGGCTCATCTTCAGCTTGTGCTCCGCCAGGATGGAGTCTATGCGGCAGGTCCGCAGAACACCAACGGGGCCCGGTTGGACTATGAAACCGGAGCGGTGCTCGGGGAGTTCCCCGCCCGGCGAGCCTGCACCCGGGCCACCGGCGGGGTCGACAGCATTTTTTTCCGAGCCAGCGGAGGCACGGTGCGCCTGATGACCGGCACCAACACCGCCCAGCATGTCGCACCGATGCGTCCTCCCTGCCAGGATGGAGTCCTGATTTCCAACGGTCAATTTTACTGGGGCCCCTGGATGTGCGGATGCCAGCTCTCACTGTATGGCAACATCGCCTGCGCCCCGGCCGACGAAGCCCCCCTGGAGGATGCGGCCACGCTTTATCGCACGGCCCTGACAACCCACGGTGACAGGGGGCAGGTGGCATCCTTGGGGGCCGATCCGGATGACTGGCTGCGCTACCGGGGCGACGACCAGCGATCGGACAGCACCCGACGTCCCCTTCCTGGAACAGCTGAGATGAAATGGAAAACTGTGACGGCAAAAAACGATCTCCCGACCGCTCCCGTCGCGGCGGGGGGACTGGTATTCGTGGGCGACCGCACCGGCCGCCTCCGGGCTTGGAATGCGGACACCGGTGAGCTGGTTTGGCAAACCCTGCTCTCCACCGCCATCTGGTATCCCCCGGCCATCAGTCAGGACCGTCTCTTTCTCGGAGCCGCAGATGGAAAAGTCCATGCCTTCGAGGCCAAAACTGGTCGGCCGCTCTGGAGTTTCCGCACCGGTCCCCGGGAGCGGTTGATCCCAGTCTTCGGGCGTCTGGTCTCCTCCTGGCCGGTTGCCGGAGGGGTTGCCGTTGCCGGAGACACCGTTTACGCGGCCGCGGGGATCACCCACTACGATGGAACGTTTGTCGTGGCCCTGGATGCGGCGACCGGCAGACTGAAGGCCGCCAACACCTCCTCGGGCACCCTTTCCAGCGAAGTGGACAATGGCATTTCCCTGCAGGGCAATCTCAGCCTGCAGAATGGAGAACTGCAGTTCCTCGGCGGCGGGGTCTACGAGACGGCGCGCTACGATCTGGAGACCCTGGCCTGCCGGAATGAGCCGGTCGTTCAGATCACTTCGTCCTACCGTACCGCCTTCTATCCCTACTACCCGGAATACGGCAAATATCTCAGCCTCTCCCAGTCCTGCAGCGATGGCTGTGTCCTGACGCACGATGCGAACTATGAAGGTCTCTACTTCAACAACCTCGCCCTGGAGGAGCCGCGAAAGGGAGCCGCGCCGACACCGGTCAAAGATGCCGCGGGAGAATTCATCCGCCAGCAGCAGAACCGCCGCAACGCCCCCGCGGAGAAAGTCCCGCCGCGCTGGCAGGACCGGCAGGACCGCCGCTTCACCAGTTTCCTCTTTTCCAAGGCCAACGACCGGCTCCTTGCCGCCGGCCATCCCGACGGGAAGCCGGAAGAGGCTTTCCTTGTCATCCTTGATGCCAAGGATGGCCACGATCTCTGGCTGGAGAAGCTGCCCGTTCCGGCGGTGACCGGGGGCACCGCGATGGACCACGCGGGCCGCATCTTTGTCACGCTGGAAAACGGAGAACTGCGGTGCTACCGTGGCATCTCCCCATGAATCTCCCCGATACCCGCACCCGCCTTTTCCCCGCCTTCTTCCTCGGGACCTTTCTGGCACTCACCGCAGCCGCACAGCAATCCCCCCCGGCTCAGGCCTCGGCAAAGCCGAAGGTCGGGGACTATGTGGCCTCCCGGATCCCGGGCCTCACCCCGACCCGCACGGTGGTGTACAAGCGGGTCGCGGACCATGATCTGGTGCTTCACATCTTCGAGCCCCCCGGGTTCCAAAAAGGTGACCGCCGCCCCTGCTTCCACATCATTCATGGCGGAGGCTGGCAGGGCATGGATCCCAGCCGGATGTTCCCGTTTGCCGCGGATTTCGCCCGGCTCCATGGCATGGTCGGGATCAGTGTGCAATACCGGCTCTACCAGCCCAAGACCGGGATCACGGTCTTCGACTGCGTCAAAGACGCCCGTTCCTCAGTGCGTTATGTGCGTTCCCACGCCTCGGAACTCGGCATTGATCCAGACAAAATCGTCGTCAGTGGGGGGTCCGCGGGAGGACATCTCGCGGCGGCCACGGCCCTTTTCGACGGCGTGGACGAGTCCGGCGAGGACATTCGGATTTCCTGCCGGCCCGACGCGCTGGTGCTGCTCTTCCCGGTGATCGACACTTCGGCGGAAGGGTATGGTCAGGCCAAGATCGGAGATCGCTGGCGTGAACTTTCCCCCGTGCACCACGTTCGTTCCGGTCTGCCCCCCACCATCACCTTCCACGGGACCGGAGACACGACCACGCCCTTCGCCGGAGCCAAGGCATTCCAAGAGGTCATGGAAAAAGCCGGCAACCGTTCCGAACTGGTCCCTTATGAAGGGGGCACCCATGGCTACCTGATGAGGGAGGAAAGCCTCTATCAGGACACCATCACCCGGGCGGCGGCCTTTCTCAGCACCTGCGGCATCCTCAAAGCCACTCCCTGATCCACGTCTTTCCCCGACTGGAGGCGACCTGCCATCTCGCGCCTTGGCAAGCCTTCCCCACTGTGGTGTAATGTTCCCCATGAAATTTCCATCTTTCGTGTGCCTTGTGGCGCTCTTTTCCGGAGCGCTTTGCCCGTCGAACCTGGGGGCCCAAACGGCACCGGCTCCCGCAATTTGGGCGCTGCGTTGCGGAGGTGAAGGCAACGACAAGATCAGGGGCATTTCCGCCGCTCCCGATGGTGGGGTTTTCGTAACCGGCGAACTCTCCGGTACGGCCGATTTTGGAAGCCACTCGCTGGTATCGGAGGGCAATCTGGATTTCGTCGTCGCCAAAATCGGTGCCGATGGCAAGGTCCTCTGGGCCAGCCGGGCCGGCGGCGACGCCATCGATCGCGGCTACGGAGTCTCCCCGGCGCCGGACGGCGGCTGCTATGTCACCGGGCATTTCCAGAGCGCCACGATCCAGTTCGGTGACACGTTGCTGACCAACAGCGGGGATTATGACTGGTTCATCGCCCGCTACGACGCCAAAGGGGCCTGCCTCTGGGCCCGTAGCGCCGGGGGCATGGCTTATGATTACGGGCATGGCATGGCGACGGATGCGGATGGGAACGCGGTCGTCGCGGGCTCCTTTGCCGGCAGCGGAACCATCGGGGGGGAAACGATCGGAGAAACCGCCGGGCGCAGCGCCATCCTCGCCAAATATTCACCCGATGGAAACCTCCTCTGGGCCCGTGCCTCCGGAGGCACCGGCAGCAACAGCGGAAACAATGTCTGCGTGAATCCCCAAACCGGGGACATTCACCTCTGCGGCCATGTCCAGGGACAAACGAGCTTTGGGGAAATCAAATTGGAGCGCTGCCAGGTCCAGGAGCCGTTCGTCGCCACGTTTGACGGTTCGGGCAAGGTCAAATGGGTCCGACTGCTGGGCGGGGCCTGCGCCGGACTGGCAACCGGGGTCGCGGCCGACGAGCAAGGTCAGATCTATCTCTCCGGAATGGGCAAAGGCACATTCCGAGCCGGGAAAGACGAGGAGACCAGCCGGGGAGACTACGACTTTTTTGCCGCCGCCTTCTCGTCCTCCGGCAAAGCACTTTGGGTCCACACCGGGGGCGGTGCCGGCGTGGATTACGGGCTCGGCATCGCCTCCCGTCCGGGAGGCGGCTGCGCGCTGACCGGAGAAATCGCGCAGCAAAGCGAATTCGCGGGACACCCCCTGGCCGCGATCGGTGAGCGGGATGCCATTGTGATCTCACTGCAGCCCGATGGCAAGATCGCCAACGCGAGCGTGCTCGGAGGGAAGGATCACGATCTGAGTTACGCGATCACCTCGATCAGCGATGGCACTCTGGTCATTGCTGGCGCCTTCCGCAACACAACGACTTTTGGAAACACCACCCTGACCACTTCGGGCAAAGGCAATGACATCTTCATCGCCAAAGTGAAGCCTTGAGCAACAGGGTCCCGGTGGTTCCCGGGAGCAATTCCCCAAATTTCTCCGTGACAAACCGGCAGGCTGCGCTTTTTTCGCAGGTAGGTTTCAAGCAACCCATCTATCCTGCCCCGCTTGGCACCTCCGACCTGATGAGCGAGTTTCCCCGGATTCCCCCCGCCACTCTCACCAACCCTTTTTACGCCGGCTCGGTGCAGCAGCTCCATGCGGTGCCCGGCGACGATTCCGTGATGGTCATGCGCACGACCAATGCGGGCTCGGTGTTCGATGTGGGCGCGATCTTTGAAATCCCCGGCAATGACCTCGCCCGGGCCATCTTCCGCCACGTGCTTTACACCAAGCTGGGACAGCCGGAGGTCTGGCAACGCGTCGCTGGGGCGATCCGGGCGGACACCGGACTCGCGGATACCTACCGCGAGGCTCTGCTGGCCGGCGTGATGGACGATCTCACGACCCGCGGCGCCCGCACCCACCATGTGGGCATGCTCGATGGGGAGACCGGGGAGCTCTGCCGCGAAGGTCTGCCGGCCACTCCAAGCACCTGCAACGTGGTGCGCCGCTACCGGATCGAGAAACCGGTCCGACTCGACTTCCTCGGCGCCCACCTCTACGACTATTCAGCCTTCCCCCATCTTGATGGCAATGTGGTGCCGCTGGAGGTGATCGTGCGCTTTGGCATCACGAGCGGCTCCTCGGTTTACCGCAAATACCTCGCGATGAATGAGTCCGCCCGCAAGGGCTTCGAGCGGGAACTCGGCGTTTCGCGCCCCTTGGAGGCTTGGAACATGCTGGAGCGTCCCATCATCGACTTCACCAGCAAATACGAACCCGAAGACCGCATGGTGAGCAAGCAGGAAGCCGGCGTCATGAGCGGCCTGGTCGGCGCCCAGTTCCGCCGGATCGGACAGCTCGCGGTGCTGGGAGGCTGGGTGGTGCGCCACCTGCTCGAGGAAATCGGGTTGCTGCTGTGGGATTTGAAATGGGAATTTGCCCACGACGGCGACGACTTGGTCTATGTGGACACGATCGACACCGATTCCATCCGGGCGACCAGTTTCATCGACCGAAATGGCGAGCGGTTCATCATTCATTACAACAAGCAGTCAATGCGGGATTATTTCCGTCTCCTTCACGGCGACTGGCTGGCGGGGATCGACGACGCCAAAGCCCGGGCCAAAACCGAAGGGGTGGCTTTCACCGAATTGCTCAAGGCGGGGCAGACGGCCGGCACCTATCCGGGCACCCCGCAAGTCAGCGCCGAATTCATCGCCCTCCAGGTCCGCAAGATGAACCTCGTCAGTGCCCACATGCTGGGACAGGCCGAGCCCGAAGCAACGCGCTCCGCCCTGATCGAAGCCGGACTGGCGGAGGTGGAATTCTACGCCGCCGCCGGCAAACTGGATGATTTCCGCAAACTCAACGGTATTTCCTGATGCCCAACGCCACTTACGAAATCAGCGACCGATTCCAAGAGGCGGGACCCGCCGACCGGCTGCTCTATGCCCCTCTGGCCGGCCACCTCACCTGCCGCCAGACCAGGTTGTATCATTTCGGTTTCGAAGGAGATCCTGACGCGGTCGAAACCTTTGTGCGCCGCACCCTCCTGGACGGAATCAGCCAGGAACTCCACCATGGCGAGGAACCGGCTCTGACCGGGTTTCGTTTTCTGATCGATTACGGGATGAAAACCCAGGCCTTGGACCTGGAAAAGGAAACCATCAAAGCCTGCCACGCCGGTCTCGGCGATGCCGGATTTTCCCTGACCCAGCTCACCCTGCGGACGCGGGTTTACGTCTTCGGCGAAGGCGCCGCCGACCCCGCGGTCTTTGTCCGGGACATTTGCAACCCGGCGATCCACAGCTGGTCGGTGGTGGCGGCCTGAGTGGTTCCGGTAGGGTTGGGTGCTACTTCCTGTCCCGACCTGATCTGTCGGCGAGGCAACCGGAATTGTTAATGTACTCGACAGGGGAAGGGCCAATCCTTTAGAGAGGTGTCAGGTCCGATCGATCATGTCATGAATCCACCACCTCTGCCTGCCCCGAAGCCCCCCCTGCAGCAACCGTCTTCGACCTTGAGCGACGACTTGGGGATGAGACTCCTCCTCCCCGTGGGTCGCTCGGGATGGGCCATCGCGGCCGGTTATCTGGGGCTTTTCAGCTTGCTGGTGATTCCTGCCCCCCTCAGTCTCCTTATTTCTCTGGTCGCGCTGGTTGACATCCAGAGAAGCCGAAAGACCGCTCACCCCAAATATGGCCTGGGTCGGTCCATTTTCGGCCTTATTATGGGGATCTTGGGAACCCTGATCCTCATCTTGGCAGCCGTTTTGTCGATGCTAGACTGACATTGCGGTTCTGCCGCCTTCAGGGGCGCCAATTCCTGTTCCTCATCCCTTTTCTCAAACTTTCCCCGTGACAAACGGGCAGGCTGCGCTTTTTTCGGAGGGAGGTCTTGGACAAACCACCCCAGCCTGCCCCGTCCAGCACCTCGCGACTGATGACCGAAAATCACCGGACTCCCCACGCCACCCTGCCCGCGCCGCCCTTTTACCGCCATATCCCCATCGCGGCGCTCGATGGTGACGCACTCCTGAGCCTGAGCCGTCGCATGAAGCTCTCCCTGAGCCGGGAGGACATGCTGCAAGTGCAGGCCATTTTCACCGACTGGGGCCGTGAACCCACGGATGTGGAGTTGGAGGTCATCGCCCAGACCTGGAGCGAGCACTGCAAGCACCGCATTTTCGGCGCCACCATCACCCACACCGGACCGGAAGGGCCGGAGACGATCCGTTCGCTCTTCAAAACGTTCATCAAGGACATGAGTGAACGGGTCTTCGCGCGCAAGCCGGGGTTCGTGATCTCCGCCTTTCATGACAACGCGGGCTTCATCCGGCTGGACGACCAGCGGGCTGTGTGTCTCAAAGTCGAAACCCACAACCATCCCTCGGCCATCGAGCCCTATGCGGGGGCAAATACCGGCCTTGGCGGGGTGATCCGTGACATTCTCGGCGCAGGTCGCGGAGCCAAGCCGATCGGCTCGCTTGATGTCTTCTGCTTCGGTCCTCCCGATGTCAGCCAGGCAGGCATTCGCGGTGATGACGTGATCCATCCCCTCGGCATCATGCGCGGAGTGGTCCGCGGGGTGCGCGACTATGGCAACCGCATGGGCATTCCCACCGTCTCGGGCGCCATCCAGTTCGACGACGCCTACATCTACAACCCGCTCGTTTTCTGCGGCACCGCCGGAGTGATCGCCATCAAGGACATTCCCAAAGAGGTCCTTCCGGGCCAGTTGATCATTGCGGTCGGCGGGCGCACGGGCCGCGATGGGCTGAAAGGAGCGACCTTTTCCTCGGCTGCCTTGGACACCGACAGCCACGCGGAAGACCAACAGGCGGTGCAGATCGGCAATCCGATCGAGGAAAAAAAAGCGGCGGACTTCGTCCTCGCGGCCCGCGATGCCGGCCTGATCGGTTTCATCACGGACTGCGGCGCGGGCGGTTTTTCCAGCGCCTGCGGGGAAATGCTCAGTGAAGGGGGCGGGGAAATCATTCTCGACAACGCCCCGTTGAAAGAACCCGGCCTCATCAGCTGGGAAGTGTTCATTTCCGAAAGCCAGGAGCGCATGGTCCTTTCGGCGACCCCGGAGCACCTGGAAGCGCTCCAGGCTCTGGCCGATCTTTATGAAACGGAACTGACGGTGCTCGGCAAGGCCGATGGATCCGGGATTTTGAAAGTGCGGCACCACGGTGAAATGGTCTGCGAACTCGACTGCGGAAGGCTCCACGACGCACCCGTCCGTCATCTGCGGGGACATTTCACCCTGCCCGCCGGTCTTCCCCTGGGAGGGGATCTACCCTGCGATCCTTCGGCGGACCTGCGGCGGATTCTCAGCGATTTCGCCGTGGTCTCCCGCGAGCCCATCATTCGCGAATACGACCACGAGGTGCAGGGCAACACGGTCTTGAAGCCGCTTGCCGGAGCTTCGGGCGACGCGCCGCAGGATGCCGCGGTGCTGCGCATCGATGGCAGCCACCGGCTCATGGCGATGACCCAGGCGCTCCTCCCGGAATGGGGCAAAACGGATCCCAAGGCCATGGGCCGGGCCTGCGTCGATGAATGCTTCCGTCAGTTGGTCGCGGCCGGGGCCGACCCGGACCGCATCGCGCTGCTGGACAATTTCTGTGTCGGCAATCCGGAAGATCCCGACACGCTGGGCGCGCTGGTCGAAAGTGTGAAAGGCCTCTCCGCGCTGGCCGAAGCCTACGGCGCTCCTTTCGTCTCCGGCAAGGACTCGTTCTACAACTACTTCGAAACCGATGACGGCCCCGTCTCGATCCCTCTCACGGTGCTGATCAGCGGCATGGGGATTGTGGAGGATGCCTCCCATGTCACCGGAGCGTCCCTGCGGCGCCCCGACAGTGTCCTCTGCGTTCTCGGCACGACCTCGGCAGCGATGGGAGGCAGCATTTTCGCCCGGACCAACCGCCACCCGGCCCTTCAGGTCGCCGACTTCGACCATGTCGCCGCTCTGGAACGCTACCGGCGCTACCATCAAGCCGTCACCCAGGGGTGGATCCTCTCGGCCCATGACATCGGTGAAGGTGGGCTGGCAGTGGCTCTCGCGGAAATGGCCTTTTCCGGCAAAGGGGGGATCGAAGTCTCGTTGGACTCCCTCCCGGTGGAAGGCACCGTCGGCCGGGCAGCCCGATTGTTCGCGGAAACGCCCGGACGCCTGATCCTTGAGGTCAGTCCCGGAAATCTGGACGCCCTCACTTCCCACTTCGCCGGCACTGCTTTCGCCACGATCGGTCGGGCCACGTCCGATCCTTCCCGGATGTGTGTCGACTGGGGGGATGAACGGGTATTGAATGAAGATCTGGCAGAGCTGAAATCGCTATGGAAAAACGGCCTCACGCCCTACTACTGAAATACCCCGGCACGAACTGCGACGCTGAAACGGCGCGGGCTCTCGAGGCGACAGGATTTGCGACCACCATCCTCCCGGTGTCGCAGCTCGACCGTGACCACCTCGAAGGCGTCAGTCTGGTCGTCTTTTCCGGTGGCTTCAGCTACGGGGACTACATCATGTCGGGCCGGGTCGCCCGTCTTATCACCGAACAGCGCATCGCTTCGGCCCTCGAGGAGTTCCGGGACCGTGGAGGGTACCTCCTCGGAATCTGTAACGGCTTCCAAATCCTGACCCAAATGGGACTGCTGCCTGCCGGAAGCCTGGTGCACAACACCTCGGGCCGGTTCCTCTGCCGCTGGGCCGGACTCGACAAACGGTCGGACGCCGCTCCTCTGTCCTTCCTCCCGGACCATTTCGAGCTTCCGGTTGCCCATGCCGAGGGTCGGTTTGTCACGGCCGATCCGGCCGACGCGGAGCGCTACCTAGCCGAAGGTCTGGCTCCGCTGACCTACACGGATGACATCAATGGGTCCTTTGCCGGCATCGCCGGACTGCAGGACAAAACCGGCCGGGTCTTCGGCCTCATGCCCCATCCGGAGCGCTTTCTGCACCGTGCCGACCATTACGATCCCGATTGGGACGGCGATGCGCAATGGGGCTGGGGTTACCACTTTTTCCGCTCCCTGCACGCCGCCGTGTCGGCTTCCTCCCCTGTCCCCTGCCCCGCATGAGTGAATTCACCTACAAAAACGCCGGTGTCGACATCCACGAAGCCGCGACCTTCGTCCACGACATCGGCGCGCTCAGAGCCCGCACCGAGGCGAAACGTCAGCTCATGCAGTCTTTCGGACTGTTTGCCGCCACCTATGACCTCTCCGGCTACCGCGAGCCTGTCATCGTGACCGGATGCGACGGCGTGGGAACAAAGCTGGAACTGCTGCTGCACCACGACCTGCTCGAGATCGCCGGAAAAGATCTTGTGGCGATGAATGTCAACGACGTCCTGACCACGGGCTGCGATCCGGTGATGTTCCTCGACTACCTGGGGATCAGCCACATCGACCGGTCCCGCATGGCCCGCCTCATCTCGGGCATGGTGGACTACCTCGAAAGCTGTGACTGCATCCTCGCGGGCGGCGAAACCGCGGAAATGCCCGGCGTGGTTCCCGACGGATTCATCGAAATGTCCGGCTTCTGCATCGGCGCCGGGGAGAAGTCTGCCCTCGTTCAGCCGGAACGGGTGGCGCATGGTGACGTCCTGGTCGGTTACCCTTCGGACGGATTCCACGCCAATGGCTGGAGCCTGGTCCGCAAGGTGCTGGCTGCTTTTCCCGACGAATTCTCCACGGAGGAAATCATCGCCCTGCTCGCGCCGACCCGACTTTACCATGATGTGACACGGGCCCTCCAGGCGGGGAGCGTCGACATTCGGGCCATGGCCCTCATCACCGGTGGCGGCCTGCCGGAGAATCTCGGACGTCTTTTCCGTCCCGGCACCGGGGCCAGACTCAGCATTCCCGCGTGGGAACTCGGCGCGGTTCCCAAAGTGCTCCGACACGTGCCTCAGGAGGATGCCTTGTGGACCTTCAACATGGGCTTTGGGTGGGTCGCCATCGTGCCTCCCGGAGATGCTGACGCCGCGGTCCGGTGCCATCCCGACGCGATCGTCCTTGGAGAAATCATCCCCGGCGACGGTGTCACGGTAGAAGTCAAACGTTAGCACCGGTCTTTTTTTCCGCCGCCCTCCCTCATGAGCGATCCCATCCACCACGAGTGCGGCCTGGCCCTGATCCGGCTCAAGAAGCCTCTGGCCTACTTCCATGAAAAGTATGGCTCCGCCCTTTGGGGACTGAACAAGCTCTACCAGATCATGGAGAAGGAGCACAACCGGGGCCAGGATGGCGTCGGCATCGGGTGCTGCAAGCTGGATCCCGACATTGGCCAGCCTTACCTGTTCCGGGAACGCAGCGCCAAGCGTGACTCTCTGAACAAGGTCATGGAGGAGATCTTTGACCAGTATGACAAACTGGTGCGCCGCAAAGAAATCGACCCCTCGGACCCGGTCAGTGTGAAACGAAATTTCGATTTTGCGGGTGAGATCCTGATGGGGCATCTGCGCTACGGCACTTCCGGCAGGTTCGGCGAGGGGGGCTGCCATCCCTATCTGCGGCGAACCAACTGGCCGACGAAAACGCTCATGGTTCTGGGCAATTTCAACATGACCAATGCCCGGGATCTGAACCACCACCTGATCAACCGGGGGCAGCATCCCGTGTATGGCACGGACACCCAGACTGTGCTGGAGGAGATCGGCTTCCACCTCGACGAAGCCCACGACGCCATCTACCGGCGGGAACGCGACCGGCTGGAAGGCAAGGAAATTCCCGCGATCATTTCCAAGGAACTCGACCTCTACCGCATTCTTGGCAAATCAGCCGACATCTGGGACGGTGGCTACGCCATCGCCGGGGCGGTCGGCAACGGGGACGCCTTTGTTCTCCGGGACCCCAATGGAATCCGCCCCTGCCACTATTATGAGAATGACGAGTTGATTGCCTTCGCCTCCGAGCGGGTGCCATTGATGACGGTGTTTGACACTGACATCAGCCAGGTCCATGAACTGCCCCGGGGATGCGCCGCGGTGATGAAGCACACCGGGGAAATCACGATCAAGCCATTCACCCCCAAACGGGCTTTGCGGCCCTGCTCCTTTGAGAGAATCTACTTCTCCCGGGGCAATGATCCCGACATCTACGCGGAGCGCAAGAAACTCGGCGATCTGCTGGTGCCCCAGGTACTCCAAACCATCGGAAACGACCTCGAAAACACCGTTTTCAGCTTTGTTCCCAACACCGCCGAGATCGCCTACCACGGCCTGATGGACGGTCTGCGCCGTTTCCGCCGCGATGAAGTGAAACGCTCCATCCAGGAGGCGGTCCGCCGTGGGGATCTCGATGAAAGCCGGCTCGATGACCTCATCCTCCGCAACTGGCCGCGCGGGGAAAAGATCGCCCACAAGGATGTCAAGGCTCGCACCTTCATCACCCAGGAAAAAAACCGCGGACGCATGGTGTCCCTCTCCTACGACATCACCTATGGAGTCATGAAACCGGGCGACAATCTGGTCATCATTGACGACTCCATTGTCCGGGGCACCACCCTGCGCAACTCCATCATCCGCATTCTCTCACGGACCCAGCCGAAGTCGATCACCGTCCTTTCCACGGCCCCCCAGATCCGCTACCCCGATTGTTACGGCATCGACATGGCCGAGTTCCGGAAATTCATCGCCTTCGAGGCGGTGTTGAATCTCATCGACAAGCGGCACATGCGGCCGTTTGTCCGGCAGATATACAACGAGTGCGTGGCAGAGTTGAAAAAACCGGTCGGAGAAATGCGCAACTGCGTCAAAGCCTTCTACGCACCCTTCACCAACGAGGAAGTTTCGGCCGAGATCGCCCGCATGATTCTGCCCGAAGAGATTCCCTGGTCGGGACCAGTCAATGTCATTTTCCAGACCGTGGAAAACCTGCACCGTGCCATTCCGGTCCACAACGGAGACTGGTATTTCAGTGGAGATTATCCCACTCCCGGCGGATTCAAAATCGTCAACCAGAGCTTTCTGGATGCCATCGACGAGCGCCCCGGACGGCCCTACGATGTGATGCTGTGAACCCCCACCGGTTCAGGACTGCAGCGCCAGGGGGACGCAGATCCTGATTTTGCCACACTGGGCTAGCGCGTTTGGCTTAGGAGGAGGAGGGCACAGCCCTTTGCGGCTGGCGAATTCAAAGGTCGGATCACCATAGGTGGCGTGTCGGTGGCTTCCTGGCTTTTCGGATGGAGCCGGGACCCGATCAGGATGGTGGGATTCATCCTGGTTGAGCCAGGGAGGATCCCCACCAGTGCCAAGGCGCCCACCAGGGAAGGCTGACCCCAACGGGAAACACCCGGCACAGGAAATTGGGAAAGGCTCATTGCCAGCCCTTCCCAAATGTGCTTCACTGCTTTTCATGATCCCCCCTCCCATGCCCCGGTTGTTGGTGCCGGTACTGCTGGGGTGTTTGCTGGCTGTTCCGTCCTTGCGGAGCGCCGACGGAACGCCCGCACCGGTCCTGAAAGCCTCCCAAACCGAAGCCCTGGAAGCCCTCGACGGGAAGCGTGCCATTGTCCTGGGACGGGTCCGTGAAGCCCGCAAGACCCCCTCCGGAATCAACAAGATTGCCTTTGAGGACGCCGAGTTCGAACTCGTCACCTTCAAAAGTGATCTCGCCGCCTTCCGAGACGGGGAGCCCGCCGATCTTTTCGCGGGAAAAATCCTGCGTGTCAGCGGTGTCATCACACTCTACCGCGGGAAACCCCAAATCAAGCTGACCGAGCCCTCCATGGTCGAGATCATCGACAGCGACGAGGTTCCCGAGCCCCCCCCGCCGGTCGCGGCGGAAGCCAGGCCGGTTGCGGAGGCCGCACCAGCTGCCGCTGCGACCAAGGAAATTGCAGCGGAAAAGCCCCGCCCTCCGGTGGATTGGCGGCTCTATTTCAAGTGACCCGATGCCTCGCGCGGCACCGGGCGGCACCGGATGACCTGAAGGCTCTGGATCACTTTCCGTAGCCACCGGCGGGAGTGCCGTCATCCTTGAGATGAACGGTCGCCCACAGAATGCCACGGGTGACGAGGTCAAGGTAGCGCGCATCTCCGACGGTCTCGTTGTTGTGACCGATCGTGGTGCTGAAAATGCGGGTGTTGTTCGGACCGTAAAGATTGGTCCACGCCACCACCGAAGTGACTTCCTTGCCTTTGGCATTCGGATCGGCCGGCTCGCCTTTTTTGGGTTTGGGCATCTGGATCTGGACCCCGGTGGCCAAAGGCTTGGCGGAATCGAAGATCTGGATGTTGTTGTAAAGCTCCTCATTGATAGTCTGCCAGTCGGCCATCCCCTTGGTGATGGAGTGGGAGTTGCCTTTGAAGCTGATCGAAATCGGAGCCTGGGGGCCGTGTCCGGTGGATTGGAGCCCGATCATTTCATACCAGCCAGCATTGTCGTCTCCGAGTTTGACCGCTTCCCGGAAATTGCCCCAGCGGTAGCAGTGCATCGCGCAGTGGAGGTTCACTGCCGGAATGCCGCTGCGGTGGGCATCGAGAATGCGCTTCACGTACTCCGGATCGGTGATGTCGGCCGAGCATTCATCATGGATGACGACATCGTAGCCCTTGGCCCAGTCGGCGGAGGCATATTTGGGGAACGTCGCCTTGGTGGTTTTGTCCGGGTTGAACTCAATATCCACCTCGGCATGAATGCGGGCTTCGATTCCCTCTTTGAGCAACTTGGTCTGGGTCGCATAGTCGTGGCAACAGCCACCGGCCACGAGGAGAACGCGGAGGGGTTTCGGGGCATCGGCGGCCTGGGCGAAAAGCCAACCGCCGAACGTGGCCACGGCAATGAAGAGTGGGAGGAGGGATTTTTTCATGGTTTCAGTTTGAGTGATATACGCACGATCCCGCCCCGGAGTCGAGCCGGAAAGAGGCCGCAGATGCGCTGGGAGCATGGAAGGAGGTGCTCCATCGCGGCATTCGCGCTTGTTCCGGCGGCTTTTGCGGCCATGCTCTCCGCCATGTCTGTCCCCACCACTGCCACACTCGTCTCCGCGAAGGATCTTTGCCTCCAGTTCGGACTGCAGCGGGTCTTTGACAATGCCACCATGGCCATCCATGAGGGGGAGAAACTCGGTCTGGTGGGGCGCAATGGATCAGGAAAGAGTTCCCTTCTCAAAATCCTCGCCGGCGAAGAACAGCCTGACAGCGGGGTCGTGGCACGACGGAACGGCCTGATCACCGGCTACCTCGCGCAGGAATTCACCCTCGATGAGCAGGCCACCGTCTTCGCCAATGTGCGTGACGGCGGGGGCGACCTCGTCGCTCTGATCGATCGCTACGAACGTGGCGACGTCCATGGCTCGGAGGAGGAGGCTCTTCTGCATGAGATCCAAGCCCGCGACGGCTGGACCTTGGAGACCCGCATTGCCACCGCGATGCGCGAGCTCTCCCTGCCACCCGGCGACCGGCTGGTCGGAAACCTTTCCGGCGGAGAGAAACGCCGCGTCGCTCTGGCCCGCACGCTCATTTCCCAACCGCAGTTGCTCATTCTCGACGAGCCCACCAACCACCTCGACGCGGAATCCATCCTCTGGCTGGAAACCTATCTCCAGCAGTTCATGGGAGCGGTCCTCTTTGTCTCTCATGACCGCTATTTCCTCGACCGGATCGCCACCCGGATCCTTGAGA
>ERZ795053.4363-NODE-4363-length-15354-cov-9.950650_pt1 | contig 15354 bp, 14 predicted proteins | sample MGYA00375137_ERZ795053 | MGnify/ENA primary metagenome ERZ795053 (study PRJEB30182, sample SAMN05720284) | activated sludge metagenome | isolation source: Anaerobic digester | place: Hong Kong | collected 2014-12-17 ... | reverse complement strand
CAAGAAAATCAATGTCCTCATTGGGGCCAATAACAGCGGCAAGTCGAACGTGTTTCGGGCGCTTAAATTCGTTCGCAATGAGAAAAAAGGACACCGCCGTCTCGACAAACTGGATCGCCACATGCGCGACGGTCAGTGTGAGATGACATGTTTTTTAAGAGGGGCCGTGGATTCTGAGGACCCGATGCTTGAAAGGCACTTCCAAGATCTACAGATCGGCATCGAATTCTCTTCTGGCAAAGATCGCGTCGTTGCGAATCCCTTCGACGAAATGGAGTTCAGGTATTTTCGTGACGTATTCAATGCATATACGAGCAGGCGCTTTCAGTCCATGCCGGGAAGGGAGGAACTGCAAAAGTATAAAGACACGGTTGCCCACAATCTCGCTGAGAAACTGCTGACGCAGTTGCCCTCAATCCATGTCATCCCGGACATCCGGAAGATTGAGGGAGGGGAACAGTACGAGTTCGACGGGCGGGGCATCATCTCTACATTGGCTTCCTGGCAGATTCCAAGGCTGGGAAACGAGGCGCTTCAGGACAAGTTTCACAAGCTGAATAGTCTGCTCCAGAGACTCCTTCACAATCCTGAGGTAACCCTCGAAGTTCCCCCTGAAAAGGATGTCATTGTGGTTCGTCGCAACGGGCTTCGGTTGCCGCTGTCATCCTACGGCACGGGAATTCACGAGTTGATTATCATGGCGATCGCGATCTACTCACAAGATGACGTGCTTTTTTGCATAGAGGAACCCGAGATTCATCTTCACCCTTTGCTTCAGAAAGAGTTCGCGAGGTTCCTCATCGAAGAGACAAGCAACAGGTATGCCCTGGCCACGCACTCGCATGCACTCATGGTCCCCGGTGAAGACTCGAACATCGTTCATCTCTGGCAGGAGTCTGGCTCAACAAGAAACCGGACCGTTGAGAGTACCGCGCACTCTCTAAGTGTTCTTCACGATCTTGGTATCAGCGCCAGTGATTTGCTACAGGCGAAAAGCGTGATTTGGGTCGAAGGTCCGAGCGACAGAATCTATCTCAACCGTTGGTTGAATCTGCTGGCCCCGGATCTGCGTGAGGGGATCGACTATTCCATCATGTTCTACGGCGGGCGATTGCTCGCACATCTCTCACTTGATCGAGACTCGTTTCCGGATGTCCATGACCTTGTGCCATTGCTTCGTATCAACCAGCATACCGCCATCATGATCGATAGCGACAAAAGCAAGGCGGCAGGTGAATTGAACGAGACGAAACAACGGGTCCGGCAAGAGTGTAAAAAGCACAATATTCTCTGCTGGGTTACAGACGGTCGAGAGATTGAGAATTACATCCCGGCCGGCCCGATCGAGGACGCTTATGCGGAATGGACGGAGATTCGCAGAAAGGTTCATATCGGTCGCTTTGGCCGCTTGGAGCAGGCACTCAAAAAAGCGTTTGGGAGCGATTGGCGCAGCAAGTGGTCCTATGACAAGGCAAAGGCGTCTGTTGCTCGCCGTATAGCGGCTCGCTTCGAGGCAGAGCACTTCTCGGACGAACTGAAAAAGAACATGGAGCGCCTGCTGACCTTGATTCGTAAAGCTTTGTGATTGAGGAAACAGGGAGTATGGCCAAGCCAACAGAACGAACCGCCGTCAAAACCCAGCTGATCCGCCACGCGATGGCGGCGGGGTGGGATTTAAGAGCAAGCCGGGAGAACAGAAATGCTTAAACGAATACATATCAAGGGCTACAAGTCACTGCATGACTTGGAACTGAATCTGGGGCCGCTCTGCGTGATCTTCGGGCCGAATGCGGCGGGCAAGAGCAATTTTCTGGATGCGTTGCAGTTGCTGAGCCGGCTGGTGCGGTCCCGGACGCTGACGGAAGCGTTTGCGCCTCCGTATCGGGGAACGCCGCTGGAATCGTTCACCTTTCCCGAGGGCGGGATGAAAGGGCTGTTGTCGAAGGAGACCAAGCGATTTTCGTTCGAGGTGGATGTTCAGCTTTCGCAGCAGACGATCAACAGGGTCAACCGTCTGGTCAAGGAGATGAAACGGACGAAAAGCGTCAAGGAAGAGGACGGAGTATATCTGGATTCGGCGAAGTCGGAACACGTGCGCGAACAGTATTTGCGTTATCGCATCGAGGTGGAGATAGCACCGAAGTCCGGCATCATGCGGGTGGTGGACGAGCATCTGGAGGCGTTGACTCAGAAGGGCGAGCCCCGGAGCGGTCGCAAACCGTTTTTGGAGAAGGTCAAAGACAAGCTGCATTTGCGGATTGAGAAGCAATCCCATCCGACCTATCACGATCTGTATCTGGACCACAGCATCCTGTCTCTGCCGCTGTATCCGCCCCATTATCCGCATGTGGTGGCCATGCGTGAGGAGATCGCCAACTGGGGGCTGTTCTATTTCGAGCCGCGCGAGCGGATGCGGTCGGCGAATCCGGTCAAGGAGGTGACGCGGCTGGGGATGATGGGCGAGGATTTGGCGGCGTATCTGAACACGCTGCGCGCCACGGAAGACCGGCAGCTCAAGGCGATCGGCAAGGCGCTCCATGAGGTGATTCCGACGGTGACCGGGATTGATGTGGATGTGTCGGATCTGGGGGAGGTGGAATTGCGCATTCGGGAGGGCGAGGCCTTGATCCCGGCGCGGGTGGTGTCGGAGGGCACCTTGCGGATTCTCGGGCTGCTGGCGCTTGGCTCCTCGAAAGAGCCGGTCTCTCTCGTGGGATTCGAGGAACCTGAAAACGGCGTTCATCCCCGGCGGGTGCGGATCATTGCCGAACTGCTGAAGACGCTGGCATCGGTGGCCGATTCCCAGTTGATTGTGACGACACATTCGCCCACGCTCCTGGATTTGATGTCCGACGAGAGCCTGTACGTGTGCAGCCGCCGGAACGGCATAACGGAGATCAAGCCGTTTTCGGTGTGGGGACCCTTGGCCCGGAAAGCCGGAATTGACGAGGCGCTGGACGAACTGCCCATGGCGGAAACGTTGCCGGTGTCCAAGCGGATTCTGCGGGGTGATTTCGATGCGTAACCTCATCCTGTTTGGCGAGGATGCGGCGCACGAGAGTGTGCTGAAGGCGATTCTACAGCGCATGTCGGCCGACTATGGCGTCGCGGTTTCCGTGACCGTCCGCAGTTCGATCGGCGGATACGGCGTGGCGCTCGACGAATTCGCCGGGCTGCTTCGGGAAATACTTTTCAGAAATGGTCTGTTGCCCGATTTGATCATCCTGACAACAGACTCGAACTGCAAGGGGTTGACGGCCCGTCTCAAAGACGCCCGAAAGAAAGTGCCTCCGGAACTGGAAGATCGCATCGTTTATGCGGTGCCTGCGCCGCACATCGAGCGGTGGTTGTTGCTGGATTCGGAGGCATTCAAGGCCGTGCTCGGGCGGGGATGCCGCGCGCCGGACAAAAAATGCCGGCGCGATCGCTACAAGCAGCTATTGGCGTCGGCAGTACGCGAAGCGGGATTGCGTCCGCTGCTGGGTGGTGTGGAATATGCCGAGGACATCATCGAGCAGATGGATTTCAACCGCGCCATGGTCCAGGACGAATCGTTTGGGCGCTTCATGAAAGATCTGCGGGTCGCGTTTGCCCGGTGGCACCGTGAAGAGGGTGGAGAATCCGCCCCGGCAATCTGACATGAATAGGCCTACGGAACACAACAGCGTCCAAAGCCCGATGATCCGCCATGCGATGGCGGCGGGGTGGGGTGTGAAAGAGGTGGAGAGATGAGCGGGGAGAAGAGTTTTGATGGGTCGGATGAGTTGGGTCGGTATGACAAGAGAGGCGAACCGATGAACGAACAGGAAGCGAAGCTGGCATTGATCGAGATCGGGGTACAGGCCTTCTGCGATGAATACCTGAATGATCGGGCCGAGGAGCCGTTGGATAACCTGTGGGAAGCCGCCAAGGAGTGTTCCTCGCTTAACCTGAGCCACGGGGATCCGGAGGGGTGGGTGGCGGCCATTGCCTATGCGTTCGCGCGCATCAACCATCTGTTTGACGACGAAGGGCCGATGCATCTGGACCGCGATGAATTTTTCGAGTTCTTCGACGGATGCAAGAGGTCAACGGTGAGGCAGAAGGCGACGCGCATCGAGAAAACGCTGGAGTGCGATGACCATCCGGAGTTCTGCCTGCCGGAAGTGGAGGAGGCAAAGCCGCGCCTGATGCAGTTGCCGAACGGCATGATGGCGCCGGAATCGCTTTTCCTAGGGCAAACCGTTGGCGGGCGTCATATCGAGATCGGTTTCATGAGCGCCGAAAAGTCCGAGGATCTGGCGCGCCAGCTTGAAGAAAAGAAATGGGTCCAGGAAGAAGAGAAGAAAGAACGGCATTTGGAGGCGCTCCGGGAAAAGCGTGCGGAAGAGCGCAGGACCCAGCCGGAGTTGTTTGACCTAGGGGACTGAGCTGTGACGAAAAGGGCGAGCATTGGAGAGGCACGTCAAAAGCTCAGCTGGATTGCGGTGCTTTCGAAAAAGACGGGTCCGTCCGGCGTGCCGGAAGACCCGGAGGCGGTGCGGAAGTTGCTCAACCGGATTGTGCGGGATGTGCGGGGGGCATGTGCGGCACTGTCGGCCGTGTCTGACTTGTCTGACAGGTCTGAGGAGGGCAGAGAAGGTCCCGGCCTGATCCCCATTCATGGCGGCTACCGTCATCTGAAGAGTTTCCAGGTTGCGGAGATTCTGTATGATGGCACGATCGTATTCTGCAATCGTTGGATTGACCGGCGTCCCCGCACTCACGACCAGATGGTTCAGGCCGCGCGCAGCGGCCGGCAAAACATCGCCGAGGGGAGCATGGCGTTGGCCATTTCCCGGAAGACCGAACTCAAACTGACGAATGTCGCCAAGGCCAGCCAGGAGGAGCTGCTGCTGGATTTCAAGGATTTTTTGCGTCAGCGCGGCCTGCGCCAGTGGGGCAAAAACAATCCGGAAGCGCTGGCGGTGCGGCGCCGATATCGCGAATTTCCGAAGGAGTGGTTCGAGAAGTCGGACTTGTCGGGCCGATCGGACATGTCCGATGAAGAGAGGCTTGATCCTTACGGCATTGCGGACGCCACGCCGGAAGTGGCTGCCAACACTCTGCTGTGCCTGGCCAACCAGGGCATCTACCTGCTCGAGCGCCAGATCGAGCGACTCGAACACGACTTTGTTGAGCAAGGTGGATTCACCGAGCGGCTTTACCGTGTGCGCTCAGAGCGTAGGAAGCACCAGAAATGACCAAACCCAGCGAAAACAACACAGTTCAGTCCCCGCTGATTCGCCATGCGGTGGCGGCGGGGTGGGAGTATGTGCCGCGGGCGGAGGCGGTGGCGCTGCGAAAGGGGGAAGGGGGGCTGTATTTCTACCGGGTGCTGGAGGAGAAGCTGCGGGGCCTGAATCCGGGCCTGGTCACGGCGTCCGGGGCGACGGATATCATCCGGCGCATGGAGGGGGCGCGGAACACGATCGAAGGCAATGCGGAGATTCTGGCCTGGCTCCGGGGGGAGAAAACGGTTCATGACCCGAAGGAGAACCGGGAGCGGAACGTGGCCCTGGTGGATTACCGGAAGCCGGGACGCAATGTGTTTCAGGTCACGGAAGAATGGCAGTTCACCAACGGGCGGGAGACGAACCGCGCGGATGTGATGTTTCTGATCAACGGAATCCCGGTGGCGATCGTGGAGGCCAAGAGCGCGGCCCGCCCGGAAGGGATCGAGGAGGCGCTGGATCAGATGCGGCGGTATCACCGGGAAACGCCCGAAATGCTGACGGCGCCGCAGGTGTTCAATTTGACCCATCTGATCGATTTCCATTACGGGGCGACATGGAACCTGGAGCGGAAGAATCTGTTCAACTGGCGCGACGAAGAACCGGGAAATTTCGAGAAGAAGGTGAAGGCCTTTTTCGATCCGGGGCGGTTCCTGGGCATGTTGAAGGAATGGATTCTCTTCTTTTACAAGGACGACGAGCTGCGGAAGACCATTCTGCGGCAGCACCAGACCCGGGCGGTGGAACGCATACTGGCGCGGTGCGCGGACCCGGGCCGGACGACCGGCCTGGTCTGGCATACGCAGGGGGCCGGAAAAACTTTCACGATGATCGCCGCGGCGCGGCGGATTCTCCTGGATCGGGAACGGTTCGGCAAGGCGACGGTCCTCTTGATCATCGACCGCAACGAGCTGGAAGGACAGTTGGCGGCGTGGGTCGAGCGGCTGATCGGCGAGGCCGCGACGGAGGATATCGCCGTTGAACCGGCGACCAGCAAGCGGCGGTTGCGCGGCCTGCTGGAGGCGGATTTCCGCGGGCTGATCGTGACGATGATCCACAAGTTCGACGGCATTCCCAAGGGGATCAATGCGAGGGAGAACATCTTTGTGCTGGTGGACGAGGCGCACCGGACGACGGGCGGCGATCTGGGCACGTATCTGCTGGCGGCGCTGCCGAAGGCGACGGTGATCGGGTTTACGGGTACGCCCATCGACCGCACGGCCTACGGCCGGGGAACGTTCAAGGTGTTCGGCCGTGAGGATGAACAGGGATACCTGGACAAATACTCGATCGTGGAATCGATTGCCGACGGGACGACCAAGCCGTTGAAGTACACGCTGGCGCCCGGTTCGATCCGGGTGCCACAGGAGCAGTTGGAGGCGGAGTTCCTGAATCTGGCGCAGGCGGAGGGCGTCAGCGACATCGACGACCTGAACCGGATTCTGGACCGGGCCCTGCGCTTGAAGACCTTTCTGAAGGGCGATGACCGGATTGATAAAGTCGCGGCGTTTGTGGCCCGGCATTTCAAGGAGAACGTCGAACCGCTGGGGTACAAGGCGTTCCTGGTGGCGGTGGACCGGGAAGCGTGCGCCCTTTACAAGGAGGCGTTGGACAAGCTGCTGCCGCCGGAGACGACCCTGCCGATCTACACGTCGGGGCCACACGACAGCGAGCGGCTGCCCCTGGTGCATCGGCATCAGATCGCACCCGACGCCGAGAAAAAGGCGCGGCGGCTGTTTCCCAAGGCGGACACACAGCCGGGAATCTTCATCGTGACCGACAAGCTGCTGACCGGGTTCGATGCGCCCATTCTCTATTGCATGTATCTGGACAAACCGATGCGCGACCATGTGCTGCTGCAGGCCATCGCACGCGTGAACCGCCCCTACGAGAGGGACGGTTCGGTACGGAAACCGTGCGGAGTGGTGGTGGATTTTGTCGGGATTTTTGAAAAGTTGGAAAAGGCACTGGCCTTCGACTCGGATGTGGTCAGCGGCGTAATCGAGGATCTGGATCGGATGCTGGCCCGGTTCACCGAACTCATGGCGGGCCCCGCCCGGGAATACCTGGGTCTCTGCCGGGGGCCGATGGACGACAAGACCGTCGAACGGGCTATGGATGCCTTTGCCGACCCGGACAAGAGGCAGGCGTTCTTCCGGTTATACCGGCAGATCGAGATGCTGTACGAAATTCTGTCGCCGTCGCCGGATCTGCGGGATTATGTCGAGGATTTCGCCTGTCTGGCGCTGCTCCACCAGATCGTGCGGAATGCATTCCGCAAAAAGACACCGCTCTATGGCGAGTTGGCCCGAAAGACCGAGGTTCTGGTCCGCGAACGGGTCGCCAGCTTCGGGCTCGATACCGCCCTGCCGGCCGTTCCCCTGGACGAACAAACCCTGAAGGTGATCCGCGGCAAAGGCGGCACCGACAACGGCAGAATCATCAATCTGGTTGCCACCATTCGGAATGCCGTGGAGCAGGAGGGAGAAGGCCAGCCCTATCTAAAGCCGATCGGGGTTCGTGCGGAAGCCATCATGGATGGCTACAGCCGCCGGCAGGTCTCGACGAAGGCGGCGTTGAAGAAGGTCGAGCAGCTGGTGCTGGAAGCCCTCGAGGCCCGGGCGGAGCAGCAAAAAATGGGGATGGAGGCGGAGACGTTTGCCTTTTACTGGACGCTGCGGCAGGAGAATATTCCAAATCCGGAGCGCACGGCGGAAATGGTTCACCTGCTGGTGGACCGTTTTCCGCACCACCGGGAGAATGCCGCGGAGTTCCGGCAGTTGAAGGCGGAACTCTATCGGGTGCTGCTGCCGGTGGCGGGCAAGGACCGCATGGTGGCGTTGGCGGATCAAATGCTGGGCATTAGATGGAGATGAACAAACGACGTCCAATCCAAGAGAAACATGAACAATTTCTAGTCGACGAATTCATTCGTTGGTGGGCATTACGAACCGCAGAGCAGTTCCATGTGCTTTCACGCCCGAATCCGCCGGAGGCCATTGTTCGGTCAAAGCGCAGAACCACATGGATTGAGGTGACGGATGCCTTTTTCTCTACCAAATGGGCGGAGGATTTGTATTCCCACGCAACTCCGGGTGAACAACACAAGCCGATGGAACCAGGTCTGTACATGGGGATGGATGAGCAGACAGCCGCAAATTTCATTAAGGGGCTTAAGAGAAAACTGACAAAAAAAAGTTATGCAGATGCCTGCGATGAGCATGGCCCAGGCATGCTGCTGGTCGGAATACAAAGTCCGTGGTTCGGTGGTGGGACATGCGAAATGATGGAAGCGGCATGCCGAAAGACAGAATGGACTTCGAACCCGGGCTATTTTTCCCATGTGTTTATCTCCTTTCGTTCAAACAACCGACAGGCATTTCAGCAATGGGATTGGGGCCGCAAATGCTGAATTCAGCAACGGGGAAAGGGGTGGTGGCGAAATGAGCGCCAAGCGGAGCCGGGAGGAGTTCAAGCGCGTGGTGCGCGAGTGGGCGGTCCGGCTCAAGGTGAAGCCGGCCCAGATCCGGATCCAGAGGATGAGCCGTAAGTGGGCCTCCTGTTCTCCGGGGAAGTGGGTGTGCTTCAGCGAAGATCTGCTCGCCCAGAGCCGGAGTTTCCAGGAATACGCCGTGGTTCATGAACTGTTGCATCTGCGCGTACCCAACCACGGGAAGCTCTTTAAAAGCCTGATGTCGGTCCATTTACCCGGCTGCGAACGGCAAGCCAACGTTTTTGATCGTTCATTGTAGAACTGCCCATTCCCTTTGCACGACGTGGGCCGACAGGGAAGAATGGGGCTGCTCCTGTCAATATAAGGGCATTGGCCGCTAGATAAAATATTGCCGGGCATGTAAATGCATATAATTTACCCCATCCTCTCTGCCGATATTTGCTTTGAGCCCTGTTTTTTGAATCGTCATCAGGGAGGGGGCGGGGTAGGGTGTTGGGCTCACGTGGCGACCGGCCGGAACGGCGGGTTCGCGGAGTCGGAAAGAGCGAGAGATTTTCATGATTGTGGTGATGAAAAACGGCGCCGGGGCGGAGCAGGTCCAGGCGGTTTCGGAGCTGGTGAGCGAATGGGGGCTGAAGCCCCATGTGAGCCAGGGCGAGGAACGCACGGTGATCGGGCTGATCGGCGACGAGTCCAAGGTGAACGGGCCGGCGCTGGAAATGATGGCGGGGGTGGAAAAGGTCATGCCGGTGCTGAAGCCCTACAAGCGGGCCAGCGCGGAGTTTCATGCGGAGCGGACCGTGGTGCGGATTCCGCCGGCGCGCCACGGCGACCGGGGGCTGACCATCGGGGGCCCGGGGGTGGTGGTGATGGCGGGGCCGTGTTCGGTGGAAACCCGCGAGATGGTTCTGTCGCTGAGCGCCTTCCTGAAGGGGGCGGGGGCGCACCTGCTGCGGGGCGGGGCCTTCAAGCCGCGCACGTCCCCCTATGCCTTTCAGGGGCTTGGCGTGGAAGGATTGCGCTACCTGGCCGAGGAACGCTCGGTGGTGGGGTTGCCGATCATTACCGAGGTCATGGATACGCGCGACGTCGAGATGGTGGCGGAGTTTGCGGACATCATCCAGGTGGGCGCGCGCAACATGCAGAACTTCAACCTGCTGAAGGTGCTGGGACGCTGCAACCGCCCGGTCATGCTCAAGCGGGGGCTGGCCAACACGCTGGAAGAGCTGCTGATGAGCGCGGAATACGTGATTAACGCGGGCAACGACGAGGTGATTCTGTGCGAGCGGGGCATCCGGACGTTCGAGACGTTCACGCGCAACACGCTGGATTTGAGCGCGGTGCCGGTCTTGAAGCGCGAGAGCCACCTGCCGGTGGTGGTGGATCCGAGTCACGGGACGGGGCATTGGGACCTGGTGGCGCCGATGGCCAAAGCGGCGGTGGCGGCGGGGGCGGACGGCCTGCTGCTGGAGGTGCATCCGGACCCGTCGCATGCCGTTTCGGACGGGCCGCAGTCGCTGACGCCCAAGCGGTTCAAGGCGCTGATGGGCGAACTGGAGCTGGTGGCGCGGGCCGTGGGGCGCAATCTGCAGTGAGGCGGGCCGGGCGAGGCGGAGACGGATGAGAGCAGAACCGTGCATATCGATCATCGGGCTGGGGCTGATGGGCGCCTCGCTGGCGATGGCCTTGCGCAAGCGCGGCTATGCCGGGCGGCTGGTTGCCTATGCGCGCAAGGAGGAGACCCGCCGGGAGGCGCTGGAGCGGGGCATGGTGGACGAAGCCCATGACGATCCGGATTCCGCCGTGAAAGACGCCTCGATGGTGGTGCTGTGCGCGCCGATCCGGGCCTGCGCGGATCTGGCGGCGGACATCGCCCCGGTGCTGAAGCCGGAGACGCTGGTGACGGACGTGGGCAGCACCAAGGGATGGATTTGCCGCCAGATGGCGGGGATTCTGCGGCCGGGAACGTTTGTCGGGAGCCATCCGATCGCCGGATCGGAGAAGCAGGGCCTGCAGGCGGCGTCGGCGGACCTGTACGAGGGGGCCTTGACGGTGATGACGTCCCTGCCGGGCGTGCCGGAGCAGGCCCTGGAGCGCGTGACGAACCTGTGGGAATCCGCCGGGTCGCGGACCTGCCGGATGGCGCCGGACGACCATGACCGGCTGCTGGCGCGGACCAGCCATTTGCCGCATGTGGCGGCCGCGGCCCTGGCCCGGGCCATCGGACGGGACCGTGCCGGAGAAGTCGGCGCGTTCTGCGGCACCGGGTTCTATGACTCCACCCGCGTGGCGTCGGGATCCATTGACATGTGGAACGACATCCTGCGGACCAACGCCCCGGCGGTGGCGGAGGAATTGAGGGCTTTCAAAACCGAAGTCGAACAGGTATACGATGATCTCCAAGCGGGCCGGTTTGCCGAGGTGGCGGCCTTTCTGGAGCGTGCCCGGGACGCCCGCGCGGATCTGTTGAAAGGGCGCCGCCGCTGACGGCGGCGGCCCGGGAAGAATCAGGCGATTTCATGACCATACCGAAACAGACCAAGATCGTGCATCCCGGCGGATTTGCCGGCGGCGTGGTGCGCGTGCCGGGCGACAAGAGCATTTCGCACCGGACGGCGCTGCTGGCGGGGATTTCCTCAGGCACGTCGGAAATCCGGGGGTTTCTGCAGGCGGAAGACTGCCTGAACACGCTGAAGGCGATGGAGGCGTTCGGGGCGCGGTCGTGGATTGACGAAGAGGGGGTGCTGAGCATCCAGGGCACGGGCGGCAAGATGATCGAGCCGGTGGGGCCGCTGGATGTCGGCAATTCGGGCACGGGCATGCGCCTGCTGGCGGGGCTCTGCGCGGGCTCGCCGATCCAGGTGACGCTGACGGGAGACGAGTCGCTGCAGTCACGGCCGATGAGGCGGATCAAGGAGCCGCTGGAGCTGATGGGGGCGAGCGTGGAGCTGACGCCGCAGGGGACGGCGCCGATGACGATCCAGGGCGGAAACCTGCACGGGATCGAATACCGCCTGCCGACGGCGTCGGCGCAGGTGAAGAGCTGCTGCATCCTGGCGGGGCTGTATGCGACAGGCCGGACGACGGTGCTGGAGCCGATCCCCACGCGCGACCACACGGAGCGGATGCTGCGGGCGGTCGGCGCGCCCATCCGGGTGGAGGGGCCGCACATATCAGTCGAGGGCTGCGGCCCGAAGGGGCCCCGGTTCCTGGCGCGGCCGTATGTGGTGCCCGGCGATTTTTCCTCGGCGGCCTACTGGCTGGCGGCGGCGGCGGCGATTCCCGGCGCGACGCTCCGCGCGGAAGGCGTGGGCCTGAACCTGCGGCGGACCGCCCTGCTGGACGTGCTGCGCCGCATGGGCGCGAGGGTCGAGATCGAACGCACCTCGGCGCCGACGGATCCCGAGGTATACGGCAATGTGACAGTCACCGGCGCCGACCTCAAGGGCACCGAGGTGAGCGGGGCGGAAATCCCCAACCTGATTGACGAGCTGCCGCTGGTGGCCGTGCTGGGCGCGCTGGCGCGGGGACGTACGGAAATCCGCGACGCCAGCGAGCTGCGCGTGAAGGAGTCCGACCGGGTGGCCGTCATGGTGGAAAACCTGACGAACATGGGCGTGCGGGTCGAGGAGCGCCCTGACGGCATGGCGGTCGAAGGCCCGGCGCGTATCGCGCCCGAAAAGAGCATTCGCAGCTACGGCGATCACCGCATCGCCATGAGCATGTCCATTCTGGCGATTTTCTCCTCCGAACCGGTGTGCATCGGCAACGTGGCCTGCGTGGATACGTCCTATCCGGAATTTTGGGATCAACTCGGCAACCTGGGAGTGAACGTTGAATAAACCTGTGATCATTGTGGCGGTGGACGGCCCTTCGGCCTCCGGAAAATCAACCGTGTCGCGCCGGGCGGCGCAGGCGCTGGGCTTCATCTATGTGGATTCCGGGGCGGTGTACCGCGGGGTGACCTGGAAGTGCGTCAAGGAAGGCATTGACGTCAAGGATGCGCAGGCGGTGACCAACCTGCTGATCCGGATGAACATGGAGCTGGTGCTGAAAGACCAGGCGGTGGGCTATCTGATTGACGGCGAGGATCCGGGGCAGGAAATCCGGGCCGAGCCGGTCCGCGAGCGGGTGGCGGACATTGCGGCCCAGCAGTCCGTGCGGGTCTATATCGTCGAAAAGCTCCGGCGGATGACGAAATTCGGCAGCCTGGTGATGGAAGGCCGCGACATCGGCACGGTGGTGTTTCCCGACACGCCGTACAAATACTATCTGGACGCGGATCCCGAGGAGCGCGCCCGCCGCCGGGCGGCGGAGATCCGGCAGACGGAGGGCGCGGGGGACGTGACCGAAGTGCTCAGTTCCCTGCGGCGGCGCGACCAGAAGGATTCGAGCCGCGCCACGGCGCCGCTGCAGATTGCGCTGGGCGCCAGGATCATCAACAGCACCGGCATGAGCATTGACCAGGTCGTGGATACCATCGTGAGCGACCTGAAGAAGGCCGGCGTCGTGTCCTGACCCATGCGCGAGGGTTTGTTCAGACAGCCGCTGTACTGGCTTTCGCGCGGGACGGTCTATCTGGGCCTGCTGCTGAAGTACCGGATGCGGGTTACGGGCCGGGAGCATGTCCCGGCCAAGGGGGGCGCGGTGATTGCCGCCAACCACTGCAGTTATCTGGATCCGCCTGTGATGGCTGGCTGCAACAACCGGCGGATCGTCCATTTTCTGGCGCGGGACACGCTGTTTTCCAATCCGCTGGCGCGCTGGTTTTTTCCGCGGGTGGGGGTGATTGCGCTGGACCGCACGCGCGGGGACCTGGGCGCGCTGAAGAAGGCCATCGCCACGCTGAAGGAAGGCAAGGTCGTGGGCCTGTTCCCGGAGGGCACGCGATCGCCGGACGGGCAGATGCGCGAGGCCAAGGGGGGCATCGGGTTTTTGATTGCGAAGGGGGGGGTGCCGGTAGTGCCCCTGTACATTTCCGGGACCCATCAGGCCTTTCCCAAAGGGAGCCACCGGTTGCAGCCGTCGCGCATCACGGCGCATTTCGGCCCGCTGATCACGCTGGAGGAAATCCGCGCGGCCATGCCGGACAAGGGCGGGTACGAGGCCGTGGGCGCGCTGGTCATGCAGCGCATCCGCGAGCTGGCTCCTCCGGGTGCCGCGGATTGACCGGTTTTGCGGGAGGGGGGAAGGGGATCAGGCCGGGAGGATGGCCTGGAGGCGGGACACCACCATTTCGATGGCGACGCGGTTCTGTCCGCCGCCGGGGATGATGATGTCGGCGTAGCGGCGGCTGGGCTGGACGAATTCAAGATCCATGGGGCGGACGGTGTCGAGGTACTGGAACACGACGGAGGAAAGGGTGCGGCCGCGTTCGCGGGTGTCGCGCTGGATGCGGCGGATGAGGCGGATATCGGCGTCGGTATCCACGAACACCTTGATGTCCATCAGGCCGCGCAGTTCGGGCTCGGCGAAGATGAGGATGCCGTCCACGAGAATGACGGAGGCGGGCTCGACGGAGACGGTTTCGGGGAGGCGGGTGTAGGTGGCGAAGTCATAGACCGGCAGGGGAACGGGGCGGCCCTGGCGGAGTTCGCGGATATGGCGGGCAAGCAGGTCGCTTTCGAGGGCGTCGGGGTGGTCCACATTCTGCTGCGCGCGCTGTTCCGGCGGCAGGTGCGACAGGTCGCGGTAGTAGGCGTCGTGGGGGAGATAGGCGATGTGGCGGGCGCCGACGCGGTCGAGAATCTGGCGGGCAACGGTGGTTTTTCCGGAGGCGGTGCCGCCGGCGACGCCGAAGACGATAGGCATGGAGCTCATGCCGGGCATCCTATCCGAAATCGGAAGAAAAGCCAAACTGCGGAGGGGGATTGCGCCGGAAAACTGGACCCCCGGGTGGACAGGCGAAGGGCAGGGGGGGGGAGATTCAGTAACCCGGATTCCGCCTGCCCGGCCTACAGGGTGCCAAAGAGCCGGTCGCCGCAGTCGCCGAGGCCGGGGAGAATGTAGCCTTGTTCATTGAGTTTGTCATCGAGCATGGCGGCATAGATTTCCACGTCGGGGTGGGCGGCGTGCAGGGCTTCGAGGCCTTCGGGGGCGGCGAGGATGGAGACGACGGTGATGCGGGCGATGCCGCCCTTGGTTTTGAGCAGTTCGACGGCGTGGGCGAGGGAGCCGCCGGTGGCCAGCATGGGGTCGAGCAGGAAGGTGCGCATGGAGCCGGCGTCCGGGGGCAGGCGAAAGTAGTATTCCACGGGCTGCAGGGTGTGTTCGTCGCGGTACACGCCGACATGTCCGACTTTGGCGGAGGGGATGAGATTGAGGATGCCGCTGACCATGCCGAGACCGGCGCGAAGAACGGGGACCAGCAGGACCTGTTCGGCCAGTTGCAGGGCATCGCAGGGCGCGAGGGGGGTGTGGATGCGGACGGGCCGCAGGGCGAGGTCGCGGGTGATTTCATAGACCAGCAGGTAGGAGAGTTCCTCCAGCGTGGACCGGAACAGCTTGTTGTCGGTCTCGCGGTTGCGGAGAATGGCGAGCTTGTGCTCGATCAGGGGGTGTTGGAGAACGGTAACCTTGGCGTTCATGGGGCGGTTCCTCCGATCGGGAGTGAAACCTAGCAAACGGATTCGGAAAAGAAAAGCCGGG